>Ga0105350_10000243_pt1 | contig 37350 bp, 28 predicted proteins | sample EN1Hudsemesocosm_FD_83506 | JGI IMG/M metagenome (GOLD analysis project Ga0105350, IMG submission 83506) | Methane-oxidizing microbial communities from mesocosms in the Hudson Canyon - EN1E Hudson Canyon | ecosystem: Environmental > Aquatic > Marine > Cold seeps | place: Hudson Canyon... | reverse complement strand
GCTTAGGGCGCATAGGCAATTTTATAGGGGCTGAATTATGGGGTCGAGAAACGACCGTCTCGTGGGGAATGGTTTTTCCGACGGACCCAGATCAACTAGTGCGTCACCCCTCACAGCTTTATCAATTTGCGCTTGAAGGCGTGTTGTTCTTTCTGATCTTGTGGTTTTACTCACATAAGCCAAGACCGGCGGCTGCTGTGTCTGGTATGTTCATGATTTTTTACGGCCTGTTCCGTTTTCTGGTTGAGTTTGTTCGTCAGCCAGATGCGCATATTGGTTTCATTGCGTGGGGTTGGTTGACGAAAGGGCAATTGCTGTCATTCCCCATGGTTCTGATTGGCGTGGCATTTATCGTATATGCCTATAAATTCAATAAAAGCCCCTATTTCGAAAAAGCTCCAGAAAAGGTTAGCAGTAAATGAAAGCATACTTAGATTTGATGAAAGATGTTTTAGATAACGGTACCGACAAAGGTGACAGAACAGGAGTCGGTACTCGATCGGTATTTGGTAGACAAATGCGCTTTAACTTGGCTGAAGGTTTCCCTTTACTGACCACGAAGAAGGTGCATTTAAAAAGTATAATTTATGAGCTTCTTTGGTTTCTTAAGGGTAGTACTGATAATAGCTGGTTGAGTGAACGAGGTGTTTCAATATGGAACGAGTGGGCAACTGAATCGGGCGATTTGGGGCCGATATACGGTAAACAGTGGCGATCTTGGGCTGCACCTGACGGGCGTGTTGTCGATCAAATTGAAGACTTAATACGGCAAATAAAAACTAAACCAGACTCGCGACGTTTAATTGTCTCGGCCTGGAACCCTACCGAGTTGCCTGATGAAACTGTCTCCCCCCAGGAAAACGTCGAACAAGGAAGAATGGCGCTAGCCCCTTGTCATTGCCTATTTCAGTTCTATGTGTTGAATGGGAAGCTCTCTTGCCAGTTGTATCAGCGCAGTGCTGACCTATTCTTGGGAGTGCCCTTTAATATTGCAAGCTATGCGATTTTGACGCACATGATTGCGCAGCAATGTGACTTAGAGGTTGGAGACTTCGTGCATACATTTGGTGATTGTCATTTGTATCAGAATCATTTGACTGAAAATATTGTTTTGAAGCAGCTTGCTAGAACACCTAAGGCTTTGCCTAGTTTAAATATTACTCGAAAGCCTGGTTCGATATTTGATTACGAGTTTGAAGATTTCGAGGTGCTCGATTACGATCCTGAGCCTGGAATCAAAGCTCCAATTGCCATATAACGGTAGCAGAACTGAATCAAAAAAATTAGGATGTAAGCTATAAATGAAGCGCTCGATGATAGTCGCAATGGCAGAAAATCGTGTCATTGGAATTAACAATAACCTTCCCTGGTATTTGCCAAACGATTTGAAATATTTCAAACAAGTCACAATGGGAAAACCGATTCTTATGGGGCGTAAGACTTATGAGTCGATTGGAAAGCCCTTGCCTGGTAGAACAAATATTGTGATAACGCGTAACGAGTCCTGGCAGGCTAATGGCGTCAAGGTTGTCCATTCCCTCGAGGACGCATTCTCTCTTGCGAGCTCTATTGTTGAAATTGACGGTCAAGATGAAATGATGGTGATTGGTGGTGATCAAATTTACCAGACTAGTTTGCCTGCAATCGACAGAATTTACTTAACCAAAGTACATGCCGAAGTAGATGGCGATGCATATTTTCCTGAATTGGATTGGTCGGAATGGAAAGAAGTCGCTCGTGAAGATTTTAAAGCAGAAGGACCAAACCCTTATGACTATAGTTTTATCGTGTTCGATAGAGCATAAATAAAAAAGCCGGTAGCATTGTTAAATGCCCCGGCTTCTTTCTAGGTGTTCCAAGTTTATTCTAGTAGGGATAAGTCTCTCACCCCTCCTTTATCTGCACTTGTTGCTAGCAAAGCATAGGCTTTCAGCGCACTAGAGACTTTGCGTTCACGTGGAGCAGCTGGTTTCCATGCTTGCTTGCCTTTTTGCTCCATTGCTGCTCGTCTTTGATCTAGCTCGTCTTGGCTGATATCAACATTGATACTTCTGTTGGGAATATCAATTTTGATGGTGTCACCCGCTTCGATTAAAGCGATGGCACCACCACCTGCAGCTTCTGGAGACGCATGGCCGATTGATAACCCCGAGGTGCCGCCTGAGAAGCGTCCGTCAGTTAGTAGAGCGCAAGCTTTACCTAAACCCTTGGACTTAAGGTAACTCGTCGGGTACAGCATTTCTTGCATTCCCGGGCCACCCTTTGGGCCTTCATAACGAATAATGACCACGTCGCCTTCAACGACTTCGTCATCTAAAATACCCTTGACCGCTGCATCCTGGCTCTCGAAAATGACTGCCTTCCCAGTAAAAACGTGTATTGATTCGTCGACGCCAGCAGTTTTTACAACGCAACCATCTTCTGCGATATTGCCATACAGAACGGCTAGTCCGCCTTCTAAAGAGTAGGCATGTTCTAGGGATCGAATACAGCCATTTTCTCGGTCGCCATCTAGGGTTGGCCAGCGTGTTGCCTGGCTGAATGCGGTCTGAGTCGGAATTCCTGCCGGGCCTGCTTTGAAAAATTCAGCCACCTTAGGGTCATTGGTCTGCATAATGTCCCATTTTTCTAGTGCTTCTTTCATCGTTTTGCTGTGAACTGTCGGTAAGTCGGTGTGTAAGAAGCCGCCGCGAGCAAGCTCGCCTAGAATGCCCATCACGCCGCCAGCCCTATGAACATCCTCCATATGATATTGTGGTGAGTTCGGTGCGACTTTGCACAGTTGAGGGATGCGCTTGCTTAGGTCATTAATGTGCTTAAGGTCAAAATCTAGTTCTGCTTCTTGAGCTGCTGCTAACAAGTGAAGAATGGTATTAGTGGAGCCGCCCATTGCTATATCGAGCATGACGGCATTTTCGAATGCCTTATAGTTCGCAATAGATCTAGGCAATACAGATTCATCATCTTGCTCATAATAACGTCGAGTGATCTCAACAATTTGCTTGCCTGCATTCAAAAACAATTGTTCTCGATCTGCATGTGTTGCGAGCATCGAGCCATTTCCGGGCAATGACAAACCGATTGCTTCTGTTAGGCAATTCATTGAATTAGCCGTAAACATACCAGAGCATGATCCGCAGGTAGGGCAGGCACTACGTTCTATCTCTGCAACAGTTTCATCATCAACTGAGCTGTCTGCAGCGATAACCATCGCATCGACCAGGTCAAGCTTGTGTTCAGAAAGTTTGGTTTTCCCAGCCTCCATTGGGCCGCCGGATACGAATATCACAGGTATATTCAGTCGCAAAGACGCCATTAGCATGCCAGGCGTGATCTTATCGCAATTTGAGATACACACAATCGCATCGGCGCAATGTGCATTGACCATATATTCGACAGAATCGGCGATAAGCTCACGCGAAGGCAAGCTGTAAAGCATACCGTCGTGCCCCATGGCGATGCCGTCATCAACGGCGATAGTATTAAACTCTTTGGCGACGCCACCTGCTTTTTCTATTTGGCGAGCAACGAGCTGGCCCATATCTTTAAGGTGGACGTGCCCGGGTACAAACTGAGTAAATGAGTTTGAAATCGCGATGATGGGCTTCTCAAAGTCTTCATCGTTCATGCCAGTGGCACGCCACAACGCGCGAGCACCAGCCATATTGCGGCCATGAGTGGATGTTTTAGAACGATAAGTCGGCATGGTATATCTCTTCGGTGGACGATGTTGTTTGATTGAAGTCAGTATGATTACTTTAGAATTCGTAATTAGCGAGCATAGCAAAAAAACAAATATCACACGAGTAGGGTGATCAAAAATGTTGCTCAGGTAAAATAAAATTACCAAATACCTCATCTTTAGAGTATTGATAAGGGTGTGGCATTTTGAAATAACGCTATGCTTACAGGTATATTGAGCTGAATTGTAATTGTTGACGAAAATGAAGACACCACTGTTTCCAACCAACGCTATCCTATGTCCACAGGGGCGAATACCGCTTCAGGTATTTGAACCCCGCTATTTGGATATGGTTAGCCATTGCCTCAAAACCGACTCGGAATTCGTGTTGGTGATGGAAAAAAGCGGAGTAAGCGACCAGGACTTTTACCGGGTGGGTACGTTAGCGAAGATAGTCGACTTTGGCGCGGTAGAACAAGAAGGTGTAATATCTATTACGGCAGAAGGGCATTCTCAGGTGGAGCTGTCGCATATTGAGCAGCAGGATGATGGCCTGTGGTTATCTGACATAAATCCGCAACGACTTGAAGAATATGTTGATTTGCCGAAGAAATATGAAGAGCTCAAAGCGGTATTGAAAGCATTGGTACAGCATCCTTTTGTTCAGGATTTAAATATGGATATTGATTATCTTGATAGTCGCCAAATAGGGTGGAGGTTAACAGAGCTACTTCCTTTCGAGGGTAGCCAAAAACAAAGCTTGTACGAAATGAAAGATTGCCTTTCTAGACTTGAGACAATATCAAAACATCTATCCGAAATGGTGGAATAGTACTGCATCAACTCATTATGCTAAAACGCGTTAAGGTATCGGTAAAAAAATTATAGTGATACGCGCAAAAAGCGAAACACCAAACCATGCCTAGTCCAAAGGTGTAGCTCCTGTTAATCGCTTGGTCATTCTCGTCACGAAGTCGATAGTGAGTAAAAATAAAATGAGTTAGGCTCACAATCGATAAACCCAATAATATCCCTCCAATAATATCTGTGAGCCAATGAACGCCTAGTAGTACGCGGCTAAGCGCGATACAAAGAATGGGTATCGAAAACCCAGCGTAGCATTTCCAACGGTGACTCTCAGACACGCTTTGAGCGACCAAATATGCAATCAAAATATAGAAGACGGTCGCTCCCGAACTGTGCCCACTAGGAAATGCAAATGAACTAGGCGGGTTTAGTACTAATTCTGGCCGAGGAACGGCAAAACCAAATTTGAGGGAGTGAGTGATTGCCGCGGTAGATAGCCCCGCCAAAATTAGCTCGTAGGTGAATTTTTTCTTCTTTAGAGTCCAAAGAAATACAGCGACCAATGTAAATGATACGTAAAGAAAGCCTTCGTCACCCAGAAGTGTCAGGGTGACCAATATTGGGTCTATCGCGCCTCCTCTTATGTTTGTGGCAAACTCAAATACTAGGCTGTTTATCGAGTTAAATAGGGTCGTATTGAGTGTTAAAGCTGAGCCCAATGAGAATGAGATGATGCTAAAAAAAAATATGTTCAACGAAAGCTTTGATGGCGGCGTGTTATTTAAAGTGGCGCGGTTGCTGACGTATCGTATTGTCAAAAAAACAGAGCTGACTACTAAGGCGAGAATAATAAGAATAGGGATTAGATTACCAGGCATGCCGCGTTCATAGGCAGTGCCAACAAGGTATCCTGGTAGTATGTATACGGGAGCCCAAGCCAAGGCAGATAATACATTATATAGAGTGAACCTTGATTGACGCATGCCCATCATACCGGCTACCAAAGGTAGTACGGGGCGTATAGGGCCGACAAAGCGCCCAAGCATGATGCTCTTTCCTCCGTGTCGTATAAAAAACGTCTCGCCTAACTCTAGGGCCTTCGGGTAACGTGAAAATGGCCACAGGCCGCGTAGCGAATCTTTGTAATAGTAACCCAAGAAGAAGCTTATACCGTCTCCAGCTAGAGCGCCGAAAAATCCGCATGATAATACGTGCCAGACTGGAATGCCCAAATGCCCACATAGTGTGGCGACTACATAGATCAAAACAACCCCAGGTACCACTATGCCGGCAAGTGCCAGCGACTCGACGAAGGATATAGCGAATACAGAAAACAATATCCAGCTCGGATGAATGCTGAGCCAGTCGATGAAAGGCTGTAGGTCTAGTTCGGTCATGAATGTGTCATTTCGATCGTTTTGATGGGGGCTTGTTGCATAGTTATGTTTAGTGAGTGTGTAGGCTAACCCTGTTATGTCCGTTTTTCTGAGACTCAAGCAAAGCGATCTGCGTATCATTTATAAGTTTGATTGCGCAGTTTTCGTAATTACTATCTTTCCCTGAAGGAGTGTAGGTCGTGCAACCTAGGCTGACGGTTATCGTGTCAATGACGGGCCAGCTATTTTCTTCAATTGTTCGGCGTATGCGCTCAGCAATAACAAGTACTCCCTCAGACGGTGTGCAGGGCAAAAGTAGGTAGGAAAGTTGTTTACCATCGAAATAGTCACTATCACCCGCTCTGATCATGGCTCTTAATGTTTCGGCAAATTGAACCACTAGCGCTTGAGACTGTGCCGGGCCGTGGGTATCAAGGACCTGTGGGAAGTAGTCAATTTCGATGGCGACTAGAGATAACGCTTTTTTTGTTCTATCAGATCGGCATATCTCTTTTTTTAGTGTGTCTTCTAGGTGTCTATAGTTGTATGCGCTAGTTAGTGTGTCATGTATTTCGAGTTCTACTAATGTGCGACTGCGTTTTTGATGTAGTTGAGAATAGGTGCTGGCTAGCCCAATGAATAACAGGTACGTGCTGGCGAAATAAAATGCGGATAGCACCCCTGAATTGAATAACAAAATTGTGCTGAATACAGCTGCAACGACGGTATTCAGTAAGCCGGCTTGACGGTTAGATAGTGTGATGTAACTGAGTAGCCCTAAAGGGAATATCCAGTGTTTTATTTCGTCAGGGTGCTCAAAGAAATTTATTAACATAAGGGCTAGGGCGATAATGCTGGCCCAAAAGCACACTTGTTTGATGTATCGAGCGTCTGCTGTAAATCTTGCGTATATGCTCACTCCAATATACAAAACACCTAAAAGACATGCTGGATAGACTAAGTCGTACACACCATATCGGAAATTCTGAAAACCTAGCAAAGCCATCGTTATCGCGCTGAGGAGAAACAATAAGGCTATTAACCGAGTTTGTAATTGATATTCGGTTAGCATGGCTTGGCATCCTCTGGTGGGATAGTTTCGTCGACGTTACTTGACTCTCTATAAATTTGAGTCCGGTTACTGCTCTTGTTCAAGGTGTTTTTTAGCGCTTGCGTGGCTCGGTACGTAAGGGAGCTGCTATCGTCACCAATGTTGAGTCCTGCGACTCCTGCACTTATCGTTATTTTTTCTCCCTTGACCTCAATGCTCTTTTTTATTTGGATGCGCAGCGCATTTGCTATTTTTACGGCTTGAACCGAGCTTGTATGCGGCAAAACAATTAAAAACTCGTGAAGCTCCCACAAATAGTAACTATCAAATAATCTAAGGTTATTGTGCAATAGCTTCCCGATGTTAATGGTGACAGTATCTTTTTCTTTGTCCGAAAGTTTTGACAGGCAAATGCTATCGATCGCCATCGATACGGTGGAAAGTTCGCTTCCCTCTCGTTCACTTCGTTGAATTTCTTTTGTTAAGTCATCGTCTAAATGTTCACGCGTTGCGGCTTTGGTTAGATTGTCTGTACGGCGTAGAGGTTTTAATTGCTTTCTGCGGAGTTCGCGTAGATAGACTAGGCTGCAGCTCATGCTCAGATATAGGAGGTAATTTAAGCTTGCTTGTGTACTTTCAAAAATATTATTGGTCTGATCAAGTTGATGTAGCGCGAGGAGCGAAAAACCGGCAACTAGCATCAGAGCAGGTTTGAATTCAAAAAAGAAGAAAATCAATAAGGGTACAAAGTATAGCCAAGTCTTCATCGCGTCTAGGCCCTGAGATAAACCGAATAAGGTTAGTACGGCTAATGCTATCGATGAATATTTAAACCATTGGAAGCTTTCGGTAACGTTCTTTTTATCGCGGCTCTTGAAATAGTTTAGAACAAGCAGTGATGACAATATCCCGACAAGAGCTGCGGCGATTAACTGTCCGTAAGAGAATGCAAGCACAGTCAGTGCGCTTGATAATCCAGTGGCGTATAAGTATGGCTTTGAATGGATTAGTAACTGATGGTCTGATTGAGACATGCTTTTTGGTTCGCCTATTTTCTTGTTGTATCTACTAATGAGACTGTTTATCTGGGGAGTACTTTACACCATTAGTGCTAAATAAACCCCTCTGGCTTCTTGCCTTGTAAGTGGTAAGCAAAAGCAATAATTTCTGCGATAACGCGATAAAGAATTTCTGGAATTTCTTCACCTAGATCAAGTCTAGACAAAATATTCACTAATTCACTATTTTCATAGAGAGGTACGCCATGTTCTTCTGCCAGTCGAATTATCTCTAACGCTAATTCTTCTTGTCCTTTTGCGGTGAGCTTAGGGGCTGTTTGTTCATCGTATTTCAGCGCAATGGCCGACGTATTTACTGGATTACCTTTTTTCATACTTGTATATCCACCATGTTTTTTTCTAGAGTTGTTTTTTGTTGCTTAGGCTGCCCGTGTTTACACGAGATCTTGCCGACTTCTAAGCCTAATTCTTCTAGTTTGGTGGTAAGGCGTTTCATTTCCTTGGATGCCAAGGTGAAGGTGTCAGATTTTTCTGCCCATATTGTCGAAGAAATTGAAGGGGGGATTAGGCTGACTTGTATGAATATAGGACCCAAGTGCTCTAAATCGAAAGATAATCCGAGTGTCCACTGTAAATCTTTTTTTGTTTCCTCTTTATTTTTTTCGTTCTCTTGTTCTTCTTTATCTATTCGTAAACTAAACGGGGTGATGCTTCCGTCATCCGTTACAAGAGGAAGTTCAAAAAACCAAGACTGAATGGTTTGCTGGTCGTTTGATGCATTTTGACTTTGAAACAAGCTGTTCAGTTGATTGAACTGAATGCGGCTTAACATACTAGACAACAACTTTAGAGTTTGCCCTGTGTCTAATTCATTTCCTCTAAATGGGTTGTCTACTCGATTAGAGGGGGTTGGTAAATTTGGAAAATTAAACGGTTGGCGTACATGTTCTACCCCTGAAAGACTTTGTTCTGCGAGCGGAGTATTGGTTGTGCCCATACCTAATGTCGTTTCATTTTTCAGCGCACTTATTAGGGATATGATGGTGGCTTTTATATCGGTGTGTAATGTTTGAGTATGTTTGCTTGACGTTGGTGTTTGTAATGAACTGTTCTCGGAACTTTTATTCCCTTGCTCCCCATTGGTAGGCACTCTATTCAAGCTCAATTGTTCCAAGTAACTCATCAAGGGTTTTAACGATACGCTAGACGATCCCTGCTTCAAACTCGACTCCATAAATAATCCACTATTTTGCAGGATATGTTTCATGTATGTGTGAGCAGTTGAGTTTTTTGTACTCAACAGGATTTCTTCAACTTTGGGTAGCGCGTTCAATAAAAGACTTTTAATCGAGTTACTGTGTTCTTTAGTTAAGGTTTGAGAGTTGAGAGAAGGTGCGGGTTCAACCTTTTCCATTTTTTTGGGTGGGGAGAGTATTGTTGTTTGAGCTGGCTGAGTCAGGTTGAATAGCTTGGGGTAAAATGTACTTAGAACACGAGTGCTAAATGATAGTGGCGTTTGCTGAGAAATAATTTTCCCCATAGCCTGCAGCATTTGTTGTAAATCTACATTACTCGATGCGGTGTTGGTTAAGTGTGGCGTTGTGGGTTGAGATTGAATAAATAGGGTGGGCTGAGCAGTGCTGGATGACATAACTAGTTTTACGCCTAGTTGTTGTCCCAAATTAAGTTTCTCTCTGGTACTAACTTTGACATCATGTCCGTTTATTTTTACAAGCCATTCAAACAAGTTTTTTGTCGGTGAGTTAGGTAAGGATTGGTCATTGCTGAGCAATTGGCTAACTGTTGCTGTGTAGGTCTGATTGGCCTTCAAACCGATGGATTCTATGTCGCTCTTTATAGTACTAACCTGGCTACTCGGGCTGAGTTGCGCGCTAGAGCTGGCGGGTTTAGATATATCCATAGGAGTCGTATTCTCTCGCTGTCGTGATTGATGTTATGGTTGTCACTTCTTTTGTGTGAACAGGCTCCCAATCAAGACGCTAATAAGTTATTTCACAGATTATCCCAGATATAATGGTGGGCGCAAAAAAAATGGACATATACAAGTAGATAGGAAAATTCAGAGTGATGGTAAAACTGTTTGTTCAGTTAAGTTTCATAATTGCTTTAACATCGTTACTCACCGCTTGCACTAATAGAGACGGTGATGCCGAGGAAGTTGAGGAAGAGGTATTCCACAATGAGATCAAACGGGAATCATTGCCTTTTATCGATAGCCTAGAAAATCTTATGGTAGGCGAGATTGAATTCGAACCAGTTAACTCAAGTGGGTCACAGGAAGTCTTGTTCAGTTATCAAACTTCGGGTCTTGATAATGTGGCTGGAGAGCTGACGCCGATAGCGAGTTCGGAAGGGCAGCTAATGGTGTCTCTCAATACAATATATGAAGATGCGGCGACACCAGAAATTACGATTGTTGTTGGTGACGATACGGTTAGAGCAATTGACCACATCACCAAAGAGATGGCTGTTCTGAAGTCATTCGGGGATAAAGTGTGTGAAATTATTCCGGTAGAAAAGGTTGTCGAAGAAAACATTGCAGGTAATACACAAACCACTATTTTACACGCTGATTATTTTTACGTAATGACGACTGAAAGCGGTAATGTAGCAAATGCATGTGTTAATTCCATATATAAAAAACGGTATTATAAACTCTCTCCTAATTATCAATTTGATATTGAGGATGGCCACGAGGTTAAAATAAACGAATTGGAGCTTCATTTGGAGTCTCTAGCTCGCTCAAAGTTGGTGTTTGGCTGGGTTCGTGACGAGATAAACAATCTCGATGTATTAGAATATGGCTATCTTGGTTATGGGCACGAAGAACGAAAATTGGTGCTGTATGACAAAAACCATGAACCAGGCAGTATTATTTGGTCTCAAGATCGTACAATAGAGACCGTTGCCGTGAATGACGATAATAACGAATACGCTCCTGATTATTTGTTTAACCTCACTCAGTTGGAACAATTTCAGTACATGCTGCAGCTAGGTCGAGACGTCTTCGTATTTGATGGTGGTGAGGAATTGTTATCTCGCTCAAATTTTGGAGAAGGTGTCGATACCGTTTTAAATGATCGGGTTTTCGTACTAGATCAGAAACTGAGCTCGAGCGGGAAAGAGGTGATTCCACCCGTCGATGTTTGGTTTGATAATGATGAAATGATCCTTATTGATAATTATCGAGTGTTAAAATTTGACTATTTAAAGAACTACACAGACCCATTAAATGCAGAGTATCCAATAGTCAGAACTCTGCCAAACTTCAATATCGATAACAACGAGTATTTAGATTATCAGCCTTACTCACAGTTCGACAATATCTTATGTGAAACAATAACAGACGCTGACAAAAAAACGCGCTGTCAAAAAGCAAATGATTTGCAAGACGCTGACTGGCAATTCGTTACAGATTGTGAGCTGTCGTTAGGTTGTTCTGTTAGTACTCCCGTTGATGACTTTTGTGTTTTGGTAAAAACGTCCGAAGAACAAACATTATGTACGCCGAGTGAATACACCCATCTGAGCGAACTGGACGACCAAACCAATAATGCTGAGTTTGTAGGGTATTTTCAATATGGGTCTGAATTTATCGATGATATGGATATTGTCATGCATGACAATAGTTTGTTTGTCACTGCGCGATTGAATGAGAGAGAGGCGCTTCTCCGCTTTTTCTATAAAACAGAGACTACTGACGTAAAATCTAATAGAGAGCAGGTATTATTCGGTGCAAGTACCCCGCATTATGGTTTGAGTGCCAATTTAGTTGACGGTAATTTGTATGTGAATTCTTTGTTGTCAGGTCCGACCAGGCAATTTGAGTGCTATCAGGGGTACAAGAAAGTGGAATGTACTGAGTTATCTGATGAGGTGTGTTCGGGTGAATCCTTGGTATCTAGTTGTTCGACTGGTTTTACAGAATATAACTCAATTGCCCTTTTTTGCTCGACAGCACAGATAAACGGTAAAGTTTGTAGTGACTCCCAATTGACTCCAACAGACCAGTTATCTGTCGTCGATGACTTGCATGATGCAAAATGGATTTCGATTCTTGATGCGAGTACAGGAAAGAACCTCATGTATTTATTATCAGGGTTGCGATCTAACTCGATTGACGAAGGTGTACTAGTAAATCCAGAGCTATTGTCTGTTGATATTATTTCAAATGACGTTGTGGGAGCCACTGCTAGCATTGATGAGAATTCAGTCATCGGTGTTGTTCCTGGAAACGTTGAGTCCGTGATAGGTGGATGGTTTGAGAACCTCGGGAGTGAGCCGGCTCAAAGAGTCTTTCAAGTAATCGCTGATGAAATTGTTCAAGGGAATGGCTTAAGTTATACCAAAAGCCTGCTAGAGCAGCACATAATAGATACTTCGCGCGACGAGCCTATTCAACATTCCGCTGTGCTTACTTCTGTTGACGAGTCAGACGTTACGAATGCCGCAGCATCGACTCAACTTGTACATGATGACTTTTATAGTAGCATCGAGTCTGAGGGCCTTGTATATTTTGATACTTACTTTGATCGGCCAATAACAAGAACCAGCGATCTTAACTAGAGATTATTCTTAATAAACCATATTTGCAGTGCGTCTGTTTTTCGCGCAGTCTTTTGCTCATATTTGTCCAAATTTTACTATTGAAGGAGTGATGTGTTGGGGAAAGCGTGGGGATATGTTATCGCGTTGATACTGGGTGCAAGCTTAGGTTGGGTGGGGCAGCAGTTTTGGTTACCTCAGGTTGATCGAGCATCTCTTGCTTCTGGTGAACAGGCTTTTCACCGAAATGAAGAGCGAATAAAGCAGCTACGAGAAGTCGGGCTGTCGCACAACAAAATTTCTGCTAATGCTCGAAATTCTTCTGATCAAAACTCTAAGATTATTCCTAAGCTAATTAAGGACGGACGCATTGATGCTGCTGCCCAGTTGATATTGGATGATGGTGATCGTTATGCCCAAGACTTATCGTTAAGTAAGATGGTCGCGCGTCGGTTCATAGACGATAACGAGTATGAAAAGGCGCTTGTTTTTCTGTACGAACAGCGTTTGTATGTCGAACCTGAAATTGAGCAAGACTTAATGCAATTGATTTTTCAACTGGTTGAGCAAGTAGATGCAAAGCTGGGGGAGTTATCTCAATTATCCTTGTTGGTTGAATTCTATCGAATGTTGGTTAGCCTTCACGCAGACCATTCGCCTTATTACTTAAGGTTGACACATTGGTTAATCGCTTCAGGTGAAATTTATCAAGCGGAGCAGAGTTTAGCCGGTGCGCTCAATGATATAAATTATCAAGAGAGCATTGCCGAACTGGAGCAGCGTATCGAATTATACGCTAGCACTGAAGAATTAATTGTTATTCCGTTAACAATGCAAGGCGAGCATTACGTTGTTGAGTTAACGGGGGCAGGCTTGGACGGGCTGAAATTAATGTTGGATACGGGTGCTAGCATGACTGTATTAAAAGCATCAGTTGCGGAGTCTTTATTGCCAGATGCTTTAGAATCGGCGACGCCTCTCAATTTAAGCACTGCAAATGGGAATGTTAGTGGGTCAAAGGTCTTGTTGCCAGTGGTACAAATGCACGACGTGATTATTGAAAATGTTGAAATTGGGATAATGGAATTGCCCAACTTTCAATATGATGGATTATTGGGAATGAATATTTTGAATCGCTTTAGGTTCTATATCGACCAAGAGAATAATGAATTGATTTTAAAAGGGTATGACCAAAGCTGAGCTAGTTACACATCAACTTTTAGGTCGAGGTATCCTCGCTGAATACAAGTTTCAAAGGCGAGCGAGCCTTCGGCAACTTCGTTAAATCTCATTCTAAGAACTTTTAGCTTTTTTAACTCATCGGCACTGGGGAACTCACCATTGTCTCCAAATTTTTTGCCTAAATCGTATACGTACCTAAGGTACTCCGCACGGCTCTTGGCGACCATGTTAACGATAGGCGCGAGGTCATCGACTGTAAGCTCATCTATTTTTGGGTTGATATACGTCTTGTTGGCCTCCCTGAATAAACGTTCGAAGTGAATTAACATTCGATTGATTTCTTTTTCATCCATTATTTTTTGGCCTTTGTGAGCAGGTGGTCTTCTTATAATAGAAGAAAATAAAGACATAGCGAGCCGGAAAGCTAATGAGCTTTTGATAAAAACCAATCTAAATTTCGATACTTGTTAGCATACGATGACCAGTTTATAGCGTTGCATTTTAGCTAGACATCAGTATCCTCGCGCATAACAACGAACTTCCAGACCTGAAACTATGTCACTAGACGAGCCGAACAAAGAAACCGCTAAACCTTTGATAAAATCAAAGTCAGCAAAGAGTTTGCTGCGCTCAAGTGGCCTTGTTGGCTTAATGACGCTTTTATCTCGGGTGTTCGGCTTGGTACGAGATATCGTTGTCGCGAATTTATTTGGTGCCTCTGCAGGTGCGGACGCGTTTTTTGTTGCGTTTAAAATTCCTAATTTTTTCAGGAGACTATTCGCTGAAGGGGCCTTTTCTCAGGCCTTTATTCCGGTTTTATCCGAATACAGAAATAACAAAACCGAGTCAGATGTACGGAAGCTAGCAAACTCTGTGGCAGGAGTTCTTGGTGGAATTCTCTTCGTTATTACTTTACTCGCAATGATGGGCGCACCCTGGTTGACGGCATTATTTGCACCAGGATTTCTCGATGATGTCGAGAAATATACTTTGGCGACAGAGATGTTGCGGATCACCTTTCCGTATTTATTCTTGATCTCAATGACTGCTTTTGCCGGGTCTATTTTAAATAGCTACGGATATTTTGCTATTCCTGCTTTTACGCCCGTTCTGTTAAATTTAGTATTAATTTCTGCCGCACTTTGGTTAAGCCCTCTGTTTTCTCAACCAATTGTTGGGCTTGCCTGGGGGGTGTTTATTGCTGGAGCCGTCCAACTATTTTTTCAGTTTCCATTCTTGATAAAAATGGGTCTCATGCCTAGGCCAAGTCTCGATTACAATCATGAAGGTGTTCGACGGATATTCAGACTAATGTTGCCGGCATTATTTGGCGTATCTGTGAGTCAGATTAACTTGTTAATCGATACGGTGTTGGCATCGTTCCTACAAACGGGTAGCGTCTCATGGTTATATTACTCAGATAGATTAGCTGAATTGCCATTGGGTATATTTGGCATTGCTATCGCGACAGTGATACTTCCCACACTTTCGCGAAAGCATGCAGATAAATCAGAACAAGCATTTTCTGACACAATAGACTGGGCACTTCGTATTGTTTTGTTGATGGGTATTCCGGCTGCGCTAGCACTGATTGTGTTGGCCGAACCCCTTGTGACAACGCTGTTCTACTATGGCGAGTTGACCCAAAAAGATGTCTTTATGTCGGCTTTAAGTCTGAGAGCTTATGCGCTTGGACTATTGGCGTTTATGTTGGTTAAGGTACTTGCTCCAGGTTACTTTTCTCGACAGGACATGAAGACCCCGGTAAAGATAGGCATATGGGCAATGTGCGCAAATATGGTTTTAAACTTTATATTGATATGGCCTATGCAGCATACCGGTTTGGCATTAGCTACCGCGCTCTCGTCTTGGATGAATGCACTACTGTTGTTGGGTGGGCTTATCAAATCTGGCGTATATCATCGTAGTGCTGGATGGGGGGTGTATGGACTGAGATTATTGTTGGCAAATATCGTAATGATTGCACTTATTCTATTCTTACAGGTACCGACCGAAAACTGGTTCCAAATGGATGCTATATCTCGCAGTATATCATTGGCAAAACTCGTGGCTGTGGGTGTTTCTTGCTACTTTTTTATTCTTATCGTTAGCGGTTTAAATCTCAAAGCTATGTTTTCTAACACGTCGAGCGCTAGTGAGAAATAAACTTTACGTAGCATCGTTATAAAGAAAAAACTAAGTTAATACTGCCGATCTATACACAAAGTAGTGTGGATTGTTTAGTAAGCAACTGCGAGAGCCTGAAAGATCTAACCAAATGACTCGCTTAGGTTTTTTCGTATTTTGTGTTTCTGTTCTGTCTTCGGTAAGTCCATAGAAAAACGTCGGCTTATCCATTCACCAATCAAAGGCCAAACTTCATTTTGAGCGTCTTTGGTGATGACCATGCCAACGTGATCATAATCTTGTGCGAAGCCATTCTCTATACCAAGCAAGACATAGGTTTTATCTTCCGATTCCAACTCTTCATATAAAAACTTACACCCTTCTGCAGGGTCAGTTTCATCGCCTATGCTAGATATCACAAGGCTGGGCTGAGTGATGTTCGAAAAGCCACGCCAGTAGCTCTTGCCCTCTCTTGATTGCCAGCTACCCCCTCTCTTTTTCCACTCAATTACATCGAGAATGACGCCAATAGCTTCGTTTTCAGGACCTAAGCCAAGCGCTTTCGCAGGAAATTTACCAAGTATCTTCAGTAGCTGTTTTGACACAAAAGGAACGAATGGAAGTTTGAGGTAACTGTCTCCTTCGCTGACTTGACTCCCCATGGTGATGAGCCCCCGAACATAGCTCTTGCTGAGCCAAGATTGCGATAGCGAGCCGTATAGAGATAAGCCGCCAAAAGAATGCCCCATCCAGACAGCTGCTTGGGACGTTTGTTCATAAACAAAACGGCCAAAGGCGGGAAGATCATATTTCATTTGTTGTTCAGCGGAATAGTGTTTGAACTTTTCGCCTTTCGGCGACAAACCATGGCCTCTGAATTCAGGGATCCAGACGTCATAGCCTAACTCGGATAAGTACGCGCCGAATCCGATTCCTCTTTCTGATATCCAGAAACTTCGTGTTGAATAGCTTCCATGAAGTAGTACGATCGGCTGCTTGTTCTTGTTGCCTAATATATGAGTGATCGATAAAGGTATGCCATCTGCGGCACGAAGCGTTCGATGCTCAACCGAAAAAAGACCATATTTTTCAGTGCTTATATGTTTCATCCAAAGAGTCTCTCACAAAAAGGAGAAAAAACTTTAGCATAGAAAAATAGCTGTGGAGTACAAAACGGGGGTGGTTAGAATGGAATAATCTATCTTAAATGACGTTGATACAAGAATAGGCGTGTTTGGTAGGTTTTTTATATCAGAAACCTTTGTTTCGATACGATATTTTCCAGCGCCGTTGGATAAGATAATAAGACGTAACGAGAAAAAGTAAACGAGAGTAATGGGTCTTGACGGGGTAATAGAATGGACTTTTCCATGAGACTTCGCAGATTGAAAGGGTGCTAATATCTATCGACGAACATAACGCAAAGGTAGCAGTGCGATGGAAAATTATTTAAGTACCACTCCGTATTTTGACTTTGACTCCGAATTCGTTCGTCAATATGGTGAAAAACTTGTCGGCTCAGAAACGGATCCGGTCGAGGTGGCTATTAGGCTGTATCTCGGGGTAAGAGATGATATCCGGTACAACGCATACACATTCGAAGTCACGCCAGAATCATTCAGCTCCAGCTACTGTCTTGAACAAGGTGAATCTTATTGTGTGCCGAAGGCGGTCTTGTTAGGGGCTCTATGTCGGCTTTATGCAATTCCTGCGAGATTGGGCTTGGCGGACGTTCGGAATCACTTGGCTAGCCCTCAGTTTCTCGAGCACTTAAAAAGTGATATTTTCGTGATGCATGGTTATACCGATATCTATCTGGAGGGCAAGTGGGTTAAAGCGACCCCCGCATTTGATTCAGGTTTGTGCCGTTTGATGAAGTTGAAGCCACTCGAATTTAATGGCCGTGAAGATTCCATCTTTCATGAGTTTGATAATGCTGGAGACCGCCATATGGAGTATCTCGCAGATCACGGTCATTTTGCTGATGTTCCTCGCCAGAAAATTCTCGATTCAGTCGCAGCGGCTTACCCGCATTTGACAGAAGAATTTGTCTCGAAATCGGAGCGGTCTCTTTTCGAAGATATGCAAGACTGAGTACATATCTCACCAGAAACAAGTGTTGACAACTATTAGGGGGGGAGACCGCTCAGTCGCTAGAGGATTCTTAATCTTAGACTAAACTAAATACTCAATGTCTATTAAAGGACCTGTGCGATGATAGCGAGATATGTCGATGTTGGAGCAGTGTTGAGTATTAAGGTTGCTCACATCGAAACAGTTCGACGGCCGTTGATTGATATCGACTCTTTTGTATTCGGTGACCTAATAGCCTCCGTCCTTCTTGCGCGGACAGCTTCTTTCTGCGATGTGGTAAGACATACCGTGCTGAGTAAATAAGCGATGAATTTAAAGACAAAGCTTCTATTGCCCACTTTGTCTTTAGCGACACTAATGGTGATATTCATCATATTTATTGTCTTTCTAGGTTACCGTAATTTCGAATTGCAAAACCAGTCGCGCAACGAAATGGCGTCGACCAGTGCTGCGTTGGTCATCTCTGCCGCGGTGAGATCATTGTCTTCGATAACGAGGGTTATTCGAGCTAAAGATAGTTTAGTCAATGCCATTGAGTTGAAAAAACAAGATGAGGTGTTGGATCTAGTTGGGCAATTTTCGGCGCATAACGAGCTGAGTTTTGTGAATGTTTACGATCAAGACTTCAACTTGTTTGCTCGATCCGACAATCCTGAAGACGTTGGTCATCGAGATGAGCTTCTGACTCAATTAGTCGAAGTCACTGAAAGCGATACGCAAAAATACTCTGCCATCTTATACCAGAATAAATTGACGATATTACTTACGGTACCCTTATTTTCAGCCAATGGTTATGCTGGAGCGTTGACTGTGGGCCGGTTTGTCGATAGTTCGTTTTTAAACGTAAGGCAGGGTAGCCATTTGTTTGAAATGACAGCATCGTTACAGCACACGATTGTACAAAAAGGTTGGGTCAGGGTTGGAGAGATAGATTTATTACCAAAAGAAGATATATTCTTTTATGTCAAAGGTGCCGAGCAAGGCGAGGTTGAACAGCTGTTGATCGGGTTTGCTTTTTTGCTGATGTTAGTCATAGTGATCAGCTCTTATATTTTACTTCGTTCCTTCCAGTCACTGAATCATATATCACGACGAATTACCTTTGTGTCTGAAGGGCTACCTTTAATGATCGAAGGTTTTTTTCCTGAAGCCGAACCAGGGTTCGAGATGGATGATGAAGTTGGTTCAATGCTTGTTCAAATTCAAAAAGTGAATACTGCCATTAATAACTATACCGATGAGTTAAATCGGGGGTTGTCTGAAAAAATTGACGCAAACGCGGAGCTAGAAGAGGCAAAAGAAAAAGCGCTCCAAATGTCTAAATCCAAGTCAGAATTTCTTGCTAATATGAGCCATGAAATACGTACACCGCTCAATGCTGTTGTGGGTTTCTCTCAGCTTCTTGCTCGTTGCGACTTGTCTGATAAGCAAGAAAAGTATGTTAAAAAAATTGGCGTCGCATCGTCCTCTCTTAGTGAACTGATCAATGACATACTCGACTTTTCAAAAATTGAAGCAGGTAAGCTCAGTTTAGAAGATACTAGCTTTGATCTCAGGGATATACTTTCGACCATTAGTGTTCTTCATCACGATCAGGCGATTGATAAGGGCCTAGATCTGATCATCTCTTGCACTCCCGGGTTTCCGACTTCGTTGGTCGGCGACCCAACTCGTATCAAACAAATTGTTATTAACCTGGTGAGCAATGCGATCAAATTTACTGAAAGTGGTAGCGTAAAGGTCATTGCGACGGGTGTGAAGGTCGAGGGTCGTTTGGATTTGGTTATAAAGGTCAGTGATACAGGAATCGGCATGTCTGAGTCGCAACAGGAACATATATTTGACTCCTTTGCTCAGGCAGATGGTTCAACGACACGGCACTACGGTGGGACCGGCTTGGGGTTAACAATATGCAAGCACCTGGTTCAAATGATGCAGGGAAACCTCGGGGCAGATAGCCGAGTAGGGAAAGGAACGACCTTCTCCCTATCCTTAGCTCTTCCGTTAGCTGATACCGTTTCTTGGAAACAAAGCGAAGAAAAACGACATCAAGTTTTGAATGATTTATTTGTTCTTGTCGGGGACAGTAGTGAAGCGTTTAGAGCACATTTACAGACATTCATGTCTCACTATCATGTAAATGTTGTTCAAGCTGATAGTGCCCGTGTAGTTTTGGATAGGCTTACTAGTACTTCATCCCCATTTGATCTAATTCTTCTTGATGACAATATGTGCCGGACTGGTGACTTATCTGTAGAAGAAATCTTGTCAGCGTCAGCTACCCCGGTTCCCATTATTTTGATGACTGACGCCGATGATGAAAGTAGGCCGTTGCCACTAGATCAGAATATGACGATAGTTGATTTCCCCAAACCATTTGACGAAACAAAACTAGTCAATATCATGGCTTACGTTCTAGATCCTGATCGGGATGTTCAGAATAGTGATGAGCAGAACATATCGAGCCAAGTTGATGATTTGGAGGTTATTCCCGGATTCTCTGGCAAGCATTGCCTAATCGTGGATGACAATTTGTTTAATCGAGAGTTGGCGTCTGAACTTGTGTCAAGTCTGGGGATCAGCATAAGAACTGCAGAAAATGGTAAAGAGGCTATTGACGTGATTGAACGTGAAATGAATATTCAGCCTTTCGATATTGTGCTGATGGATATGCAGATGCCTGTAATGGACGGCTATGAAGCGATGACTCGTCTTAAATCTGACAAGGCATTGGCTAAAATTCCACTGATAGCGGTAACTGCGAATGCGTTGTTGTCTGACAGAGAAAAGTGTATGAAGGCGGGAGCGGATGATTATCTACCAAAGCCAATTGATCATATTGTTCTAGAATCAAAGCTGTATCACTGGCTGGTGTCAGAAAAAACAGAGGACCCTCAGCACGAGGAAGCAAGTGTAAAAAAACAGAAAGTGACTCTACCTGAAACCAGCTCTGTTGATGATAAGCAGTGGTCAGGTTTAGATACACATGCTGCGTTGGCTCGCCTGGCAGGACGTAAGGATATTTATCTTAAGGTCCTGAAGAGTTTCTATGCCGATGAACAGCTTGACCCTCAGAAGTTCAATCAAATTCTGTCAGGAGATGACCAAGTAGAAGCTCACCGGGTTGCGCACTCTCTGAAAGGGCTAGCGAGCACTATAGGCGCAAGTGAGTTAGAAAAGATAGCGAAGGATGTTGAAGTAAGAATAAAAAATGGTGAAGACTCAAGCACCATGGATGTTAGTCTTATCAACGCTGAGCTTGCTGAAGTATGGGCAACAGTTGGGGCGTATATTGACGAATCAGATGCTTCATAGCAACACGCAGTTCGAACTTCAAAGATGTGATGAAATTGAAAGAATGTAATTCGTGCGGAAAGTGTTGTCTTAAATATGGTCATGACGGTATCGCGGCTTCTGCTGAGGATATCGAAATGTGGGAATTGTTTCGTCCTGATATTCATCAATATGTGAAGAACGAAGAACTCTGGTTTGACCCTAATAGCGGGGCACGTTTAGACCGTTGTCCATGGTTAATTCAGGTACCTGAAAGTCAGGTATATCATTGTGAAATATATGAAGACAGGCCTGAAGATTGTCGTCATTACCCTTCTCGAATAGACGAAATGATTCGTGACCAATGTCAAATGATCGAGGTGAAAGACATTGAAAACCTCAAGCATGCTCAGCGAGATTTAGACAAAATTATGGCTAGTAGCCGCCCTTCTGTCGATAGGCGAGAATGATGTTTTCGCATGTTATTTTGACCTTAGCTTTTGCGATTTTTTCGTTTTACTGTGTTGCTGAACAAGGTATTACACCGATAGGACCTTTTTCTCAAGGAATGCATGAGAACTGGCAAACAAAGGAGTTTGACGAACACACCACATATGAAATTATTTTTGATAAAAGCCTGAACAAGACTGTTTTGAAAGCAAATAGCCAGCAATCAGCCTCTGGTTTATTCTTTTCACAAAAAATTGATTTAGAAAAAACACCTTGGATCAATTGGTCATGGGCAACCCAGAAGGGATACGACAATCCTATCGAACGGAAGAAACAAGGTGATGATTTTGTCGCGAGGTTGTATCTGATTATTGATGGCGGGTTATTCTTCTGGAATACACGGGCTTTAAATTATGTATGGTCGTCATCAAATGAAGTAGGGCAATCTTGGCTAAACCCCTACACATCTAACAATATGATGAAGGTTGTCGAAACAGGTCAAGTTGGGTTCGGTCTATGGCAGTATTATTCCAGAAATGTACTTGACGATATTAATACCCTGATCGGAACAGAGATTCGTTACATCGATGCGGTCGCTGTGATGACGGACAGTGATGATACGAAGCAGCGGGCGTTGACCTACTATGGTGATATTTTCTTCTCGGCTTCTAGAGCGTTTGAGCTTAAGTAGTATTTAAACTCGCTTTACCAGTAAATCGCGCTAGGATTCAACTAACAAATACCTAATGTCGCAGCGAAGAGGCGGATGATATTAAATGTGTTTCGCATAGGGTGGGTCAAGTCCGAACGTGACGTTTTGGGTCGCTTCGTGCGTGAATTTTATTTGTTGGCGCTGGTTTGTCTTTTAGCAGCTAATATCGTACCAATCTCACATGCGTCTGATGACAGAAAAATTTTTATTGCCCATGAGTTGATACACCAGGCTAATATCGCAGAATATACATATAGTTACCCCGTTCCTCGTGGTGATGAAATAGCTATTGAAGCGCTGGCATTTTTTTCTGATAGCAAATGGAATGAGCCAAACTCTGATACGCCAAATTTCGGTTATTCGGATCGTGAATTTTGGTTTCGATATAGTGTTAGAGCTGCTGACGAAGAATCCTCTGGGCGGTATTACTATCAGGTAAATAACCCCGTAGTCGACGTTATCGATGTCTATGTATTTGCGAATAACGCACTAGAAGCTGCGTATCATTCCGGAGATTCGCTCCTCTACTCAAACCGTCCTATTAAGTCTAATACCTTTGATTTTCCACTCGACCTGAAAGCCGATAAAGTTCATACGATCTATATTCGATTGAAATCCCAAGGTACGATTCAATTGCCTGCGGTGTTGTATTATGAGGATCAATACAAAACCACGACACTGGGCTTTTACATAGGGCAAGGTTTGTATTTTGGTGTGGTCGGCATCATGTTGTTTTATAACTTTTTCTTGTTTTTTGTGTTTCGTTCTGACGATTATTTGTACTACGTTTTATATGGTGTCTCCATCGCGATTGTGCAGTTAACAATGCATGGCTTTAGTTTTCAGTATTTGTGGCCCGAGTCTATTTGGTGGAATAGTAAAGCCATTCCCTTGTCGATGTTTTCTTCGTCCTTATTCATGTTGGCATTTACCAAAGCGTATTTTAGGCTACCCAATATTGCCGTTAAAACGAATCACCTTGGCTCTGTTTTGATCGGAATGACAACAATTGGTCTAATTTCATCGTTGATTCTTCCTTATTCGTTAGCGATAAAAACAGCTGTTTTTAGCGTGTTGGCGATCATACCCTTTTGTGCGTTTGCTTCGATTATGGCATGGAAGCACAATACTCGAGCGGCACAGATCTATTGGTTGGCGTGGAGTGTTATGTTCGTCGGGGCGATTTTCTTAGTGCTTCAAAAACTAGGCTTATTCCCCACGAATTTTATTACCTCAAATGGGTGGCAGCTAGGAACTGGACTAGAGATTATTGTTTTATCGTTTGCCTTGGGGTTAAAAATAAAAGATGTATCAGAGTCAAAACTTTACGCTGAACGAGAGGCTCAGGCTGCCAATCAACGGGCGTTGGATATTCAGGTCAAAGCAAATGAAGATCTCGAAACTTTAGTGGCAGAGAGAACAGAAAAGTTGCGTATCAAGAATCGAGATATGTTGACATTGTTAGATAATATTAAACACGGACTCCTCACTATCAATGGTGACGGTCACATAAATGGAGAGTATTCTGCTTTTTTGGAAACCATATTAGGGACTCAGCGTATTGCAGGAAAGTCTTGTTTCGATTTGCTCTTTGAGCAATCTACTCTCACGAAAGACAAGTTGTCGCTTGCGGGTTCGGCTGTTAACGCGATAATCGGTGCTGACGGGTTGAACTATGAATTTAACGAATTTCATCTTCCCAAAGAGCTGACAATCATAAAAGGAAATTTCCATCAGTCGCTAGAATTAGAATGGTTGCCCCTCGAGAACGAAGGCATTGTTGAGCAAATGATGGTCAGTATTCGTGATGTGACTGAAGCTAATGCCTTACGCGAAAGAAATACCGAGAATGAAATGGAATGGAAGCTCATCACGCTATTCCTTAAAGCTGGGGAGTCCCACTTTAGAGAATATATATTGTCCAATAGCTCGCTACTTACCCAGTCTCGTCAGTATCTTATTGAACTGAATCAGTCACAAAGTGCACTGGCCGCGATACCCATTAATGCTTTATTTAGAAATATGCATACTGTTAAAGGTAATTCACGCGCGTTTGGCTTCGAAGATGTAGCAAATAAAGCTCATTCAGCAGAGTCGTTGTTGGCTAGTTTCAGAGATACAAGCGTATCGATAAAAGATATTGCAGGCGGTTTATCTGCGATGGATGAGCTATTGGAATTGCTACAAAAGTATAAATGGCTAGCCAGTGAACGTATTGGGTGGAATATCGAAGTATCGCCAAGTATCGATATCTCGAAGTTGACTTACATGTATTTGTGTCAATTCTTAAACGATCACTCTCATCTAGATGGTGTCTCAGAAATTTTACCGAAGCTTGTGGACGCATTTTACTTGCCTCTGTCTGAGCTGCTGCACATTCCAATTTCTAGTTTGGATAATATAGCTAAGACATTATCCAAACCCACGCCATCAGTGGTGATTGATAGTGGCGGAATGTTGTTTGTGTCTGATCAGGCGAACTTCTTCAACGGATTTTTTAATCATATTTTCAGAAATGCTCTAGACCACGGTATCGAATCACCTAAAGAGCGTATAGAAAAAGGCAAGCCTGGGGCAGGGAAAGTTTTTATTTTGATCAATAGCAAACAGGATCGTTTTGTTATGAAAATTTATGATGATGGTAGAGGTTTGAACCTACTTAAGCTACGGCAAGACATGCAGCGGCGTGGTATGAAAGACCGATCTTTAGACCGAGTGGCTGACTACGCCTTTTTCTCAGGATCTACAACCGCCGAACAAGTAACAGATATCTCGGGTCGTGGCGTTGGTTTAGATGCGGTCAAAGATCTTATTTTTAGTGCTAATGGCAGTATTCGAATAGAGTTTGATCAAGAAGAAGAAACAGGTGATGGGTTCATTCCTTTCTATTTTTTGATAGAGCTTCCAAGGGCTTCTTTTGTGCTGCAGCCGTTAGCGTCTAAATAGTTGATCGAACTAACGTATAGTCTGCGGATTGGTATTCTCTATCCTTCTTCGCGAAGTAAAGTCTTATCGAGTAGTTTGTACCACGCTATGATATATTCCCCACGGCTCAATTAGAGCTATCAACGATTAAGTTTGTATAGGTATTTGATGAGTGAATTTGAGTTAGACGACCCGGTGAATGTGCTTGGTGAAGTATTAGTAAGCTGCAGTGACGACCCTGTGACTGGTTTTTTTCGAGATGGTTGTTGTAATACTAATGATCAAGATCTTGGGTCGCATACGGTCTGCATTAAAACGACCACAGCCTTTCTGGAGTTCTCACGTTTCAAGGGTAATGATCTGTCTACTCCTGTGCCCGAATTTGGGTTTCAAGGCCTCAAAGAAGGTGATCAGTGGTGTCTTTGTGCTGCCAGGTGGTTAGAGGCTCATGAGCAGGGTTGTGCCCCTAGAGTACATTTGACGCGAACTCATCGAAAAGCCTTAGACATTATTCCCTTAAAAATTCTTCGCAAATATGCTGTTGACCTGAATTGATTGGTGCATTATTTCTTGAGCCATTTTTCTAGTGCTTCTTCCAATTGTGAGGCACTACATGGTTTTGTAATGAAGTCATCCATACCAGAGTTAAAGCATTTTTCTTTGTCTTCGAGCAGTGCATTAGCGGTTAGAGCTATAATTGGTATTCGTTTGTCATTTTCGAGTTTTCTAATTGCCTTGGCTGCATCGTAGCCATCAAGTTCCGGCATTCTGCAGTCCATAAAAATAAGATCATAGTTTCCGTTTTCGAAAGACTCAATTGCTTGATTACCATCTTCGGCTACGTCGACTGTTTGCCCTAAATTCAGCAGCATGTTCTGGGTAATGATCTGGTTAATCTTGTTATCTTCCACCACTAAAATGTGGCCCGATTCTATCGATGACCCACATTGTCGTGATTCTTCTATGCTGTGTTGAGTGATAAGCGGGCGATCGGAAGGTGTTTGTAATAAGCTCATTAGTGCATCACGAAATTTTGTACTCATTAATGGTTTAGTGAGGTAGGCATCGAACCCGGCTTCTGAGTATGATTTTGCTTCGCCTAGTTGCGCGACTGAGGTTAAAGCCATCAACTTTAAAGAACCAGAATCATATTCTTCGCGAATTTTCTTACCGATTTCTAGCCCGCTTTCGCCCAAAATATTGCAATCCAGAATAGCAATATCAAATTTTTCTAAGCCCGCCTGGCATTGAGCTAAGGTATCTAAAACCTGAGTTGCATCGGGTAGAATCTGTGCCGTGACGCCGAAATGGTCTAGTAATTCGGAATAAAGGTTTCGGTTGATTGCATTGTCATCAACGAATAAAACTTTGGTGCCTTTGAGGCTTTTTTCGGCGAACTTTTTAGGTTTTTTGCCAATGGGTAGACCTAAGTTGACATTAAATGTCGACCCTTCCCCATGTACTGAATTGACGTCGATATCTCCATCCATTAATTTCACGAGCTGTTTGCAAATAGACAGGCCTAGTCCTGTACCACCATATTTTCTGGCAATACTATGATCGGCCTGTGTGAAGTCGGAGAATAATCGCTCGATTTTATCTTCCTCGATGCCTATTCCCGTATCTTCAATGCCGATCACGAGATTTGCGTGATTATTCGTGGTTTCCTGTGCTGATACTGATACCCGAATAAAACCGGTCTCTGTGAATTTTAAGGCATTGCCGAGAAGGTTATTTAGTATTTGTCTAATTCGAGCCGGGTCTCCAATGAAGTGGTTGGGCGCCGATGGAGGGTAGTCCAATATTAGCTCAATATTCTTGTCAAAGGTCCTGATTGACATGGATTGCATAACATCGTGAATCGTACGTTCTAGGTCAAAAGGAATTGACTCAAGTATCACGTGACCTGCTTCGAGTTTAGAAAAATTCAGAATGTCGTTAATAATGGTTAAAAGTAGACTGCCAGAGTCGACGATAATTTGGACTTTATCTGACTGCTCAGCGTCAAGATTTGTTTTGCTAAGAAGCTCCGCCATGCCGAGGACGCCATTCATGGGTGTCCTGATTTCATGGCTCATAGTTGAAAGAAAATCACTCTTTGCCTTGGTTGCGTCTTCTGTTTCTCGTATCGATTCTAGCAATCTTTCTTCGAGAGATTTTCGGTGGACAATTTCAATCTGGAGTTCGGCGTTGGCTTTTTTCTCTCCTTCAAGCGCCTTCTTTAATTCTTGTTGAGATTGGTGAAGTTTTAGAAAAAAGTTTACCTTTGGGATTAAGACTTCGTGACGGATCGGCTTTTGAATGTAATCTACCGCACCGGTAGTGTAGCCTTCCAGCTCGTATTGTTTTCCTGGTAGACCAGCCGTAATGAAAATGATTGGGAGTTTGGATGTTTTTGGTTCTTCGCTAAGCGTACGGGCGACATCAAAGCCAGTCATACCAGGCATTTGGATATCGAGCAATAGTAAGGCGAAATCGTGTTCTTGGCATAACGAAATAGCGGTTTGCCCGTTCGTCGCATCTACAAATTCAACGTCAAAGTCTGACAGTATCATTCTCAAGGTTTGAATATTCCCCAGAATATCATCAACAATGAGAATTTTGGCTCTCTCTACCATGATTGCTAGCCTACTCTAATTCAGTACTGATTAAGTATAGGCAATTTTGGTGAGATTGAACTGATTTCAGGCGATTGTTTTAATAGCGTTGCTGTGGTTTGGATACTAATGAAACTGTAATCAATGAAGGGGTCAATGAACCTTGAAATTTCGAATTGATAATTCGATTATTTTGGGGAACTCCATCGTTTGTCCGCTTAATGATTGAGGCGTAACAATACGTTCTGAAGCATAGATGATGCCATCGGAACTTCGTTTATGTTCAACCACTCTATTAGCTGCTTTTGCGGCACGAGCAATAATATCGGGCGTATAGTTGTGAAGCTTTAATAGGCCAGTTTGTAAATCGAACTGAAACTCCTGCTCTCGAGAATGAGTAGGAATGCTATCGGGAAATATGGCCTTCAAAATGCCCGGCTGGGTTTGAGTCCATTCGATGTCTTCTCGCAGGAGTAATACTGGTAATGTTAGGTAATTCCACATGGCGTAATTGCCAAAGTAGGCCATATCCAAATCATCCCACCATAACCATCGTCGGAGCTTTCCAAATGCCTCACGCGCATTCTTTCGTTCTTTAAGTACACTTCCGTTTTGATCTTTGAGGTAGACATTGCCATCTTCCAACACACCGCTGATGTCTTTATTACTACCAATAGGGGTGATCTCAGAATAGGGGCGATGTATATCGATCAGAATATTTGCTTCTTGGAGAGTAGGACGCTGTTTAAGCAAAAATGCGAGGCCTTTTGCGTCAATGGTAGCTTCAATGTATTTCGCTTCACGCCAAAATGCTTCACCACCATAGGCATTGATTGCTTTTAGTCGTGTGTCTTCAGTTTTCATGTAGTTCTCTTGTCTGGCGATAGTCGCGGATAGCGTTCAAAAAGCCGTGGAACGTTATCATACTGGGTATGGTTTTTCTATTGTGGGCTTAGCGATCAATATTTCGCTTAGGCCTCCATGGAGAGGAAACTAGCCAGTCATTGAGCTTGGATATATTTAGTGGTTTAGTGAAAAAATAACCCTGTGCGGTATCGCAACCCATATCTTTCAGAAGGTTCATCGTTTCTTGGTCTTCAATACCTTCTGCTACGACGTTAAGCTTAAATTTTCGAGAAAGGGTTATTGTTGTGTCGATGATCGCTTGATCCTCTGGACTCTTTAACATGTCTCCGACAAAAGATCGGTCTATTTTTAGCTCTTCAACGGGTAATTTTTTAATATATGAGAGCGATGAGTAACCGGTACCAAAATCATCTATCGACAGCTTTACCCCGTAGTCTTTGAGCTTTTCTAGCTTAAGGATAGTTTGGTTAAAGTCTTCGACTAGCGCTGACTCCACTACCTCCAGTGTTAGATGCCCAGGGTCAAACTGGGCTCGCGTCAGAATCTGTACTACCTGATCTACAAAGTCTTCTTCGAGTAAGTTTCGAGCTGAAATATTCACTGCGACGCTAATGTCGTATCCGGTCTTGTTCAATTGGTCGCAGACAGAAATAGCATTTTCAATAACCCAGTGTGTCAAGGGCCGAATGATTCCGGAACCTTCTGCAAGGTCGATAAATTTGTCTGGGCCTAATAGACCTTGTTCAGGGTGGTTCCACCGGATTAGCGCCTCCATACTAATCATTTTCATCGTGCTCAAGTCTATTTTTGGGTGGTAAAACAGTTCAAGTTCATTATTGGATATGGCCTGTTTTAGTTCTCCCATCAATGACAAGCGCTTGGTGCTGTAATTGTCGATATTAGCGCTATAAATGACGCTCAATCGTTTTGTTTTCTTGGCGGCTTTTACCGCGACCATTGCCTTTCTAATAAGTGTCTTTGGGCTGCTTCCATGCTCCGGGCTCATAGAAACACCCATGTGTGCATCAATGTCCAGTAACATATTTTCGAAGGCAATGGGCTCGTGAATGATGTTACTAATTTGCTCAATGACTTCGATTATTGAGTATTGAGTTTGCTTGTTGAAAAAGAGTGCAATACAAACACCTTCAACCTTGGCAATGATCTTGGGTTTTTCATTTATATGCTCCAGCTCGATGACATTTGGCCAGGTTGAAACTTGTTGATTAAGTCTATCGATTAACGAAATCAGTATTTGATCGCCGGTTTCATGGCCAAGCGTATAATTAATATCGTGAAAATTATTGAATTGAATGCACAGTACAGAGACAGTTTCATCAATTATCGCTTTATTGTGAATAGTTTCTTTTAATTGGTCTTCGCAAAATAATTGATTAGGACAATTGGTTAACGGGTCATGTAGGCTTTGGTATATTTGTCGTTTCTCTGTTTCAGTTTGTTGTTTCGAAATGCGGAGCATGGATTCGACGGCTCTAAATTTGTCGAGTTTGTCAGTGTTTATTCGGTCACCCAAGGCAAGTGAAAGAATAAACACCTCGATCATAATGCCGATTTGAATACTGTAGTAAGTTAAAAACGTGCTTGGCACTAAGTCAAAAGATACAAGATTTCTGAGAATCGAACCGATTAATAACACCCCCCATGCTGCAACGAAAAAGTAAGCTCTTCTTTGCTTTTTGTAGGTGCCGTAAATCGATACCGCTAGTATTACTAGGCAGGTGAATGCGTTTGAAATGATCGCTATTTTTAAACTAGTACTTCGATCAATAACAGAAATTGAAATTAAAGAACCAATAGCGAGGACTGGTAAGGCCTTTAGGACTAGATCTGAAAAATAAGAAAATTCCCAGGTTTTGAGAAAATGGCGAGAGAATAAGCCTGCTGTCAATAAGGTAATCGACATGAGAATAGGAATGCTAATGTTGGCCAATAAAGGCGAACTTGGCCATAAATACTGAAAAGCATAGCCGTTGATGGCCAATGCGGTCATGACCGTAGAGCCTATATAAACGATATAGTATAAGTAGCTTACGTCTCTAGTAGAAATGAAAATAAACAGATTATAAAATATCATGGCGAGCAATACGCCATAAAATAAACCAAACGTTAAACTCTCGTTATTGCCTTTTTCTTGGAAGCGTTTGGCATCCCATAGAAATAACGGTACTTGCAATGAGGTCGTGGTTCTGATTTTGAGGTAGACAGTCGATATTTGACCTGGGGATAATGGCACTTCGACAATGAAACTTTTGTACTGAAATGGTCGCTGAGAAAAAGGGTAATTGTCACCGGTAATCGTTTTTTTATATTTTCCTAGCTCATCGGCAACATAAAATTCAATATGATCTAGGTAGTAAAAATCAAGCTCGAGTAGCCATACCTTCTTTTGGCGCTGTGAATTGCTAAGTTCAACCTTGAACCAATAGCCTGCATCTACCTGTCCGAAATTTGGTCTAGATCCTACTGTCTTCTCAAATGCATCGTTCATACTCAATATATCGAGTAGAGAAAATTCTCTATCTGTTTCTTCTAGGTATGAGAGGTGGCCGCTCAAATCGTAGACCGACTGCTTATCATTTATATCGACAGCTCCAGAAACTAGAGGCGAGAAAATAGCCGCCATCAGCAAAGTAATTAGCCAGTTGCCTGAATATTTAAGCAAGATATTCCACGCCTATATGAAAGAATTCAGAAGAGAGAGCTACCAGACTAGTTTAGCAGTAAACCGAAATTTGGTTAGTTGAGGGAAATTATGACTAAAGGCGAATCGAACACATAAAGTGCGACAGAGGTTTGAGGCTCAACCTATAGCTATGAGTTTCTCGCAATTTATACAGCTCTCAATCAGAAAACAAATACTATACTGGAGCTAATACTATGTTTTTCGGTAGCCCTTTAATAATCTCAAGAAGGATTCTTAAATAGATGTTCATTAGCGCATTAGAACTTTTCAAATTAGGCATAGGCCCATCTAGTTCTCATACAATGGGGCCAATGGTTGCTGCCGGGTTATTTTTAGACGATATAGAGCCCTATTTTTCTGGTGCCGCTGACGGCTTATCTATCAGATGCACGTTGAAAGGCTCGCTTGCCTATACCGGTCACGGTCATGGTACAGACAAAGCTATCGCGCTCGGGTTACACGGGTTTTCGCCTAGGCAAGTTGCAGGTGAAGATATCGATAACTTGGTGGCAAGGTTGTGGAAGTTGTCAGGCATAACAGTGAAATCAACGGCCAGTATAGGTTTTTCGCCGCAAACCGATGTTGTATTCGACCGTGGTACAGCTTTACCTGAACATCCGAATGGTATGATTTTTGACCTGCTTGATTCGAACAACAGCGTGGTTGTGACTCAGCGTTATTTTTCTATTGGTGGCGGATTTGTTAAATCTCTAGACGAAATCAGTGACATTATTGCACCAATCAAAATTCTACCGTTAGAAGCATGCCAATATGGTTTCGATTCTGCGCAATCAATGCTTAGCATGTCAGAAGATAAGGGCATGACAATCGCAGAAATGAAAATAGAGAATGAGCTGTGTTACATGTCGAAACCTGAGTTGGACAGCGGTTTAGACAGTATATGGCGTAGTATGAAACTGTGTGTCGAAAATGGCTTGAAACATACCGGTCTTTTGCCTGGCGGGCTCAATATCGAGCGGCGTGCGAGAAAATTAAATCAGCAGCTTATCTCTGAACCTAAAGAGGTGACTTTGAATGACTGGTTGTGTGCCTACGCGATGTCTGTGAATGAGGAAAATGCCGCTGGCCACATGGTCGTGACAGCCCCCACAAATGGGGCAGCCGGTGTGATTCCTGCAGTTCTGTATTATTTCATCAAACATGAAAATGGAAGCCAGGCACAAGTGAGGGACTTTCTATTGGTTGCCAGCGCGATAGGTGGGCTGATAAAGCACAATAGCTCGATCTCAGGAGCCGAGGTTGGATGTCAGGGAGAAGTCGGATCTGCCGCGGCCATGGCGGCAGCAGGGTTGTGCGCGGTAAAAGGAGGAAGTACTCAACAGATTGAAAATGCAGCAGAAATCGCCTTGGAGCATCATCTTGGTATGACATGTGATCCGGTGAAAGGTCTTGTGCAAGTTCCTTGTATAGAACGTAACGGTTTTGGTGCGATAAAAGCCTACACTGCCGCTTCACTTGCCTTGAAAGGTGATGGGGTACATTTTATGCCTTTAGATCAATGTATAGAGGCAATGCGGCAAACGGGTATGGAGATGTCTGTAAAGTACAAAGAAACGTCACTAGGAGGTTTGGCCGTTAGTAATACAGAATGTTAGTCATTTAGTTCAGAGACGACGGGTACATAAAATAACCCTTTTGTTGATATCGAAATTGTCGACGATGGACTATAGTTTTATTCAATATATTCTTATACGGAACTGGATTTCAATTGGTTGAAGTATTCGTTTACATAGGTATTTGAGGGCTCAAGTTTCGATGCAAAAAGCTAAAGTTTCTAGTGCGCAACTGCAGAAATTCAAGCCATTTGACTCTTTTTCTGATCAAGAGCTGGTGCTTGTGGGGGCAAAGTCTTCTCTGAAGCACTTGGATGCTGGCGTGGTCGTTTTCGATATTGGTAGCCAGGATCAAATTGAATACTTCTTGTTGGCAGGAAGCATTGAGCTCGAATCGTACGATGGTAGGGTTAAAGTGATTGAAGCCGGTGTAGACAGCGCATGTACTGCTATCGCTTTGCTTCAACCCCGAAAATACAAAGTCAAAACCCTCCAAAACAGTACGTTTGTTTTAGTCGACCAGCAAGCAATTAATACTATTCTGAAAGAACACTCTCAAGACGATAATGATGAATATAGGGTGACGGACCTGCACTCAGGGGAAGAAATGTCTGACATTGTATCGGCTTTGGCAGATGATTTAGAAAACAATAAATTGAAATTGCCTTCATTCCCCGAAGTAGCGATGGAAATCAAAGGACTTTTGGATGACCCAAAGACGACAGTAACTGATATTTCGACCGTGTTGAACAATGACCCTGCGATCACAGTCAAACTCCTTAAGACATGCAATAGCGCCCTATATCGCACGCAAAAAGAAATTACGTCCAGTCACGAGGCTATTGTCAGGCTTGGATATGATACCACCCGGCAGTTGGTTACAATTTTTGTGATGAAGGAGTTGTTTCAGAGTAAAAATAAATTCCTTCAAGCACAAATGAGAGCGTTATGGTCACGTTCTAGAGAGGTTGCATCAATGGCCTATGTGTTGGCTGAGATTACTCCAGGGATGAATGCGGAACATGCGATGTTAGCGGGTTTGATTCAAAATATTGGTACGATCCCTATTTTGAACTACTTGGAGCGATATCCTAATGTGAAAGATCTGGAAGGAAAAGTAGACGAAATTACGCGAAAGTTGAGTGCGCAGGTGGGTGGAGACATACTGAGAAAATGGGAGTTTCAGGGCGATTTGATTGAAGTAGTTGAGAACGCTGAAAACTGGCTATACGAATCGGGGAGCAAAAAAGCAACCTACGCCGATATTGTCATTGTTGCTAGAGTACATACGTACATTGGAAAGGAAACTAATGCCGATTTACCCGCATTTGATAAGATCCCCTCGTTTAAAAAACTGGGCAAAGATGGGTTGACACCTAAGCAAAGCCAACTTGTCTTGTCTAAATCGTTAGATAAAATTGCTGAAATTAAAGCGCTGCTCAACCCAGAATCTACCACGCTTGCAAGTTAGGGAGTTAGTTTGTCGACGACGACTTCAGTAAATTGATTTCCGAGCGTCACTGAAACTGAATTGTCTTGGATCATACAATCTATAGCGCAAGTTCGCTCTATGCTTGGCGTAAGTGTTTTAATTGCGTCTAAATCGAAGCGATACACGTCAATATTAGATAGTTTGAGTAAGTCTCTTCTTATTCCTTCGTGCCATTGGTCGACGTTTTGACCACCATATGCATAGACGACTACCTTGTGTGATCTTCCGCAAGCCTTACGTATTCGTTTTATGTCTGGTTGCCCTAGTTCAATCCATAGCTCAATTTCGTCTGTAAGCGACTTCTGCCAAAGGTCTGGTTCTTCATCAGAGGATAAACCTTTGGTAAATGATAATGTCTCACTTGCGTGTAAAGCGTAGGCGAATATTCTTGCCAGCATTCGTTCATCTGTTTCAGAAGGGTGAAGTGCGACGTTAAGCGGGTGCAGCTGGTACCGGTCCCGATTAAAGTCATTTACCTGTAGTGAGAACTTATACATTGTTGACTTTAAAGCCATATTTTCTTTTCACCTTCGTGCGTTTTAATATTCGCTAATGTATTCATAGGAGCCTGAGTCGATTATGAGTCGATGACGAGGTCCTGATTTTTGAGCGCAATCTTCGGAATCATAGCCAATATCTTCTTCGTATATGGAGTCGAATCCAGCTTCAGTCACGATTCTTTTGGGCCGATAATACATGGGTTTGAGACAAAGCGCTTCAAACGCTTGGCTTGCGGTTTCGTGTTTTTGAAGATTTGCCAGTGTGACGAACGTAGCGGGCGGCATTGTATGCGCTTTATTTTGCAAGGTTTTTATTGCTAGCGAGGGTGATATCCATTGATAGTCGACAATTTCGTGGCCATCGACAGTGACTTTGTCAGAAGAGGTTATTGTCATAAAAAAATGCGTATCGAATCGTTTGTTTATCTGCTCCGGACTGAGCCAACGGGAGTGAAGCTGAATATCATGTTCAGACAGTTCAATGCCTGCTTCTTCGAATGTCTCACGAATCGCGGCTTGAGCGGCTACTTGTATAAGCTCGTCTTTATTCAGTGTTGGCGCTTGTCTTATATCAACTTCAGCTGGGTTCATGTTGATCGCAGCAAAGTCACTGGCATCAAATTTACCCCCAGGAAACACCCAAGCACCTGCATGCACTTTAAGCGATTCATTGCGTTTCAGTAGAAGGACTTCAAATGGTTCGTCGTGCCCTGATTCCTTCAAAACAACTACTCCAGCAGCTGAAATAACCTTGCTCATTGTAAGTCCTTGCAGTGGTATTGGTGGCAATAAAGAATGTTAGTAAGTTGATTGGGCCCATAGCATAGCGATATCGGGTGAAAAAGCACTAGCTAGTCACATTTTTAAACGCGAGTTCGCATATGCGAATGATATCAATTGGGAACGGTCCAAAAGGCTGATAATATTTGTGAAATATATATCCTAAATTTATAACCTACTAATTTTGCAAGGGCGACAGCCCGAGGTCAGGATGGCGTACAAAATTCCAACTATTTTCCAATCATTACTGATGGTTTTCTTGGTAAGCTTTTCATCAATTGCGTTCTCTGCGCCGCGTATTGTTGGCGGAGCTGATACAGTCCCTGGTGATTATCCGTGGATGGCTTCTTTGCAAGTGAAGAGCTCGGGGGAGCATATCTGTGGTGGTACCTTGGTTGATGAAAAATGGGTTTTATCGGCAAAGCACTGTTTTGATCAGTATGTGTCTTCAGACTTAGTTATAGTGGTTGGAGAATACAATCTTTCTGATACCGATGAAACAGACCAAGATAGCGACCCCAGTTTGGATCAGGTGTCAGTGGATATAGCTACTATTTACCCTCATGCGCGCGACGATCTTATTATGATTCAATTGGCTGAGCCGGTGTTACATGTGACACCAATTTCTTTGGCTACTCAAGAACACTTAGATGATATAGCGACGGATGAACTATTGACAGTGTTGGGTTGGGGAAACCGAAACGCGGACCAAGAAATTGAGAAAGACTTTCCTGATGTGCTGCAAGAGGTAGATGTCCCACTTTTTGATCAAGATATGTGCCGGGATAATTGGAAAGGCGGGGAATTTATCAGTAACTCCATGCTCTGTGCTGGTTTTGTCGAAGGGGGGCAAGGCTCGTGCAGAGGAGACAGCGGTGGACCCTTGATGAATCAGTGGAATGGACAATGGTATCAACTAGGCGTTAGTTCATTTGGAGCAAAGCAGTGTGCATATGGTCCTCTACCAAGTGTTTATATCTCTATTGTCGCGTTGAGAGACTTCATAACATCCGTTATCGACAATACGCCAGAGCCGCCAGAAGAGTATGAATTCTTCTGGAGCCACAATTCTCCTTATACGCTGTTTTCTGAAGTTGGTAGTTCAAAAGAATATCAGTTTAGAATGTTCAATAAGTTAGACAGGAATCTAACTATTAACTCTTTTAGTTTCTTGGATGGGGTGTCTTCAGGGTTTGGCGACGTGTCAGTGGAAAACTCGGACTCCTGTCCTAAAGAGGTGATCGCTCCGCATATGCTCGGTGAATGTAGTTATAGTTTTACCACCAAGTTTTCAACAGTTGGGGATAAACATGGTCGCTTATCGTTTGTCACCGATGCTACGGAGTTTCCTCAAGTATGGAGTCAAATTTCCATTGACTCCGTTCAAGAAGCGTCATTCAATGATTATGTGGGTGAAAGTCTTGACTTACTTGTTAGTTCTCAATCGGACTGGCAGCATGAGTTTGGCTCACTCGAGCTAGTCGATGATCAAGATGATGACAATCATGTATTTGTATATATCGGGTCGACTTCGGAGTTGACGACTGAGCTGAGAAATCAAACGCAAGTTTC
>Ga0105350_10000242_pt1 | contig 37351 bp, 29 predicted proteins | sample EN1Hudsemesocosm_FD_83506 | JGI IMG/M metagenome (GOLD analysis project Ga0105350, IMG submission 83506) | Methane-oxidizing microbial communities from mesocosms in the Hudson Canyon - EN1E Hudson Canyon | ecosystem: Environmental > Aquatic > Marine > Cold seeps | place: Hudson Canyon... | reverse complement strand
CACAAAAAAGTTCAGGCTTGACTCAGCAGCCTTACATTGATGCGCAAAAAATGATTGCGGATGATGGTTATGTATTACCGATAACACAATATTGGCCAGAAAAGACCACTCCAAAAAGTATCGTCGTCGCACTTCATGGTTTTAACGATTACAGTTTGGCATTTGACGGTATGTGCAACTACTTAAAATTACAGGATGTCGCGTGTTTAGCGTATGACCAAAGAGGCTTCGGCAAGACTGAAATGCGGGGTATTTGGCCCAAAGAGGGAAGGCTACAAAAAGATTTAGTGCTTATGGTTAGTTTATTGAAAAGCAATAATCCAGGTATCCCTATATATCTTGTCGGTGAAAGTATGGGAGGGGCTGTGATTATTTCCTCGGTGAGTGGCGCATCTAAATCATTTCTGGACAACGTAGAAGGCTTGATACTCCTAGCGCCGGCTGTTTGGGCAAGAAGTACTCAGCCCTGGTATCAAGAGTGGTTGTTATGGCTATCTGTTCATACCTTTCCTGGTTGGAGCCCAACAGGAGATGGTTTGGGCGTGCAGGCTACAGATAATATTCCCGCTTTACGGGCAATGGGGCAGGATGAAAATATTATTAGGGCTACTAGAATAGATGCGATTTATGGGTTGACTAACCTGATGGATGAGGCGCTGGAAAAGAGTAAATTCTTACCTCTTAAAGTGCTGGCCTTGTATGGCGAAAAAGATGAGGTTATTCCTAAAAAGCCAACATGTTTAATGCTAACGTCGATGTTTACAGCGGGCGTACCCCTTGAGTTTAAACACTATGCTGAAGGCTATCATATGTTGTCGCGCGACCTTCAGGCTGAGCAAGTATTCGAAGATACTTACCAATGGATGATGGGAGACTTAAAAATCCAAGAGCAGGCAGTTGTGAATTACTGTGGTTGATCCACTAAGCCTTTTAAACAGATCGACCCCTTGCCATTACTTTTAGCTTCATAACACGCTTGATCGGCGGCGCGTAACATATCTTCATACGTGGTCTTATTACCTTTGGTAAATGCAATGCCAATGCTTGCACCTAATACCGAAGGTGTTTCTTTCATAGTATTTTGAAAATGATTTATTTTATCCAATATTTTATTGGCCACTTTCTTTGCTTCTTGTGCTGAATCGGATTGGATAAATATCATGAACTCGTCTCCACCAAATCGGGCGGCTGTGTCTGACTTTCTAATAGAGTGCCGAATTATTTCCCCTATTTTAATGAGTGCTTTATCTCCTTCTTGATGTCCATAAGAGTCGTTGAGCACTTTGAAGTTATCAAGGTCAATGAATATCATCGAGGTGATAACTTCATCGTTTGTTGAATTCATGAAGGTATTGAACCGTTTCTCAAATTCATGTCTATTTAATAGACCTACTAGGCCGTCATGTGTTGCGCGATATTGTAATGACTCGGTCATTCTAAAGTTGTCTAGTAATATATTTCTTGATTGGTTAGCGGCATTGATCATGACAATAAGCAACAAAACCATCATCGCTGTTAAGCCGTAATGGACCTCTGTAGCTTCCCACAAACTTCTGGCCATCATGGGTAATACGGAGGCGAACAGAAATAGCCTGTAAGTGATCGCGTCCGCTGAATGAGTTCCAGAACCAGCGACCCCCATTCCACACGTTAACAGGATTACGAGTAATTGGTATAAGGGGTGTTCGGTGCTAAAAAAATAAACCGCTAGTACGCCATACATGCCGCCCGAAAGGAAGGTGAGGCCACGATGCAATTTCAACCATATTAGTGGCGGAAAACGTTTCGGGTTAACTGAAAATAAATGCTGGGTGTAATAGCGGGTAAGGTTTAAAACTTGTCCTAGGACAAACCAAGTCAATAAACCTATTGTTGGATAAATTTTAGATAAAACATAGGTAGCAATCGCAATTATGAAGGCGCTACCTATAATTGCACCGAGAGCATTTTTATATAATACACGCACAACCTGAAGCTCTTGCCATGAGGAGGTGGGTAGTGTTTCATTAGGTGTATGTTTCTCAATTTCAGGCAATGTATCAACTCTTTTGTAAGGTCATTAAAATACTATTTGACCAACTCTGTGCAAAATAATACTTTTCAAGTACTTCAAGCTCTATTTGACCCAATTCCTTGGTCTTCTGTGCTAAATCATATTCAAGTTGTTTTAGTGTTTTTATCTTTGAGCCAATTATGCCTCGGTGATGAAGAATCGCAGTTTGTAATTCGTCTCCTAGATTGAGTTGATGAATAAAAAATTCGGGTTCTAGCTCAAGTAGGAGGTCAACGCCAGATAGCAAGCCTGCCAGAAATGCAGTATCAGCAATTACGGGATCATTACTAGTTTCGGATATCAACAATTCGCAGGCCTTGGCGCGTGTAAGTACAATACCACAAGCCTCAATGGAAGCGGGAGAGTCTGTTACAAAAGCAATTAATATCGCCCACTTTTTTAATGTATCAATACCTAAAAATACGATAGCCTCTTTCAAGTTAGAAATGGGGCGAGGTAGGGTGAAAATAGAGCTGTTAATCAACTTGAGTAACTGCAACGATAATTTAGGATCCCGAGCCACCACATCAGAAATCTCGTTAATGCTCGTGGCGGATTGGCTGGACTTTTGTATAATTTCCATTGTGACGGCTGATGATGGGCGGATGGAGTTTCCCAGGATCAGTTTAGGCTTCGCTAAGTAATAACCTTGAAACAAGGTGAAACCAAGCTCTTCACAGAAGGACAACATTTCAAGGTCCTCAATTTTTTCGGCTAGCCATTGTATCTTTTTAGACGGAATACTTTGTTTTTTTTCTGCAACCCATTCGCGGCTATTATTGAGAACATCTACTTTGATAAAATCAATATAGGGGATAAGCGGTTCCCATTGAGCAGAAAAATCAAAATCATCTAACGCGAAACGGAAGCCTTTCTTTTTCCAAGTCTTGACTGCATTGATGAATTGACCGGTAACAGTTATATGTTCGAGTAGCTCAATGACGACTAGATTTTTATCGATGGGAAGAAATGCATCGGAAAGTAAAAATGTTTCTGTGACGTTAATAAAAATGGTTTTTTGTTGCGTGTCTATTTCATTGATAACACTGCTGCAGAAATTGACGAGTACTTCACTGGTTGCATTGTCTTCACCTACATCCATGGCAGACAAATAATCATTATTTCTAAATAATAATTCATACCCAAAGATAAAATGCTTTTTGTGATAGATGGGTTGTCTTGCAAGTAGTACTTGTTTTTGTAACTGACTCAAATGACCCCTCTCAAAATTTATTATTCTAAATTAACGAGAATTGTAAAGTAATGGTACATTAGCTAATGAGTATAGGCGTTAACAATAGAAGGTGTTAATGGCTTTTACTTTATTTTACAACATGATCGCCTATACTTTGGGTATTCGTTTTTCAGGGTTATTAAGCTTATATGTCGGCAGAAGATTTAAGTAAAACATCAGATATTCCCCCCGAAAATATTTTTTTTCTCAATAGTCTCAGCTTTCGCATGATTATAGGGGTTATGGCATTTATTGTTATCGTGCTAGCCGCAAATTATTTTGTTACTCAAACTCGTGGCCGGGAAGTGATCGTTGAGCAGGCAAATAAACTTAACTATGAGATAGGGGCAAAGATAAAATTTAAATTGAGAGAGCGTTTAATTGCAACAGAAGTGTTGACGACATCGCTCGCTAAATTAGCTCAGACCTTACCGAAAGACCCTAAGCTGTTTCATCAAGTTATTCCCAATATTATTAATCAACCTGGTATGGAAAAATTGGTCGCGGGAGGTGGCATATGGCCAGAACCGGACTATTTTTTTGAAGGTGTTGAGCGGTCGTCATTTTTTTGGGGGCGTGATAGTGACGGCGCTTTAAAGTTCTATGATGATTATAATGATCTTAATGGGAAAGGCTATCATCATGAGGAGTGGTATGTGCCCACTAAATTTTTGGCGCCGGGTCAGGTCTATTGGTCAAAATCTTATATGGACCCCTATTCGCGAGAACCCATGGTTACTTGCTCAGTACCAATATGGTCTAAGGGCAAATTTCAGGGTGTGGCCACGATTGACCTGAAGTTACTAGGCTTATCTAAATTCATGAGCAGGCAAGCAGCATTAATTGGTGGTTATGCTTTTGCAATGGATAGAAATGATCGATTGCTCTCTTTCCCAAAAGATAGTCAGCGTCAGACAGCCATTTTAGATTTACAAGATTTTGAAAATAACCAGTATCCTATGATTGAAGACGTCGTGTCCTTGCATCCTGCATTTCAGGGGATTGTAGATGAGATAAAACGTTCACAGGTAACCACATTTAGTGACTCTCAGGACGAAGAAATATCTCTTTTGAGTGCTAATTTAGAAAAGCAATCTTACCAAATTGATAGCTTGGAATCTGAACGTATCGCTGCAATTTTACTAGGGTTTAATGACTTACGCAGTGCTGGACAACATTTTACGATTAATAACGATCCTATCTTAAATGAGGCTTCCAGCGTAAATATATTAGCGCTTCCAGATATAGGTTGGAAGGTTGTAATTGCGATGCCTGCTAAGTATGCCAATGCCGTGGTTGCAAAAATTACAGTTGGCATGCTGAGCTCTTTGTTTCTGGTATTGGCGATTGTTGCAGTTATTTATATATTATTCTTTAATGCGGCTTTTTTAAAGCCGATCAACAAGCTGACTTATCAAATTCGAAAGCTGGTTAGTAGAGAGGATTATGTAACCAAGTTAAATGTTAACGGTAGGGATGAATTATCTCAATTAGCCAGTTGGTTTAACATTCGAACTTCTCAGCTTGCAGATGTATTAGAACGACTTAAAACACAAAATATAGATTTGACTGAAGCACGTGAAATAGCAGAAAAAGCTAATCGCAGTAAAAATATGTTCCTTGCATCTATGAGTCATGATATCAGAACGCCTATGAATGCCATTATTGGCATGTCTGGCTTTCTAAATGAGTCAACGCTTGATATAGAGCAAAAAAACTACTCACACGTTATTCATTCTTCGGCACAGGCCTTGTTGTCGTTAATTAATGACATAATGGATTTTTCGAAGATTGAAGCAAACCAGTTAAGCTTGGAGTCCTTGCCATTTGATATACGACAGACCATAGATGATTGTGCAGATTTAATATCATATCAATCGGCAGAAAAAAGGCTCGAATTTATTTATTACTTATCGCCAGAAATAAACCGTCATGTGATTGGAGATCCTAACCGTATACGTCAGATTATATTGAACCTTGCTAGTAATGCAGTGAAGTTTACCTCTTATGGACGTATTGAACTCTGGTTAGAAGCAACGTACCAAAGTAATAAGAATCTTCAGTTATTAATCGAAGTAAGAGATACAGGTATAGGCTTATCAAAATCTGCGCAGCAAAATTTATTTAGCCCATTTGTTCAAGGTGATGCCTCAACAACACGTAAATACGGAGGTACTGGTTTAGGTTTGACAATTTGTAAGCACTTGGCAGAACTAATGGGTGGGAGTATTGATTTTAGGAGTGAAGAAGGTGTAGGTACCACCTTTGTATTTAAAGTTAAACTTGCACTGGCGAAAGCGCCTTTAGGCTTCCAGGAGTTGAACCCAACTATAAATCGTACATTGTTAGTTTTAGGGCAGAACCATTTTCAGAACACGGTCATAGAGGAGTACGCGCATTCATTAGGTATGAAAACGCATCTCATTCATACTTTGCAAGAGTGGTTGATCGTTCATGCGGAAAAAAGCCATATGCCGTTATCAACTATATGTACGGATATGGGTTTGCTTGGAGATGTTTCGTTACTGGCAAAACGAATGCCTGAGACGAAAGAAAAACATCCAGTGGTATTACTTGCCTCACAGGAAGATCGAGATGAAAGTTTTATAAATACTCTGCCGGAAGGTTATACCGTCAATTTACTATCCTTGCCACTCAAGTTGGACGAGTTCAAGGCAGCATTACTAGAAGAAGAAATAAGCGCGATACGTGAAGACCTCACATTGAATTCTGCTAGAAGTAATCAAGTAAGAGCTGCATCGCTGTCAAGTTTTTCGTATAAACGCATTTTGATGATCGAAGATAATAAGGTGAATCAGCAAATATTGTTGATCATGTTGAAGAGCCTGGGCTTGGACGCAGCGGTTGCCAATGATGGGGTTGAAGGGATTGAAGCAATATCAAACAAAGACTACGATCTTATTTTAATGGATTGGCAAATGCCAAGAATGGATGGTTTAGAGGCAACACGCAAAATTAGAGCCATGAAAGGCGATGATGGGCCTGTGATTATTGCCGTTACTGCGAATGCCATGTCAGGCGATGTTGAAAGATGCCTCGATGCTGGCATGGATGACTATTTAAGTAAGCCGGTACAAAAAGAAAAGTTAGAAAATATGCTCAGAAAGTGGTTGTCAATGTCGGTATAATGAGCGTTTACCAATCTCTGGTTGAAAAGTTGGTCGGCGTTAGTATTGTATCTTGAGGTGAATCCATTTTTTCAGGGTAATCGAGCGTGTAATGTAAGCCTCTGCTTTCCTTTCTTTGAATCGCTGAGCAAATGATCAGGTCGGCCACATTAACAAGGTTTCTCAACTCAAGTAAGTCATTGCTTACTTTATAGTTACTGTAATAATCCAATATTTCTTGATGCAGTACATCGACTCGGTGTTTCGCGCGCTGGAGTCTTTTGTCTGTTCTAACAATGCCGACATAATCCCACATAAAACGTCGTAATTCTTCCCAATTATGTGCAATAACAACATCTTCGTCAGAGTTGGTAACTTGTGACTCATCCCAAAGAGGTGCCATGGGAGGCGGAGGGATATCGGTGGCATGTTTATTAATATCATCTGCGGCAGCTTGACCAAAAACCACGCATTCTAACAGTGAATTACTGGCCATTCGATTTGCGCCATGTAAGCCAGTAGAAGACGCCTCGCCAATGGCATAGAGCTGATTTACATCTGTCCTACTGCGATGATCAACCAGGATTCCGCCACAGGTGTAATGCGCTGCAGGTACGATGGGAATGGGTTCTTTACATATATCGATATTAAACTTTAAACATGTTTCGTGAATTGTAGGGAAGTGCTTCAGGACAAAATTAGGTTTTTTATGACTGATGTCTAAATATAAATGGTCAGCACCGAGTCGTTTCATTTCATGGTCAATTGCTCTCGCAACGATATCTCTTGGGGCCAACTCCTCTCGCGGGTCAAATCTATGCATAAAAGACTCGCCATTAGGGAGGAGTAATTTTCCTCCTTCACCTCTAACAGCTTCAGTAATTAAAAAAGATTTTGCTTTTGGGTGATATAAGCACGTGGGATGGAACTGATTAAATTCCATATTTGCGACCCGACAACCACTTCGCCATGCCATTGCCATACCGTCACAACTAGCACCATCAGGATTGCTGGTATAGAGATAGGCTTTACTTGCTCCTCCGGTTGCTATCACGACAAAACGTGCTCGGAAAAGCTCAACGCGATTATCATTTTGGTTGAGTACATAGGCACCAATACAGCGGTTACCTGGCAAGGATAATTTTTTGTGCGTAATTAAGTCGATCGCAACGCGTTGTTCAAAGAAATCGACGTTGTCTGCTTCGAGTACACGTTCACATAAGGAACCTGATACTGCTTGCCCAGTGGCATCGTCGGCATGGACCACTCTTCGGTGACTATGACCGCCTTCTTTTGTAAGGTGATATTGGCCCGAATTTGGGGCGCTAGGGTTGGATAGGCTTGAGTTGGCATCGGGAGTGTTTTTTTCTTCCGTGAAATTAACGCCTTGGCTTGCCAGCCATTCAATACTCTTGCGGCCATTTTCGACGGTTTGACGTACCGCCTGTTCATTACAAAGGTCGCCGCCTGCAATTAGCGTATCTTGTATATGTGAATCAATATTATCTTGATCACTTAGAACAGCCGCTATTCCACCTTGTGCCCAAGGCGTAGAGCCACTGGAAAGTGTCGTTTTGGATATAACCGCAACAGACAACGCTTCATTTAGGCACAGGGCTGTAGTGAGTCCTGCTGCACCACTACCAATAATTAACACATCATAGACAAAAGAAGACTGCATTTAAGGGGTCTCATATTAATTCGCTGCATATTATTCGCTAATTGAACTAAATTGCAAATTGAAAGTCTCTCTATAAAGGCATAAAAGAAGGTAATGGACGAAAATGTTAGCGAGCTTCAAAAATACACAGTTGTCCGAGGGGGAAAATAATGACCTCCAGCAGAACTCAGCCGTATTAATTTTAAAAAGCTTGAGCGATAATGACGCCTCTTTTACTCAAAACAAACAAAGTATGATGCAAAGCACTAAAGCCTCTAAACTTGAAATTGAGAACCCTGATTCTTCACTTGACCATAAATTGGTGCTGCGGGTTCGTAATGGTGATAAAAAAGCATTCGATTTGTTAGTTGTTAAATATCAAGGGCGTGTTGCTTCAGTTGTATCCCGCTATGTGAAAGACTCTCATGAAGTATTTGACGTGACTCAGGAAGCATTCATTAAAGCCTATCGAGCAATCAACAGCTTTCGTGGCGAGAGCGCTTTTTATACCTGGTTGTATCGAATTGCGATTAACTGTGCAAAAAATTATTTGCAATCCCGTGGGCGCAGACCACCTTCAAGTGATGTTGATGTGAGTGATGCTGAACATTTAGTGTCTGCTTATCACTTAAAAGATATCGCGACGCCTGAAACAATTCATTATTCAAATCAGTTAGAACAAGTGATAAAACGCACTATTGATCAATTACCTGAAGACCTCCGTACTGCGTTAACCTTAAGAGAATTTGAGAATTTAAGCTACGAAGATATTGCGGTCGTTATGGCTTGTCCTGTCGGAACGGTGCGATCAAGAATCTTTAGAGCAAGAGAAACGATTGAAAAAGAAATAAATGCCATGAGGGATAGTTAGATGGATAAGCATTTGAAAGAATCACTTTCTGCTTTAATGGATGAAGAAGCAAATGAATTAGAGCTGCAGCGAATATTATCTACTGAAGATAAAAATGAGATTAATGCGTGTTGGACGTCTTATCACCTTGTTCGGGATGTGCTGCGACAATCTAATTCAGAAATAGAGCATATTGATGTAAGCAATGTCGTGTCAGCGGCACTAGAAGCGGATGAACAATTTGACGCGCCGAATATCAGTACAGAAAACCGCAGGGTAGAAAGTACAGCTATAAAAAGTAGGGCTGTTAAAAGTACTAGCTACAATATGCGAAACCTTTCTGCGCTGGCAGCGAGTATTGCTTTTATATTTGCTATCTTTTGGCAAGGCGAAGTCAATCTACCTTTTGAGCAGCAGGGGCCTATCGTAGCGGGTTTAAATGCTGAGCAAGGCGGTTTCCAAGAGGCTTCTATTTCTGTTAGACAGCCTAAAATGCATGACACCATGTCAGTGGAGCATGCTCGTCAATTCAATCAGTATTTACTCCGTCATGCGGAACATTCCATTCGGGGAACACGCTCGGGTCTTATGCCCTTAGCTCGTGTGGCTAGCGTAAATTCAGTAGGTATTTAAGTTTAATGCAGAGCTTTGATTTTACAGTTAAAAATAGTCGCGTGCTTGAGTCGTATAAGGTTGCTACATTTAAGGGTGAGCGATACGGCTGTACTCTGTCATTGTTATTTACCATCGCCACCCTTTGTTTGGCTTTATACTCTTCACTGATAAGTGCAGAAATATCTATGGTAGAGGATAAGCACTTAAGCGCTCAGCAATGGCTGAAGAAAATGCAGGCGGCAGAAGGGAAAGAAAACTATAGAGGTACATTTGTGTTCATGCGTGGGCCGATCTCTAGCACGATGAGTGTGGTCCATAGATATCAACAAGGTGTTGAGCAGGAGCGTTTAAAACAACTTGACGGCGCAATGGGCGAAATTATCCGCACTGGTACTGAAGTAATGTGCGTTTTTCCCGATCGTAAAGTCGTTCAAATTGAACAAAGCCCCACATCAAAAAGTGCGGCCAGTATTTTTGCTAACTTTATGCCAGAACAAAGTGAATACGATGTATCTATTCTTGGTGTAGATCGAATGATTGAGCGTTCATGTATTAAGTTAGGTATTACTGCTATGGATAATGATCGTTATAGTTACCGCTTATGGCTTGATCAAGCAACAGGCTTATTACTTAAATCTACTATGTTGAATGCCAAAGGTGAGGAGCTTGAGCGCTTTCAATATACCCAAGTAGAGTTCCCTGAACGAATAATTGATCAGGAATTACAAGCAATGAACCAGGGTGAGGTTATTACGCATGAAGTGATGCCCGCCATTAAAGCAGAAATAAGTTGGCCAGATAAAATGATGTGGGAAGCTGGATGGACCCCAAAAGGTTACATGAAAGTAAACGGCGCGTTTAAGTCTGGTAAAAATGTCATGGTATTTAGTGATGGCCTAGCCAGTTACAGTGTTTTTGTAGAAGCCTTGAAAAATGACGCCATGCCTGAAGGCGCTTCTCAAGTGGGCGCGACAATAGCTTATTCACATCAAAAACATTATGATGAGCAGCAATATAATATCACTGTAATTGGTGAAATACCGGCCATGACAGCGATGAAGATAGCTGAGTCCGTTCAAGCAGTCTCTGCTTATAAAGAATGAAAATATGATTGAAGAACAGGCGGTAGTCTTAACTGACAACCAACAGAATAACGTCACTGACGCGACAGTTAAGGTACGTGTTGAGCGTAAAAGCGCGTGTCAAAGTTGTCAGTTAAAATCAGGTTGTGGCCAACGAGCAATGGCTGAGCTGTCTTCAAATAAATCGATAGAGTTAGATATCCCTAATACATTGAATGTTAAACCTGGTGATAATATCTCTATTGCTATACCTGAAGAAGGTCTGATTACTGCTGCCTTAGTTGTTTATTTAATTCCCTTATTGAGTATGTTAATTCTTGCCGTACTAGCCAAGAGCTTTGCCGGCTTTAATGATGCAGTCGTCGCCCTCTTTGGTGTTTCAGGTCTACTGCTAGGGTTTATTTATGCAAAGCATTATGGCCGAAAGCATGAACAAGACGCCTGTTTTGTACCGGAGATGGTTAGCCTTACTCCTCAACTATCACAGAAAGTTCCCGTCAATAATTCTTAACATTTCACAGCCCTTACATAAGTTTAAGTTGAATCTAACGCTGAATACACCACTATATTAACCTTAATGATGTAAAGTAAGTTGCTCCCAAGGAGAATTCATGAAGTCTACTCATTCTATTGCAAGTGTTATCCGTATAGTTTTGCTTAGTGTTTTTTTTATAGTAAATGCCCAAGCAGCAAGTCTTCCAGATTTTACCGAACTTGTTGAAGATCATTCGGAATCTGTTGTGAATATCAGCACAGTGGTTAACCATGGCGGGAAAAATTCGCAGCTTCCATTTCAAGGCGATATTGATCAAATACCCGAGTTGTTTAGGCACTTTTTTGGTGTACCACCAAAAGCACCAAAAAATAATGGTGAGGATCAAAACGGTGGCAGGAAGCAACTTCAATCAATGGGCTCGGGATTTATTGTTAGTCAAGATGGTTTGATACTCACCAATAATCATGTTGTTGAGGGGGCAGATGAAATATATGTGCGCTTCAATGATCGTAAAGAACTTAAAGCGACCCTGATTGGCGCCGATAAAAAATCAGATCTTGCTGTGCTTAAAGTTGAAGCCGACGATTTACCCGCCGTTAAATTTGGACAGTCTAAACACTTGAAAGTGGGTGAATGGGTATTTGCGATAGGTTCACCTTTTGGCTTTGATTACACGGTAACGGCGGGTATCGTCAGTGCCAAAGGTAGAAGTTTGCCGAATGAAAACTACGTACCCTTTATTCAAACAGATGTGGCTATTAACCCTGGGAATTCTGGCGGGCCTTTATTTAATATGTCAGGCGAAGTTGTCGGTATTAACTCCCAAATATACACACGTTCTGGTGGGTTTATGGGGGTATCTTTTGCGATCCCTATTGATGTTGCCATGGAAGTTGTTGAGCAATTAAAAGACCAGGGTTACGTTTCCCGGGGATGGTTAGGGGTATTAATTCAGGAAGTGAGTAAAGATCTAGCGGATTCATTTGGGCTTGATAGACCTTATGGTGCGCTTGTGGCGCAAGTTGTAGACGGCTCCCCAGCTCAAAAGTCAGGCTTAATTGCTGGAGATGTGATTATAGAGTTTGAAGGCGAAGAGATAGACCTTTCTTCTGAGTTGCCTCAACTTGTCGGTAGGGTTCGGGTGGGTGAAACAACAACTTTGCGGGTCATGCGTGCCGGGGATGAGATTGATATTAAAGTGAAAATTGGTGAGCTTCCGGGCGATAAAACAGCTGAGCGACCATCACCTGATAAACCAAACATATCAAACACTAATCGTATTGGCTTAAAAGTTAGAGCATTGGATAGTGAAACACTGGATGATCTGAAGTTAGATGGCGGTGTACATGTTATCCAAGTCTCTGATGGCCCTGCAAGCAAAGCGGGTGTGAAGCAAGGAGATATCATCAATCGACTCAATAACCAGCGATTCAAGACCATTCAAGAGTTTGAAAAAGTGGTCGAAGGCCTACCCAGCGGAAGAGCGGTTCCCGCGTTGATTATTAGGCAGGGTAATCCATCTTTTGTCGTTATTAAAATTGATAACTAAGTTATTCCAATACTGAGGAGACAGTGTGTTATTTCCAGAAATAGATGAAGACTCAATTTTTATTAGCAGAAATGATTCCGAAGAGTTACTAGGCACCTTTTCTCCTCATGACTTTAATCTTGAAGGTGTTGCTTGGCCAAGTGTTGAGCACTATTACCAAGCGATGAAGTTCGAAACAAATGACCAAGGCTATTTTGAAAAAATACGTACCTGCGAATCACCTAAGCAAGCAAGGAAGTTGGGCAGGTCAAACTCAAAGAATTTACGTAGTGATTGGGCAAAAGTTAAAAGAGTGGTGATGACGCGGGCGCTTTATACTAAGTGCCGAACGCATTCTGAGATAGCGGATTACCTTCTGAGCAGTAAAGAGCGAAAGATACTAGAGGATAGTCAATACGACTATTTCTGGGGCTGCGGTCGTGACCGACGAGCAGAAAATACTTACGGAAGAGTATTGATGGATGTTCGTGGAAAGTTGAGGAAAGAGATCTAGGCTTTTTTTTGCCATTCTAAGGTGTTCAAGCAGATTTTGTTTAAAGGGAGCCCACTATAAAGTGTCTTGTTGGTATGGTAAGGCAGCCTATAGTATTAAAACTACAAAAGTTTTCGGTTTAGTAAGGCTCTTGCATAAGCAATTAGATCGCTTGCTAGCAAACCTCTCTGTCCATTCTTTTCAGCTGCTAGGTCGGCTGCTTTAGCATGTAAGCAGACGGCTAAGGCGAGTGAGAGTTTTAGATTGAACCCTTGTGAAACCAGTCCACCTATAATGCCTGATAGGACATCTCCCATTCCGCCTGATGCCATTCCGGGGTTACCGTAAGTGCAAAGCTGAATTGTGTTGTCAGGATGACACAGTAAGCTGCCACTGCCTTTTAATAAAAAGTGACCTTGCCACTCTTTTTGCAATTGTTTAATGCTTTCAAATCGGTTTTTTTGTATCTCGACTGTCGTTTGCTTTAGTAATCTGCCTGCTTCACCAGGGTGGGGGGTGAAAATATAATGATCGCCTGTTGCCTGGTTTTTGGGAATCCAGTCGGCGTGTTGACTGAGTAAATTTAGTGCATCTGCGTCGAAGATAGTGGGTGTTTGTTTTTCCCCAGAGTGCTGTAAAACGGTTAAAAGCATACTTTGAGACCAGGCACTTTGTCCTAAGCCTGGGCCAATCACTATGACATCTGCAGTCGGTAATAAGTCTTTCAGTTGCTGAGCGCTGTTAATGGCTTTAAACATCACTTCCGGGCAGCGTGTAAGTGAGGCTGTGCAATGTTCTTGATGCGATATAAGGGTAACGGTACCGGCACCCATTCTGACAGTCGCTTCTGCAGCCATGAGCGCGGCACCACCATAACCATGGTCACCGCCAATAATGAGGGTGTGTCCGTTTTGTCCCTTATGACTATCTTTTGTTCTGTCTGGAATAGCGTTCAATAGTGTTTTAAGTTGTAAGCATGTTGCAATGGCCGTTTGTTGTTCAATGATCTCGATGGGAATATCAAGTCGGTCAAAGAATATTTCCCCCGCGTGAACGGGTCCGCTTGCTGTGAACAGCCCCAACTTCAATGCTATAAAGCTAGCTGTCCAGCTAGCTTTAACTGCTGTTCCCAGAGCCTGGCCAGTGTCTGCAGAAAGTCCCGAAGGAATATCAATTGCTAGAGTAGGGGAGCTTGATTCATTTATCTCATTAATGGCTTCACGATATAAATCTTTTACCTCAGTATTTAGACCAGTACCCAATAAAGCATCGACAATGACGCACTCATTGGGTGTTGAGTGTGTTAATGCGCCATGGAAATAGGTATGAACAGGTACACCTTCAGTGATGCAGTGCTGGTATGCTTTCTGAGCATCACCTTTAAGCTTGTAGGGTTCACTAAGATAAAAAACCTCGACCGATATATTTCTCTTTGAAGCAATGGCGGCAAGTAAATAACCATCCCCAGCATTATTTCCACTACCACAAAGAACCTGGATATGGTTAAATTCTTTGGCGTGTTTAACTAGGATATGAAAACTGAATTTGGCTGCCTTAGACATTAAGTCAAAACCATCAAAACCATGTTCTTCAATGGCCATTCTATCTATTTCGCGAACTTGCCCTGCTGAATATAATGTTTCTGGCAATGTGTTTGTTGTTATCATACTGAAATCCCGTATCCAATTTTCAGCGCAGGTTTATTAAATGAAAATTCGAAAAATTGCGCCTGAAGACACAGCTATTATGGCAAGTATTATCAGGAAGGTGTTAACTGAGTTTGGGGCAAATAAACCAGGGTTTGCCTGGCAAGACCCTGAGCTGAATGATCTTTATCATGCGTACTCTAACTTTAGAGAACAATATTACGTAATTGAGTCTGCTGGTAATATTGTCGGAGGCGGCGGACTCGCTGAATTTATCTGCGATTTACCCCGGTGTTGTGAGTTTCAGAAAATGTATTTACTACCTGAAGTAAGAGGTAAAGGTTTAGGTTTGAAATTAATCAAGACCTTGCTGCAATCTGCTGAAGAATTTGAATACTCTAATGTTTATCTTGAAACGATGGGGTCTATGGCGCAAGCAAGAAAGCTATATTTGGCGAGTGGCTTTATAACGCTAAACTCACCTATGGGCAATAGCGGGCATAATGGCTGTGATGTCTGGTATCTGAAAGCGCTTAATTGAAACAGCTCAAGTAAGACAGAACAATATATTGAACTTTATGGAAAAAATGAATGAGTACTAATGCGGAAAAAATGATTATTTTGGCGACACGTGCATCTGTTCTCGTTGCCATGATTCTGTTGTCAGTTAAGTTGTATGCATGGTTTGTAACGGGTTCAATGGGGGTTCTCGCAGCGTTGGTTGACTCTCTTCTCGACCTTGGCGCGTCATTGATCAATATGTTTGCAGTGCGATATGCTTTAGAGCCTGCGGATGAAGAGCATCGCTTTGGTCATGGAAAAGCAGAAGCTTTAGCTGGTCTGGGGCAATCTATGTTTATCGCCAGTTCGGCCATTTTTTTGGTTATGTATTCCATTGAACGAATGGTCAATCCCGAATTAATCGAATCTCCTGAGGTGGGGCTCTGGGTGATGTCATTCTCTATGCTATTGACTTTGGTCTTAGTAATGTATCAGCGTTATGTTGTATCCGTTACGGGCTCAATTGCCATTAAGGTTGACTCTTTACATTATGTGACGGACCTGTTGTCAAATTTCGGAATTATCATTGGATTAGGCTTGTACTATATGGGCTGGTTATATTCAGACCCGGTTATTGCTATGTTAATAGGGGCGTATATTTTTAAGTGTGCCATTAAAATAGCCTATGACTCTATTCAATTATTGCTTGATAGAGAGCTGCCAGAAGATGAGCAAGAAGAAATATGCGTGTTAGCGTCTGCTCTGCCTGGTGTGATTGAAGCGCACGATATTCGTACTCGTCAGTCAGGGCAAACTAAATTTATCCAACTACATTTGGTGATGGATGGGAATATTACCTTGTTGGAAGCGCATCATATAACGGAGCAGGTACATGACAGCATTAAGGCAGTATTTCCCCAGTCAGATATTTTGATTCATCAGGATCCGCATACAGAAAGAGAGTGAAGCCAAAGCCTACAAACTCTATTGGCTATTTTTTTCTAAGCTCGCCGGGTGTGTTGCCTGTTGATACTTTAAATGCCCTGGAAAATGAGCTGGTGTTTGAATAGCCTAATTTGTCAGCAATTTCATATATGGGTAGATGCGTATTTTCAAGTAACCTACTTGCCTCTCTGATAATCACTTGTTCTGCCGCTTGTTGAAAATTAAAGCCTTGTTTTTGCAATTTCCGTTGTAGGGTACGGGCACTTAAATTTAATTGTTTTGCTACTTGTTCTAGTGTGGCTCTGCGGTAGTGTTGACCTGCAATAGCCTCACTTAAATTATTAAGTAACTGTTCTGAATTGTTGATTTGTTTTAAACGGTCATCTGCTAGTGATTGGCATAATTCAAAAATCCGAGCATCCGCAGTGGTTTGATGAGCATTTTTAAATCCGCTCTGTAAAACAAAACCCGCTTCTTTTTGCCCTAAAATTGTCTCACACTGAAAATAACGCTCATAAGCTGGAAGTGTTTGTTTTAGGTTATGACTTAGTTTGAGTTGCTTTAGTTCAAATTGTTCATCCAATAAGCTGCGAATTAATTTATAAGACCCAGCAAATACCGAATCAATTTGAGTGAAGTGCGTATCTATATGAGACTTGTTGGTTTTATACGTTAGCTGTATAGAATTGTCATTTTGTGAGATGGCAAAGTGTCCGCTCTGTGATATTAGAGATTGGTATTTTTGAATGGTGAGTAAAGCGGTAGCTAAGTCCGGACTGTGACACAGCATAGGGGCAACGACATTAAACGCTCTTAGGCTGATTTTCTGACCTACTTTTAAGCCTAATAAAGGGTCATTGCTCAACTCATAAGCTTTCCACCATAAGCGCCGGACAATACCCACTTCGACCCAAGCATTCAATAATTGTCCGTTGAATACGTGTGACTCAAGGAGTGCAGTGCGCTCTAATCCAAGACTTTCCATCGCGATGATGATCTCTTGAAACCAGGGACTATAGATGCCTAAATGCTTATTCATTGATCAATCATATCACTATATGACAATAAAATTGTTTAAAAGTGGCGTGAAATGTATCTCTGTAGGTGTGAACTGTGAATGACCTGAGCTGCTCTCTGATTGATAATAGTTCTGCCATACGAGCTATTTGAAGGGGAAAAGTAATGTCCGAAAAAATAAGAAGCTATTGGGGTTGGGGTTGGGAGCAAGCGTTGCCGGATGATAATGCACGTGATGTGTTGGCTGCACTGATTAGTATATCGTTTAAAGACTTAACGCTAACGCATAAACCTTATCCCAATATTGAGTCAGTTATGTTAGTGCCAGCTCGAATACAAGTACCTGCAGAGCTGGAAGAAATTACATCTTCAAGTACCTATGATAGAGCCTCACATACCTATGGAAAATCCTATTTTGATATTTTTCGTGGTTTTCAAGGTGACTTTACCAATGCGCCTGACTTAGTTGTTTTTCCGAACAATAGTGATGACATAAAAGCTGTCTATCAATGGGCGCAAGACAAAAATGTTGCACTTGTTCCCTATGGCGGTGGTACTAGTGTAGTTCAAGGGACTGAATGCGATAGAGGGTGTGATAGAGAGGCGGATAGCTCGGGATATGCAGGTTGGGTTTCATTGGATATGAAAAAAATGGACCGGGTTCTTGAGGTCGATAAAATATCTAATGCGGCCCTGATACAAGGCGGAGCTACCGGTCCAGTTCTACAAGAACAACTGGCGAAACATGGTCTGACATTAAGACATTACCCTCAATCTTTTGAATTTTCGACTTTGGGTGGTTGGGTTGCCACGCGTGCTGGAGGTCATTTTGCGACCTTGTATACTCATATTGATGACCTAGTTGAGAGTGTCACGATGTTGACGCCGAATGATGAAATTAAGACTCGGCGTCTTCCGGGGTCAGGCGCTGGTCCAAGCCCCGATCGGTTTTGTATCGGATCTGAGGGTAGTATGGGCATTATCACTGAAGCATGGATAAAAGTTCAAACTCCCCCTCAATTTCGTTCATCCTTATCAGCTCGTTTTAAGGATTATGAACAGGCTGTCGAAGCTGTTAGAGCCATTTCTCAAGCGGGCTTGTTTCCTTCTAATTGTCGTTTGCTAGATGGTAATGAAGCCTTGTTAAATGGTATTTCTATGAATGGCGAGTCAATATTTCTCTTGGCTTTTGAGTCGAGTGACCATGATACGACCACTTGGATGGAGCGTGGTGTTGAGATTGTAAAAGCATATGGTGGACAGCTAGGTAGAGGCCCGCAGTATAAAAACGCTGGAGACCGAGCGAATCGTGAAGATGAAAGTGGCAGCTGGCGCGAATCATTTTTTGCCGCGCCTTATAGACAATCTGCTTTGGTCAGTATGGGAATGATGGCGGATACGTTTGAAACCGCTATTACCTGGGATAAATTTCATACCTTGCATGAAGCAGTGATTTCAAGAGTGCAAGCGGCTATGAATGAGCTGTGTGGCCAGGGGCTTATTAGTTGTCGGTTTACCCATGTTTACCCAGACGGCCCAGCACCTTATTACACCTTCATTGCACCTGCGATCGAAGGGAAAGAAATTGAGAATTGGCAAGCGATTAAGGAAATTGCCAGTGACACACTTTATGAGTTTGGCGCAACAATCACCCATCATCATGCTGTAGGTAGAATGCATAAGCCATGGTATAAAAAACAAAGTCCTGACGCATTTGCATCGGTTTTGAAAGCATCTAAAAAACAGCTAGACCCTAAATGGATATTGAACCCCGGTGTATTGGTTGATAAAGACTAGGTTTAGGCGAACAAAAATGCCCTTTTACAACTAGAGAGATAACATGTTAAATAAAGAGAGCGCTATTTTGATAGTCGTTGATGTTCAGGAAAAATTAGCAGGATTAATGTCTCAAAAAGAGGGGCTGTTTAAGGGGCTTGAGCGGATGGTTAAAGGTTTTGAAATACTTGGCCTTCCTATCATTTGCCTGGAACAAGTGCCCGATAAACTAGGTGAAACAATTCTGCAGGTCGCGGCTGCTATTTCAGATTTTAAGCCCATTTCAAAGAGCTCATTTTCTTGCATGGGTAGCACTCAGTTTATAAATGCATTAGAAAAAACTGGGCGAAAACAGGTTATTTTAGTGGGTATTGAGGCGCATATTTGTGTTTATCAAAGCGCGACACATCTACTAGAAAATGATTATGAAGTCACTGTGATAAGTGATGCAGTTTCCTCTCGTCAGGACAGTAATAAAAGCATCGCTTTAGACAGAATGTCTCATTTAGGGGCGAGTATATCCTCTGTTGAAATGTCATTATTTGAACTGTTAGAAAGTGCTGATGCGCCAAACTTTAGATCCATAGCATCGCTTATTAAATAAGATTTATAAACTCGCAGACCAACAATATTTAGCTGACGTTAAAGAGATTGTGATTTAAATAAATCTCATGCAAGCTGCAAGTTAAATTAAAGATGAGTCTATTGATATGTCTGCTAAAAGATTAACTTTCTATTTTGATTTTATTTCGCCTTATGCCTATTTTTCGTGGCTTAAAATAAATGATTTTTGCCTGAAACATAAACTTGAACTTACTATACAGCCAGTAGTATTTGGTAAATTACTTGATCACTGGGGGCAGCTAGGACCAGCAGAAATACCACCCAAGCGAGTATTAGTATTGAAGTACTGTTATCGCTACGCGAAGTTGCATGGTATCGAATTAAAAGGACCGAAGTTTCATCCTTTTAATTCATTAACTGCTTTACGCATGTCGCTAAAAGAAGTGGCTGGAGAGCATCAGAGCCAGGTTGTATCAGCTATTTTTGAAGCCGGTTGGTCAAGAGGGAAAGACTTAGGCGACCTGAATGACTTGATAGAAATTTTAAATTCTGCAGGCTTAAATGGTCAAGAGCTAGCTGAACTCGCTCAGTTAGGTAGTAGTAAAGACCTCTTAAAAACAAGTACCCAAACTGCGATAGAAAAAGATGTCTTTGGTGTACCTAGCATGATCGTTGATGAAGAGCTTTTTTGGGGTAATGATCAGTTTGAACATATGTCCTTATTTGCAAAGGGTGAGGATTTTGTAGAGCCAAATCAGTTTAACGAAGCCATTAACCGTCAGCGAGGTATTGATCGGAAAAAAGTCACTTCTTGATTATTGGGTATAAAAATGGAAATAGGGGGGTATTCCGAATACCCCCACCCTCATTATCTAAAGGTGCTTGATGATTGCCCGGTCCACTTCTGGAAGGCATGCCTGAAGTTGGTGGTTTCGGTGAATCCCAGGCTTTCAGAAATATCATCAATACTTAAGTGGGTTGAGTCCAGGAGGTAAATGGCAATCTCGCTTCGAATGGTATTTAAGGTATCGGTAAAAGAGGTACCTTCCAGTTGCAGTTTTCGCGCTAAGGTACGTGTTGTCAGCCCCATTCTTTTCGCCACACTGTTTATGTTCGGGTAGTTTGGTAAGTTTTCTACCAACAATGTTCGAACATGCTCTACATTTGGGGCTCCTTGAGTCACTTTTCTAAGCTCCTGGTTGCAATATTCCAGACTTTGTTTATAGATGCCTTTACTGAGTAGGTTTCCTTCAGTATCGATAGCGGTGACAGGGATAATGAGCCTGGAATGTTTACAATTATACTTGATGTTTTTGAAGCTTAATTCCTCATAAGTATTCTGTTCTACCGGTGGGGCAATGTTTAATTCTAAGGTGGCATTTTCAATAGAATGCCGGCCGCCAAATTGTTTCAATATTTTGAATAGCAAACCAATTCTGAACTCTAGTTCAAAGCGATGAAACGTTTCATTCATCTGGTTTGTGGTGATGAAATGCTCTATCGGAATAATGGCTTGTAAGCGATTATCCAAATAATAAAATGGGGTGCACCGGTAGGGCATGTAATAGGGTTGTGCAATACAGGAATAACGTTGAAATGCCAGGCCGGCCTGATTAAAGGTGCTGCTTGCATTAATGGCCATGCCTGTTACACCGTGATAAAACCACTTGAAGTGCTCACTTACTAATAAACCCAGACCGGGTTGGTTGCATTGCGTAATGCCTGAATTGATTAGTTCTACAAATGTTTGGTAAGAGATTGTTTCATCGACTGTTTTTAAATCTTGTTGTTTGATTCCTGTGTCGTCTAAAAAAGTATCTAGGTTTGCCCCAAGTTGAGTGAATGCATCGATGAAGCCGAGCGGGTGGAGGTGAAGCGGTATGCAGTTTTCTGTCCAGTTCATATCGTTCCTTATAATTATTATCTTTCTATTTAGATTGTGCGACCGATAGTGTTTGTCCATTATTGCCATTTAAGGCTACTTTTCAAAGCGAAGAGTGAGTATTTTGATAGGTCATTATCATATTTTTGAAATCATTGTGAATGAGCGCACACTTATTCACCTTTATATAAAAAGGTATTAAAAATAGAGTATTCATAGCCTTAGCGGACAGGCCTAAATAATATAATTTTGTTCTAAGACAAAAGCTAAATTTTTGTCCTATTCTCATCTCTACTTTAATTTCATTATTAGTTAACGTGTTTGCGATCAAAAAAATGATCGACAAAACAATAATGAAAGGTGAGGGTAAACCTATGATGTTCAGACAAAAATCTGTATCAATCGTTAAACCGTGGAAGGTAAATGAGATGAATTCTCTTCCACTTGAAATGCCGCCTATAAAACCACGTTGGCGTGTAGCAAAACTGACGTGTAGTTTGTTGTTAGGCTTGAATATAGCCGGCATTAATGCTGCTTATGCCTCCACTTCTTTTGTACCATTTGATAGTGGGCCTGTACGCCCAATGGCAATTTCTGAAGATGGTAAACAAATTTACGTTACCAATATCTCCGATAATCGGCTTGAGATTTTAGATGTTACCGGTGCGGCACCTGTTTCACTTGGTTCGGTCAGTGTCGGGATGGAGCCTGTTGCTGTAACAGTGTTGGATGCTAATACGGTTGCGGTGGCAAATCATTTATCTGATAGTGTCAGCATAGTGAATGTATCGGGTGTCCCAAGCGTGACTCAAACGCTTCTGGTCGGTGATGAACCCCGCGACATAGTGATAACTGATCCAGACGGTGCAGGGCCTCTAGCGCCTCGTTTATTTGTAACAACCGCTCACCGTGGACAGCACCGAAGTGACCCGTCTATTGCGGGTGTGCCAGGTGCAGGTGATCCTGAATTAACAACGCCAGGTGTAAATCGTGCCGATATATGGGTGTTTGATACAGCGAACTTCGGTACCAGTAATACAGTGGGTGGCGTGCCCTTAAAAATCATGAGCTTCTTTACGGATACACCTAGAGCTCTAGCGACCAGCCCTGATGGAAGTCATGTGTATGTAGCAGGGTTTTTGTCGCAAAATAAAACAGCCGTAGTAGGGCAGGGTATTGTTTGTGAAGGTTTTAGCGAAGCTGAACCATGTACCACTTACGATAACTGGAGTGCACCCGATGGTTTACCTGATGGCTTTTTGCCCGGCGGTTTGCCTGGACCGAATACCAATGCTGATGGCGTCTTGGCGCCTGAAGTAGGGCTGATCGTTAAATGGGACCCAGATGCAGGTCCCGGTGATAGCGACCCGACGACAGGTAAATTTACCGATGGCATGGGTAGAGACTGGAATAATGGGGTTCGCTTAAGAATGCCTGATAAAGATGTGTTTGCGATTGATGCAAGCACGCTTGAAGAAGTTGGGTTTCATGCAACCGTCGGCACCACATTATTTAATATGGTGACTAACCCGGTTACCGGCACTTTGTATGTCAGTAATACAGACTCCCAGAATCAACATCGTTTTGAAGGTCCTGGCGAATTTGCTGGCCAGACCGTTCAAGGTCATCTTGCTGAGTCACGTATTACCATTATCAATAACCCCAATACACATGTATCTAATGGCGGCAATGTTAATTCTATCCATCTGAATAAACATATCGATTACGATGTTTTGAAGGCACCGACTTCTGTTCGTGATAAAAGTTTGGCTACGCCTTTAGATATGGTAGTGACGCAAGATGGGCAAACATTATATGTGGCAGGTTTCGGCTCACAAGCAGTCGGTTACTATAATACAGCGTCGTTAGAATCCGATAGTTTTACGCCCGGTGCTGCACACAAAATTGAGCTAAGTGGTGGTGGGCCAGCAGGGTTGGCATTCAATTCAGATCAAACACGTTTATATGTCTACACGCGCTTTGATAACGGCATTAGTGTGATCAATACACAGACCAATCAAGAGATATCTCATAGTTTGTTATTTAACCCTGAGCCAGCCAATGTCATATCAGGTCGGCCGTTTCTTTATGATGCGCGTTTATCGTCCAGTAATGGTGAAGCATCGTGTTCAAGCTGTCACATCTTTGGTGACAACGATGGACTAGCATGGGATCTGGGTGACCCAGATGGTTCAGTAAGTGAAAGCCCTATACCGGTTAAATTACAGGAGCTAATTGAATTAAATGACAGGCTTAACTTAAGTGAACTTTTAGGTGCAGGCGGTTTGGGGAATATTGATTTAGACGCTGTCAATGGTGGTGCCAGTATGAATCAGTTCCATCCAATGAAAGGGCCGATGACCACTCAAACATTACGAGGAATGAGTACGCACGGTGCAATGCATTGGCGTGGCGACCGGTCTACAGGTTTCTTTAGTGATGACCCTGCTAATCCGACCCAAGAAGATGCCTTTGATGAAGAGTTATCTTTCAAGAACTTTATTGTTGCATTTGATGGGCTGAACGGTCGTGACGGCGTTATTTCGGAAACCGATATGCAGGCATTTTCGGACTTTATGTTATCAGTAGCCTTGCCTCCAAACCCAGTTAGAGCGATCGATAACTCATTGAACTCTTCTCAGAAGCGAGGCGAAAATTTCTATTTTGGCAAACCAACTGGTCTTGAATTTGGTGACCTAAGGCGGCGTTCTGATGGTATTGGGCCGGTATTAGAAGGCCTATTAAGTGTTCTTGCATTAAAGCCCATAGAAGCAGGCTTTACCTGTGAAGGTTGCCACACTTTAGACCCTGCAAACGGTCTGTTTGGTACCAATGGTGAGCAAAGTTTCGAGAACGAAGTTCAAATCATCAAAATACCTCAGCTAAGAAACGTTTACACAAAAGTAGGTGCTTTTGGAGTATCGCCTAACTCTCGAAATAATATTGAGCATAACCCTGAAGCAGCTGATCGTTTTGACTTCCAGGGTGATCAAATTAAGGCATTTGGTCTGTTGCATGATGGTGCGGAAGATACCATTGAAAGCTTCATGAGCGCGGCAGTATTTGATGATAATGGTTTGGGTGCGGGTTTTCAGAACCGTCAACAACGCCTCGATATTCAGGAGTTTGTATTAGCATTTGAAACTGATTTAGCGCCCGTTGTTGGCCAGCAAGTGACTGTTGCTAGTAACTCTACTCCTTCTTCTGATCGTGCACTTTTACTTCTGTCTCGAGCGGACAAGAATTTTAAATCAAAAATTCTGGGTGGATCTGTAAAGGAAGCCGATGTGGTTATTAAAGGGGTAAGAAATGGGAAAGAGCGCGGTTATCTTTATACCGGAAAAACATGGTGGGGGGCTCTGCAATTTAAGTCTGATAAAGGTCGTACCTTTAGAGGATTGAGTCGTCTACTTTCTAAATTTGATGGTCCTGCGACTTTTACTGCTGTTCCTCCTGGTTCTGGAACGCGTATTGGTCTTGATCGAGATCTTGATGGTGTATTGAATTTTAATGAGTAGTTAGTCAGGCTTTTGGAGCACTGTAAAGTGCTCCCGTTTTTATGATTTCATTTGCGTTAATAATGAGTTTGTTTGTCAAGGAGATAAACGATGAACAAAGAGGTTTTAGATAGAGGCTCTTTAGAAAAAAGCTCAGTAGAAAGAGTGCAGCAGGAAGTTAAATACGTCCATGGTTTTGTAAAACCTTTATTGTTTCTGTTAATTCTTATCCAAATGATTGAACCTGCATTTGGGCATGTAAATTGGTTTGTTAATGAAATGGGCGTAAGCAATGGCCCAATACTGGCGTTTCGTTTTTCTGAGCCTGAAGTACAGCTTGCAGTATTTATTACAGCTGTGATGATATTAATTGCCGCATTACTCGACAGGTTATTAACGACAACGTTTAGGTTTCGATTTGTCATGTTCATGAGCCAAAGTAGCATGCTTAGAGTTTCCCAAGTCCTTGTCGGTATCTCTCTATTTTCGGCCTCACTCAAAAGTGCGTTTTTTGCGCCTCACTTTTCAGGATTTGAGGTGATTCCCTGGCAAGCGCTTTGTCTTGAAGCGCTTGTTGGGGTTCTTTTTATTGCTGGGCAGTGGCTCAGATTAAGCGCTATTTTAATGTTGTTGCTTTATGTTTATTTAGGGTCGTTATTTGGTGCAGTGTCGTTTCTGGAATATGCTAATTTTATTGGTTTAGCACTCATCTATTTTGTTCATAGTGATGACGATATTGAGGAGGAGGCTAAAGCCGTCGCTATGTGGTTTTTTCGTATGACTGTGGGCATTGCGCTGATCACGTTAGGCTTGTCTGAAAAACTATTGAATCCCTCGTTAGCGATGGAATTTATGCTTAAGTATGAACATATTAATTTTATGCAAATGATCGGGCTTAACTTTCCAGATAGACTGTTTATTATGAGTACCGGGTTTGCTGAAGTGTTGTTTGGTTGTGTCTTTATTTTCGGATATGTTACTCGTATAAATACCCTAGCCTTGGCTTTTTTTCTTATCGTCAGTAATAGTTACTTTTTTATGATTGGGCAAAATGAACTTGCCATGATGGAGTTGTTTGGGCATTTGCCTCTATTCGCATGTGCGATTTTATTTATTGTTTGTGGTGCGGGCGCTAGTGTTAGAGACGCCTATACGTTTGTAGCGAATGCGCATGTTGATCTAGTGAAACGTCTGGGTACTTCAAAAGTGCGTACTTAGATAATAAAGAAAACTAAGCTAGGGTTCGAAAGAAGAGGGTGGGGCAAAACTCTTGTGTAAGATTCGCAGTATTTCAATCTTATTTTCTTCACCTTGTTGATAAAAAATAAAGTGATTGCAGAGCGCGTATTTGAAGCAGCCTTGTTTGAGGTCATCGCATACAGTGCCAGCTAAGGGAATGTCTGCCAGCAAATGAAAGGTATCATCAAATTGTTTAATCAAACTTATACGCTCGTCATTATCCAGACGGATTTTTGAAAATGTCGAAATTTGATGAAGGTCTTCTTTGGCTTTTTTACTTAAAGTAAACTGCATATTAAGGATTCTAGCTGCTTATTTCTGAAAGAAATGATGAGTATGCGTAATCTGACTTTCCACTCTGCTCACCTTCCTCTAACAGTTTCTGAAGGGTTTTAAATTTGTCCTCATTATTTTCGAGCAATTTTAATCCAGCACAAAGAACATCGGTGATATCACGGTATTGGCCGCTTTCTATTTGTCGTTCAATAAAATCACTGTATTGTTGCTCTAAAACAAGGTTTGAATAAGCTGGCATAGTTGGCGCATCCATTTAAAGATTTGTTAAGTCTGGTATAGGCTTGAGCGTGTGTCAAAGTAGATGTTAGAGGAAGTTTGAAACGCTGATAATGAAAAAGCCAGAATAGTTAAGCTATTCTGGCTTTTGTTTGATTTATTCAATAGGAGGCGGGAAGAATATTAACTTAAGATTCTGCGCCAGTATTTAATTCTTTGGCACCTACTAATACAGCCATATTTCCGTGAGGGTGATCATTCTCAAACATTAGCTGGTGAGCGTCAGGTAACTCGTTATAGGTAAATGTTTTTGATAGGCAAGGATCAACTTTTCCATCCATAACCAAATCGTTAATGCCAATTGCCTGGTTGTCATTGGCAAAGTGTGAGCCTTGTAAACGCTTTTGCCGCATCCAGTGGTATCGTAAGTCCAATGTTGCATTAAAGCCGGTAGTGCCTGCACAGATCACTACCATGCCGCCTGCTTCACACACGAATATCGACGTGGGGATAGTTGTTTCGCCGGGGTGTTCGAACACGACGTCAACACCTCTTCGCTCTCCTAAAATCTCCCAAATGGCTTTGCCAAACTTGCGAGCACCTTTCGCCCATTCGCCATATTCTTCATCATCTTTCCAATGTGGCAGCATGCCCCAATGGTCAAAGTCTTTTCTGTTAATGCAACCGATAGCGCCTAAGCTTTCACAGTATTCAAATTTAGAGTCGTCAGAAACAACGGCAATCGGTTTCGCACCCATTGCAGCGGCAATCTGAATCGCCATGCTTCCCAATCCGCCTGCACCACCCCAAACAAGTACCACGTCATCTTTTTTGATTTGGTTTGGTTGCCAAGCCATTAACATCCGATACGCTGTAGCACCCACTAGCATATAACTCGCAGCTTGTTCCCAGTTTAGATGTTTGGGTTTTGGTAAGACCTGATGGTCTTGAACTTTAGTAAATTGCGCAAAGCTACCGTAATTGGTTTCATATCCCCAGATTTTATACGTAGGGTCGTACATTGGATCCTTGCCTGCCTGAACCATTGCACAGTCTTTTTTCCAAGAGCCACAATGCAATACTACTTCGTCACCGACTTTTGAGGTAGTAACGTCTTTACCTACTTTATAAACAATACCTGATGCATCCGAGCCACCGATATGGAACTCTTCTGGCTCACCTTGTTTATTTCTAGCGCCAATAACATTAACCGGCACGCCTAAGCCAGCCCAAACATTGTTGTAATTGACGCCTGCTGCCATGACATACACTAATACTTCATCATCGGCTATTTCGGGTGTATCAATGACTTCTTCCTGAAATGCCTTCATGGGCTGACCAAAACGTTCTGGTCTGATCAACCAACTGTGCATTTTACTGGGGATTTCGCCAATGGGGGGCGCATCGCCGATGTCATATAGTTCTTTTGTCATGTGTCTTTCCTTTTATATTTGTATGTCTAAGTAGTCTGTTGGTTAAAGCATAAGTTATTGTTTTTTTATGGCTTCTTTATGTATTTTGAAATCTCACCAGCGAACTGTAATTCTTTTTCTTCTAGCGTGCCTTGAAATTTATTCTCTTGCTTTGACAATTCAGTGTAGACATTAAATCCGAATTCGCCGTATTCTTGTTTAATTGATTTAACTAAAAAGTAGTCTTCCTGTGTTTGCAGAAATGTTTGGTTAACTATTTCTTTTGCTTGAGAAAATACAAAGTCAGATAAGGTATCAATGCCTAAACGTTTTGTGGCACTTGTTAGAAATATTTCTTTAGGCTTGGATTCTTTGTGGTCAAGATGAATGCTAGCAAGTTTAAGGCTAGATTTAAGCAGGTGTAAACTCTTTTTTGCTAAACTTTCTTCATCACACTTATTGATAATAAATGTGTCAGGCACTTCCATTATGCCTGCTTTCATAAACTGGACTTGATCCCCGGCTAAGGGTTGCATCACTAAGCATGTGTGATCACTTAGCCTTTGCACTTCAATTTCACTTTGTCCAATACCGACTGTTTCAATAATAATAATATCGAATAATTTTCTCAGCAATCGTGTGACGTGAAATGTTTGCTTACTCATTCCGCCAAGATCAAGTTGAGAGGCTTGGGAGCGGAAAAACAAACGATTGTCGTTGATAGGGAATAATGTGCGTGTACGGTCACCTAATAAGGCGCCGCCAGAAACATGGCTGGATGGATCAATCGCTAACACTGCTATAGAAATATCAGTACTATTTTTAAGTAAGGATAAACAAAGCTCACCAATCAGGCTTGATTTACCTGCGCCTGGTGTTCCTGTAATACCGAGCACCATACCCGTTTTATTGAGCTGACCTGGCTGCTGGTTTAAATGATTAATAATTTGATGTCGTGCGATTAAATTAGCTTCGGTGTGACGTTCAAAAATCGATATTAAGCGCGCAACAGGCCATTTTTCATGTGCTTTAGCTTGGTCTATCAGTTGTACTAATTCCTCTGGAAGCGCTGACTGCATTTGCTGCAGTAACGCTTCAGAAGAAGATGTTACATTATTGTGACTTTTGATCATTTATAACATCCATGATCTGATCCATTACCACCATTAAGTCATAGTCTTTTGGGGTAAATATTCGCTTGATACCTTTTTGATGTAGGGCTTCAAAATCAGGTGTGGGTATGATGCCACCTAAAATGACTGGAATTGACTCCTTAGCCTTATTTTTATCGAGCTCATCAAATAATTGATCAATGATTTCGTTATGCGAGCCCGAGAGTAATGATATGCCAATAACATCGACATTTTCTTCCAGGGCAGACTGAACAATATCGCTAGCACTTAAACGGATACCAAAATAAATCACATCAAAGCCTGCGTGTCGAGCCGCTACAGCGATCATTTCAGCGCCGTTGGAGTGCCCGTCTAAGCCTGGTTTGCCTACCACCATTCTAGGTCGGTAGCCATATTGATCAATAAAGGTTTGGACTTTAGCGCGGACGGTATCAAGCGTTTCTGACTCAATGCTTAAGGCTTGACCTTCTACGCCTGTCGGTGGTCTGAACTCACCAAAGGCTTCCCGAAGTGTATCGGACCATTCACCTGTCGTGACACGTGCTTTAGCACATTCGATGGATGCTGCCATCATGTTGGTACCATTATTCGCTGCAGAGGTTAGCTCAGCTAATGCACTTGCAACGCGACTGTCATCTCTTTTAGCTCGGGTATTGTTTAGTGCATCAATGGTTCTTTGAGCGGCTTCAGCATCAACCATAAAGATCCCGCCATCACTATCTTTAACAAGCGGTGACTCTAGGCCGTCGGTCCATTTGTTCTTCCCGACAACAATTTGCTCGCCTTTGACCAGTTTAGTCATTCGCTCGCTTTGAGAGCTAACTAATGCCGACTTCATATAGCCGGATTTAATTGCTTCAACACCGCCACCCATCTCAATAATCTTGTTGATTTCAGCAAAAGCTTTTTCTTTCAAATCTTTGACTTTAGATTCAATGACCACAGAGCCTTCGAAAATATCAGGGTATTCCAGTAAATCCGTTTCGTAGGCCATGACTTGTTGAAGGCGTAAAGACCATTGCTGATCCCAAGGGCGGGGTAGAGAGAGTGCCTCGTTCCATGCGGGAAGTTGTAGTGCTCTGCAACGAGCTTTACGGCTGAGTGTCACACCTAAGGTTTCGATTAAAATGCGCCATGCATTATTTTCAGGTTGTTCTTCAGTCAAGCCTAAAGAGTTGACTTGTACGCCATAACGGAAACGGCGATATTTAGGGTTTTTGACCCCGTAACGCTCGGTGGTGATTTCGTCCCACATTTCACAAAAAGCGCGCATTTTGCTGAGCTCTTCAACGAAGCGCATTCCAGCATTAACAAAGTAAGATATCCGGCCAACACAGCGTTCAAACTCTTCTTCATTGAAGCAGTCTCGTTCTTTAATCGCATCAAGAATGGTGATGGCGGTTGTTAGTGCAAAAGCCAGCTCCTGAACCGGTGTAGCTCCAGCTTCTTGCAAATGATAAGAGCAAATATTAGAGGCGTTCCAGGCGGGTGTATTGTGTAGGCAATATTCATACATATCGACAATGATACGTATCGAATCCTCAGGTGGGAAAATATAGGTACCGCGCGCCAAATACTCTTTGATTAAATCGTTTTGGGTGGTGCCTTTTAATTTACTAATATCCACGCCTTGTTCTTCTGCCATGGCAATATACAGCGAAAGCAGCCACATCGAGGTACCATTAATGGTCATCGAAGTGTTCATTTCTTCAAGCGGAATGTTATCAAACAATATCAGCATATCGTCAAGTGAATTAATGGGCACGCCCACTTTTCCAATCTCGGGCTTGGCAATATCATGATCGGAGCTATAGCCACATTGCGTTGGTAAATCCATCGCGATGCTAAGGCCGGTTTGGCCTTTTGCTAAATTACTACGATACAGTTCGTTTGATGCCCACACATTGGTATGACCTGCGTAGGTTCTGAATATCCAGGGGCGATCTTGAGATACTTCGTCGTCTTTATTGTATATATGATGCGGTTTTTTTTCTTCGCCCATGAGCGATACTCCATATTGTCGTTTGGGCTTAATGCCAAACGACAAAATAAATTAAAAGGTCTCTTAAAGAGTGCTAGGCTGCATTCTCTAATAGCGAACGAGCAATTACTTTCAATGCTAAGGTTTCTTCAGCACCTTCAAAAATCGAAAGTACCCGTGCGTCTATCCAATAACGACTAACCGCAGACTCTTCAGCATAGCCCATGCCGCCATGTATTTGCAGTGCCTCACGGGTTATCCATTCTGAAGATTTACAGGAAAAAAGTTTTACCAAACTTGCTTCCATCTGACCTTTGCCTTCATCCATTAATCGTCCGACAGCGTAAGTGAACTGTCGAGATGCTGTTAGCAAGGTTGCCATGCGGCAAATTTTAACCAGTGTTAACTGGTAATTTCCAACGGCTTGGCCAAATACTTTTCGTTCTTTAGAGTAGCTTATTGCCTTCTCATAAGCGGCTTGCATGACACCGTTTGCACGTGCTGCTGTTTGTATTCGACCGCCTGAAAAACCTGCCATGGTGTAATAAAATCCTTTGCCTAGGCCTGCTTCTCCACCTAGTAAGTGAGAATCAGGTACAAAGACATTATCGAAAAACACATCAAATGAATGCATGCCTCGGTACCCAATAGTTGGGATGGCTTTACCCGTTAACACGCCACCGTTCTCAAGTTCATGGCGGAATTCGTGTCCATCAGAGGAGGGCTTTTCAACGAGAAACATACTCAGGCCTTTATGGCCAAGGCCGGGGTCAGGGTCTGTACGTGCAAGGGTAAGTAATACACCGGCTTTACCGCCGAAGGTACACCACGTTTTTGCACCGTTTAGAACCCAGCCACCTTCTACGCGTTCGGCTTTTAATTTCATACCGGCGACATCTGAGCCGTAGTCGGGTTCGGTAATGGCGACTGCGCAAAATGGCTCGGCCCACGCTAACTTAGGTAACCAGTGCTGTTTTTGTTCCTCGGTACCACCGGCTAATAAGGCCCGTGATAAAATTTCTGGTCGCGTGATTAAGCTGCCTGCTGCTGCTAAAGAGCCACGAGAAAGTTCCTCGGTAACCACTATCATCCCCATGTTGTCTTCTTCTCCATCGGGAAGCAGCCCCTCATATTTTTCGGGGATAGATAAGCCAAAGCAACCCATTTCTACTAAGGGTTTTAGAATCTCATCTGGAATCATTAGGTCTTCGCGGTGAATATGTTCTGCTCTAGGCATCACTATATCGTTCGCAAAACGCATGAAGGATTCACGCATTATCTCTTTATCTTCATCAAGCAAGTAATCAGCGGTTCGACCATTTTGCTCAAGCATCACCTTGCCCAGTTCCGCAAGCTTTAATGTAGATTGATAGGTCTGGCAGAAATTAGTCGATTTTTCGTTTGCGAAAGCGGCTGCAAATGTCTCGGCAGATAAACCATACTCGTTTAATCTGAGTGATAAGCGATTTCCGGTGTTTTGAACCGCTTCGGCACAAAATAACAAGGCAATTTGTTCTTCAAGATATAAGTCGTCTTGATCGCCTTTGCCTGAGCGCACCTTGTTAGCGTAATCACATATAACATTAGCCGCCGCAATTTCAGCAGAGGCCAAGGCTAATTCATAAGAGACAAGTTGATAGTCGTCTAATTTTGAACCTGATAAGCGGCCCGCTTCATTGATGCATAATTTTTTTACATGGCTTAAAGATGCATCTATTGCAGATTGTGCCAATTCAACGACTGAACGGGCAAGGGGAATTAATGTGGCATTTTGCTGTATTTGATTAGATTGTTGTTGCGACAAGGTAGCCTCTCAAGACAAAATTAAAATAGTATGGCGTTCAGTGTACATTTATTAGCAAGAATTAGCCGGCCATATTATAGGAAAGCGAAGTTTAAAAGAAGGGCATTTAAGTAGAATTTGACGGCTATTCTAATGTGTCCTGAAAATAGGTATATCTGTTTCTGCCTTGATTTTTTGCATAATATAGGGCTGTGTCGGCCTGTTTGATTAGGTTGGCGCGGGCTTTCTTGAAGTCAGGGATGGCACTGGCGCCTCCTATGGAACAGGTTAAACTCACTTTTACGCCGTCACATTCAAGTTGTAATGAAGATACAGCTAATAGCATTTTATTGGCAATTTTACTGGTACCTTTCTGGTTTGTATTAGGTAGCAGCACGATAAACTCTTCACCGCCATATCGTGAAACACAATCTGTTGGGCGTGCGACTTCATTCTTGATGACATTGGCGACTTTTCGTAAGCATTCATCGCCAAATAAGTGACCATACGTGTCGTTGAGTTCTTTAAAAAAATCCAGGTCCAGCATTAATATACTCAAGGGGCAGTTGATACGAGAGCAGCGTTTCCATTCTTTGGTGTATTCAGTGTCGAAGAACATTCTATTGTTTAGCTGGGTTAACGTATCGGTGGTACTGAGTTTCTCCATTAGTTCAGCGCGCTCTTCTGCTACAAGGTGATTGGTGATCGCTGCCCAGTAATCATTATGTGAAGCTTTTGAGGCACTAAAAATATACATCAGACAAATACTGGTTAACATCGCAAAAGTAACGCCTTCAGTATCTCCCTGGTTAATTAAAATGGTGATCAAGGGTGCCAGCATAAGCGTGGGGTAGAGCATGCGTATTTCTGTCGAAATACTTAAGGTGCAGGCGGCACCTAAGGCAAATGCTGGGGTAATGATTAGCATGATGTGTCGAAGGTAATCAAGCTCCGGGTTATGAAAAACCCATGCAGCCATTCCCCCCCAGTGAATACCACTTAATAATATCGATGCGACTAACCACTGATGCATGAACTGAACGTTGCTGTATCGCTGCTTCACAAAAACCACATAATGCGAGAAGCGAGAAAGCATGATTGCGACTAAAATGCAGCTGTTAAAAATAAAAAAATCTGGGTGGTGAATATTAAATTTATAATTGAACGAAAGAATAAACCAGGTGCATAAATAAACCAGTAAACCGCTTTTAGCGCGATTCGTGAGGTCATTTAAGGCATGAATATGTAACTGTTCGTGGTAACGGGTCACGTTTGGTTAAATCCATAAAGTCGATATTACTTTTTAGTATAGATGATTCAATTTACGGTGTAATAACAATTTTTCCAATTTGAGAATTAGAGGCAAGTAAACGAAAGGCTTGTTGGTATTCATTCAATGTAAATGTTTTCGCAATGACCGGTTGCAATTGTTTGCTTTTTATTCCGTCCAGAATAGCGCTAACGGCGGCTTGTTTTTGCTTAGGATCTTGAAGTGTTTGGTCTAGAGTATAGCCCTTTATTGTGAGCAGGCGTTTCATTAAAACACCCGCATGAATATCCATGGGTCTTCTGTCGAGCAAGCCATGAATAATAATACGGCCTTCTCGCCTGGAGGCTTTTATGAGTGCGTGTGACATTGGGCCAGCTACAGCATCAAATACTAAATGACTACCTAGGTTCGCAGTGATTGTATTGATTGAATCGACATAATGTTTAATTGTTTCTTCAACGTTAGCCTGATTTTGAGTGATGACGTGAGCAGCGCCGATACTTTTAAGCGTAGCCGATTTGTCTTCAGAGGTGGTTGTTGCAATGGAAACAGCGTCAAGCATGTTGGCTATTTGTATTGCGGCAATACCAACAGAGCTCGAAGCAGCTGTAATGACGGCGTATTCACCTTTCATTAAGCCTCCTGCTTCGACCATTCCTCCCCATGCAGTCAGGTAAGCCATCCAGATAGCACCGCAAAGGTCATCTTCAATGTCATCAGGGCTAGCTAGAAGAGAAGACTCATCGTAAATACCATACTCTGCAATACCGCCTTGTGTATGGACGTCAAAACTCATAGGGCAAAGCGCAACACGATCGCCGACTTGAAAATTGGCCTTGGAACTAGTGTCGTTTGGTCCAAGTGCATCAACGATACCAGCGGCTTCAAACCCAATCCGACTGTTAATCTGAGGTTTGATAAAATATCGATTTTGGATATATAGCCAGTCACCCCGATTTAATCCGATAGAAGTGATTTTTACTCTAACCTGTCCTGCTTTTGGCTCTGGTAACGGACAGTCTATTAGTTTGAGGCTTTCGGGCTGATTAGGTGACTCAAGAATTAGCGCTAGCATAAGGTGCATCGACATGATTGTGAAAATGCATCATACAATAAGTTCTGTATCAATTTGCATTATCTTGTTTTTAGATGCGTATTCTGATGGGCTGATGTCCATCCATCGCTTGAATGCTCTGTTAAAGGCGCTACTGTTGGCAAAGCCAAGTTGGTAAGCGATTTCTTTAAGGGAAAGCGTACTTTTGTTGATGAGTCGGCATGCTTCATTTCTTCTAACATCGTCGCATAATAATTGAAAATTACAACCTTCAGCCTGAAGGTGTTTTTTAAAGGCGCTGATGCTCATATGAAATTCGGTGGCAGCCATATTCAAATTTGGGAAGTTTTGCCCAAGCTGTTTAAATAAATATCGTCTCACTCTCAAACTTAGATTTCTTTCCATTTGTGAAGCGAACAGGTTTTTATATTTCTCATGGAGTAATTTTTCAAGATGAGATAAAAGGCTCGAATTAGCACTTGGTATTGGAAGAGATAGTATCTCTAAAGGAAAGCTGATAATGGATTCTGCTGTATCGAATTCAACTGCACAGCCAAAGAAGTCTTCATATTTTTGGTATTGAGCCGGTTTTGGGCGAGCAATCATTAAGCGATTGGGTTTTAGTTCGTTTACAGGTAAGGAGGCGCCATGTTTAAAAAGTAAAGCAAAGGTTATGTCTACATCTTCAGGCAGCCAGTCAAACTCGCTCTTCTTGTTAGATATCTTGATATTGATCTCATCTTCAATGCTCACTATTAGTTCTACTTCAGGTGAAATAAGTGAGTAGTAGCTAGAGAGAATATTTAAGGCTTGATGAATGTTCTGGCTTGCTTGGGCTGCAGAGGCGAGGCCATTTATATACGGCGCATTAAAAAAGTCTAATACGGTGAGGCAAAAAGCATCATTTTTAGTGAGGTCAATGGCAGCGGCCCAAAGTTGATTAACTAGGAGTTTGGGTACTTGCTCTTGAGTATGTTTAAGCATATCAAGCTGAATGCCATGTTTGGCGAACAGTGCTTGCGAATCAAATCCTTGATGCTCTAATGCATGATGAATAGCATAGATCCATGTTGCCTTTGTATGGTGGCAGGTCAGGGACATTGTTTTAAACTCTTGTTATTATTTTTGATCGAATTTCTAGCGGTGTAAATCTTAAAGAAAATCATCTTGTATTGTCCAGTATTCTTTATTACTTCTGAGACATGGCTGCAAAAATACTTAAACTGACCTAATTTTACCTAAATGGCTCGTTTGGCTTACTGAGTAGCTTTAACTGAATAAAATTCATCATTGGAACAATAAAATATTTTCTTATAAGTGTATTGTCTAACAGTTAATTTAAATGTTAGGTAATGAAAAATTACTATTTGATGTTTTCGTTAACAAACAAAATGGAGCTGTATTTAGACGGAATATATAACAATAAATAATAATTCAATCTAAGGAAAATAATAATGACAATAAAAAAACTATCTCTCTTGGGCTTAGGTCCAGTAGTTGCATTAATTCTCTCAATCACTTCACTGAATGCGCAAGCATTGCCAGGGAAAGCAGCCGGGGGTGGTGACTCCATCACCATGGCCTTTGCTGCTGACTGTAAGTATAACTATTGGTTTTGGGATTTATTTTGTTTGTTGGGGGGGGATCAGCCAGAGCACTCTTGGTTCGACGGTAATAGCAGTAAGGTCGATAGTGTTCATGACAAATATAAGCAATTAAACGGCTCAATCAACGCCAATAAGAATGCAGCAGCATCGGGTTCTGAAATGCGTGGCGGGTCTAATAACTTTGCGACTCAAGCAGCGAATATGGTGGCACAATCAACTCAGCCAGACCATGTTGAAGTAGCTCTGGGAGGGAATGATATTTGTAACCGAGGCTGTACAGACGGTGCAAATTGTTCAGATCCTGTTTACACCAATGCGCAATGGCGCTCATCTGTGCAAGCAGGTTTAGATACTTTGGTTGCCGGATTACCAACGGGTTCAACGGTGTATTT
>Ga0105350_10000240_pt1 | contig 37354 bp, 33 predicted proteins | sample EN1Hudsemesocosm_FD_83506 | JGI IMG/M metagenome (GOLD analysis project Ga0105350, IMG submission 83506) | Methane-oxidizing microbial communities from mesocosms in the Hudson Canyon - EN1E Hudson Canyon | ecosystem: Environmental > Aquatic > Marine > Cold seeps | place: Hudson Canyon... | reverse complement strand
TGTTATTTCTTGCATATTCATGGAGCCGGAGATAAGACTTGAACTTACGACCCTCTGATTACAAATCAGATGCTCTACCAACTGAGCTACACCGGCAATGAAAGATGAGAATTATACGTTTGCAATTTGATTCATGCAAGCAATAATTCGTGTTTCTTACAATAATTTTAATGGACATTAAAAGTTCATTAAAATTAAAAAAATGGGGTGAATGATGGGGCTCGAACCCACGACAACCGGAATCACAATCCGGGACTCTACCAACTGAGCTACACTCACCACTGTCTTGGTTTATCACAAGGGTTTCCCCTGCGAAGTTAAGCCGTGTATTGTACTTTCTTTATCACTAAGGTCAAGGAAAATATCGCAAAGAGCTTAGAAAGTAGAATATTGGCCAATACATTAAAAATAGTAGTTAGCTTAATTCGAGATCTATTTTTTTCTCATCAAGATCAACTCTAACAACTCGCACATTTATTTTATCGCCAAGGCGGTATGTTTTGCGAGTTCGTTCTCCCATCAGTCTGTGGCCTGCAGCATCAAATTGATAATAATCATTCTGCAATGATGTGACGTGAACTAAACCTTCAATATACATATCGCTAAGTTCAACAAACAGTCCGAAGCCGGTTACGCCGCTGATAATACCTTCGTGAATTTCACCTACACGCTCTTGCATGAATTCACATTTTAGCCAGTCACTTACATCGCGCGTTGCTTCATCTGCTCTGCGTGATGCCATGGAGCAATGCTCACCGAGTTTGACCATTTCTTCGTGAGATGAACGCCAGTTAGATTTTTTTCCACCTGAAATAATATGGCGGATAGCACGATGAACTTGTAAATCTGGATAGCGTCGAATAGGTGATGTGAAGTGAGCATAGGCTTCAAGAGATAAGCCAAAATGACCTTCATTGTCAGGGCTGTAAACTGCTTGTTTTAAGCTACGTAACATGACTGTTTGAAGCAAGTGTGCATCAGGTCGTTTTCTAGCATTATTAAGTAATGAGGCATAATGTGCTGGTTGAGGTTCGCTTCCGCCACCGAGTGATAAACCCAGTTCACCTAAAAATTCACGTAATCCTGAGAGTTTTTCTTCTGATGGTGTTTCATGGACACGAAATAGGGCAGGGATTTGATGTTTTAATAAGAACTGTGCTGCAGAAACATTGGCTGCCACCATAAACTCTTCAATTAAGCGATGGGCATCGTTTCGTTCACGAGGTTCGATTGTTTCAATTTTACGGTTTTCATCAAATATGAACTGTGTTTCAGTCATTTCAAAATCAATAGCGCCACGATCTTCGCGTGCATCTAGCATGACTTTAAATAAGTCATACATGGTTTCTAAGCCGGGTAATACGTCTGAATACTCTTTACGTAAGTCATTGTCACCATCAACGAGCATTGCAGCTACTTTAGTATAGGTGAGGCGTGCTTTAGAGTTCATCACTGCTTGGTGAAACTGGTGAGACTCGAGTTCACCAGATGTATTGATGACCATTTCACAGACCATACACAAGCGATCAACATCTGGGTTAAGTGAACATAAACCATTGGATAATGCTTCGGGTAGCATTGGGATTACTTGGCTTGGGAAGTAAACCGATGTTGCGCGTTCTTGGGCATCTTTATCTAGAGGGCTTTTAGGCTCGACATAAGAGGATACATCCGCAATGGCTACCCATAGTTTCCATGAACCTGATTTTAGTTTTTCAGCATGTACTGCATCATCAAAATCGCGTGCATCTTCACCATCAATAGTCAGGAGTGGAAGGTCGCGAAGATCTAAGCGTCCATCTATTTCTGCTTTGGGGATTTCTGTGCCAAAGGATTCTGCTTGATTGAGTGCATCTACAGACCATATATGTGGCAAGTCAAAGGCTCTAAGCGCAATGTCGATTTCCATTCCTGGCGCCATATGGTCACCTAAGACTGTGACGATTTTTCCAAGAGGTGACCGGTGTTTACTGGGGTGTTCTGTAATTTCTATCTCAACAATCTGGCCTTCTGTTGCATCCATTAAGCCTGCTGGTGGAATTAAAATGTCTTGGCTAATACGGCGGTTGTTAGGGACTAAGTAATAAATGCCGGCATCAGCGATAAGTCTGCCAACAATTAACGGGTTGCCACGTTGAAGTACTTCAACAATAGATCCTTCTTGGCGACCTCGTCGATCAACGCCTGAAATTCGGGCAACAACTCGGTCGCCGTGTAAAACAACATGCATTTCACGTTCACTTAGGAATAGATCATCGTTGCCTTCATCAGGAACCAAGAAGCCGTAACCATCGGGGTGCCCCATGACTTTGCCCGTGACAAGGTTCATTTTAGATACAACGCCATACGCATTCTTACGGTTACGTAATAGTTGACCATCACGTTCCATTGCGCGAAGCCGGCGACGTAATGCCTCTGTTTGTGCTTCGCCTTTAATGCCTAATAGTTTGCTGATGCTGCGCCGTGATAGTGGACGATTATTTTGTTTGAGAAGCTCTAAAATAAACTCACGACTTTGAATCGGGTTGTCGTACTTTTCTGCTTCGCGTTTAGAATGAGGATCGTGTTTGTTTTTATGTGTCATTGACAGTGTTTATCTCGTCGGTAATTCATTGTTTAAAATGGCAGGGCTAGATTGATTTATGCCGATCGCCATATGTTTTGAAATATTAGTTATAGCTATTTTATAGCCTTTAGTATATTTAGCTACTTTATTTAGCCGCTATTCACTTTGAATACTTTTAAACAGCGTAAGTTTTGTTATCGGCGTAGTTTTTGCTTGGTATTTAGACGTTACTTTACTTGGTTCAGGTGAATGCGGTTGTTTATGCCATGTTCATTAGAAAAAGCTTAAATTCTCAAGGTGGCAAATGACAAATATTGCCGTAAAAGCGGCAATTGATTCAATTAGCCTTCGTAGAATGGTGAATAACCGAGTATTATTAGAACAAACTTTATTTATTAAGATTATAAAAGAAGGTCACAATGGCTACACTTATTGATTCTATTGATGAACGTACAAAGCTGGCAGGAACTAATCATCTTGAAGTTTTATTATTTAGTCTAGGTACAAATGATGAAACTGGACGAGATGAAACATTTGGTATTAATGTTTTTAAAGTTAGAGAAGTATTAAATATTCCTGAAATAACAAGTGCACCCGACATGCCTAATGGTGTAGAAGGGTTTGTTAGTCTACGTGGGGATATGGTTCCTATTATCAATTTACAAAAGTTTTGTAATCTAACCTCTAAGGATGAGCCTACAATCCTGATGATTACAGAATACAATACTCATGTTCAAGGGTTCTTAGTTAATGGTGTTGATACCATTCAACGGTTGAACTGGGAGCAAGTAAAAGAGCCGCCTCCGTTACTTTCAAAACGACTTGGCGGTTTAGTGACTGCTGTTTCTGAGTTGGAAAATAATCAATTAGTTATGATTATGGATGTTGAGAAGGTGCTTGCAGATGCTGGTGGATTCTATGACGAAACCATTTTTGATGGTATTAATAAGTTAGACACTGAAAAGCAACATACGATTTTATTCTGTGATGATTCTAATATTGCACGTAAGCAAATTATGAAAGCATTAGAACATATGGGTGTTAAGTATCGTGTTGGTCATAACGGCGCTGAGGCTTGGGATATTTTGAATGAACTATCAGAAAAATGTGAAAAAGATGGTCGTGATATTACCACTGAGATTCAAGCCGTTTTAACTGATGTTGAAATGCCTGAAATGGATGGTTATGTTTTAACTCAGAAGATAAAAGCGGATCCTCGTTTTGCTAAATTAGCGGTTATTATGCATTCATCACTAACTGCTACAGCCAATATGGCGATGGGTAGAAGTGTTGGTGCTGATGCTTATGTACCTAAATTCCAACCTAAAGAATTAGCAGATACCTTGGAAGGATTCTTTGCTGAACTTGAAGCGCCAAAAGAGTAAGGAATAAAACGTGAGCATTAGACGTTATAGCTTATTTGATAGCCTTATTATGGAATGTGATAAGGCATTAAAAACGGTAGTCGGTCGACCAGAAACAACAGAACGCCCTTTACCTGGCAATGAGTTAAAAGAAGCTGAGTTAACGACACAAGAACAGGCCGTTTCAGCACGTTTAATGCGAGTTAATCATTCCGGAGAAGTCTCTGCACAAGCCTTGTATCAAGGGCAAGCATTAACGGCAACCTTGCCAGAAGTCCGCTCTGCGATGGAACAAGCTGCATTGGAAGAAAATGACCATTTGGTTTGGTGTCAGAACCGTGTGGAATACTTTGGTACGCACACAAGCATTCTCAATCCCGTTTGGTATGCTGGTTCATTCATTATGGGCGCTGCTGCTGGGAAAATCGGTGATAAATGGAGTTTAGGCTTTGTTGCTGAGACAGAAAAGCAGGTTGTTAAGCATCTTGATGAGCACTTAGAGAAAATAAGTGAGCATGATGAAAAAAGTAGAGCCATTCTTGAGCAGATGAAGATTGATGAATTACATCATGGCACAATCGCGCTTGAAGCCGGAGGTGCAACCTTACCTAAGCCGGTTCAGCTCGTAATGGGCCTAATGTCTAAAGTAATGACAAAAACAAGCTACTGGGTCTAAAAGAAAGCTCGAAGCCCTTACCCTTAAGTCATATTTATGATGTTTGAGTTAATGTAATTGAAACATGATAAGAGTTTTGTTTGTCACCTTCATCAAGTGTAACGCGTAAGACTTTTCCTTCAGCTGTAAAAGGTGGCAAGCGGTCACCATTTGGATTCATTACAATACTGATTTCATCATCTTCAGAGAGCCCAAAGTCAGTATGCATATAAAGGCCTGTTGCACTTAAATCACCACTTGTTCCATGATGGACCTGACCATCAGAGCCTTTAACGGTATAGGTGATTTGAGTTTCAATATTCATTCTGACGAAATCACGTTTTTCATCGTAGTTAGAATCAGACATATTCTAGGGTTCCTTTATTTAATATTCAGTATTGCCTATCTCAGTAAGGTATCCTAAGCTAAAAATACATCATTAAGCTAGAGAAAATTATGGGTAATGCGACAAAATTAAATCCTGAAAGTCTATATCAGCACTGTAACACGGAGCAGTTTGAGTTTAAATCAACTGCAGACCTAGAAAGTTTACCTACGATTATTGGCCAATCACGCGCATTAGACTCGGTTGATTTTGGTGTAAACATCATTGGTGATGGTTACAATTTATTTGTAATGGGGGCGGCAGGCTCTGGTAAATACACCTTAGTTAAGCGTTTTCTTGATGAGCATGTAAAACACCGTGACCAAGCTGATGATTGGGGCTATGTACATAATTTTCCGAACCCACAAAAACCTTGGGTTGTTGCTTTGCCTGCAGGACAAGGAAAACAGCTTCATCATGATATTGAGAAGGCTATTCAGCATCTGTTAACAGATTTACCACATGTGTTTGATGATGAATATTACCGAGGCCGAATGCGCGCGATCGATGAAGCTGCACGCAAGCATCGTGTTCGTTTATTTGGCATCCTTCAACAAGAAGCTGACCGACAAGGCATCATATTGTTACGTATGCAAGACGGTAGTTATGCTTTTGCTGCAAAGCGTGATGGCGAGGCAATGACATCAGATGAGTTTGATCAGTTGCCGGTTGATCAACAAGAACAAACTGAAGATGCCATTGCGACATTGCATGAGGAAATGCAGCACACCTTATTAGAATTACGTGAATGGGAACGTGATAATCAAACAAAAGTCTCAGCCTTAAATGATGAGGTTGCAACGGAAGTTATAAGCCGTCAAATCAATAGATTAAAGCATGCATATCCACAAATAGAACGATTGCAGCATTATTTTGATGATATGAAAAAAGATCTTTTAAAGAATGTTGATGCTTTCTTGAAACAAGAAGAAGATGGTGAGGAGGTTGCACCCAACGCTGATGGTGCTTTACAACGTCGTTATCAAATTAACCTTGTTGTCGATAACTCAGACACCCACGGTGCCCCAGTTATTTATGAAAACCTACCAAGTCATCAGAGTCTTTTAGGCTGTGTAGAAAATATGGCGATGATGGGCGCTTTGATTACTGATTTTAGTTTAATAAAACCAGGGGCGCTGCACCGGGCTAATGGCGGTTATTTAATTTTAGATGTAGAGCAGTTATTGATGCAGCCTTATGCTTGGGAAGGCTTGAAACGTGCTTTACAAGCAAAAGAAGTCCGTTTTGACGCCTTGGAGCAAATGTATAATTTGGTTTCAACAGTATCACTTGAACCAGAACCTATGCCCTTAGACTTAAAGGTGATTTTATTAGGTGACCGTAATTTATATTATCAACTGTATGAGTTAGATCCTGAGTTTGCTGAGCTATTTAAGGTGGTGGCAGATTTTGAAGAGCAAATGGAGCGCACTGCTGATAATCATTTACTTTATGCACGGCTCATTGGTAGTACAGTTCAAAAAGAAGGCTTAATGCATTTAGAAAAGAGTGCTGTGGCAAAAGTGATTGAACAAGCTGCACGTTCTATTGAAGACAGTAGTAAGTTTTCTTTACACCTTGGCCGGATGACAGACCTTTTGCGTGAGTCGAGTTATTGGGCGCGTAAACGACAAGTTAAGCTCGTCTCGAAAGAGGATGTTGTTCGAGCTTTGAGTAGCCGAGAACAGCGTGTTGATCGTATCCGAGGGGATTTATATCAACATATTAAACGTAATATTACATGTATTGATGTTGTGGGAGAGCAAGTGGGTCAGGTGAATGCATTATCTGTGTTTTCTGTGGGTGAATTAAGCTTTGCTCAACCGTCACGATTAACGGCAAACTGTCGTTTTGGTGATGGTGAGATCCTTGATATTGAACGTGAGGTTGAATTGGGTGGCGACCTTCATTCAAAAGGCATGTTGATTATGAGTGGCTACCTTGGAACAACGTATGCAAAAAATAAACCTTTGTCTATGTCAGCTAGTCTCGTTTTCGAACAAAGCTATGGTGAGGTTGATGGTGATAGTGCAACGGTTGCTGAGCTCTGTGCATTATTATCGGCAATAGCTGAATTACCCTTAAACCAATCAATCGCGATAACAGGCTCGATGAATCAGCGTGGTGAAGTACAAGCCATTGGTGGTGTGAATGAAAAAATAGAAGGGTTCTTCGATGTATGTTCTATTTTGGGCTTAACTGGCAAGCAAGGTGTGATAATTCCGAGTAGCAATGTACAGCATCTGATGCTACGACAAGATGTGATTGATGCTGTAGCGAATGGACAGTTTCATATTCATGCAATCGATACAGTTGATCAGGCGCTTGGCTTGTTATCTGGAATCGATGTGGGCGTGCTTAATGATGAAGAGCAATACCCACAAGGAACATTTAATTCGGCAATTGCTGAGCGTTTGCAACTTTGGGTTGATGTGCATAAACATGAAAAAGAGTCAGAACCTGATGATTCTGACTCCTAAATTCCGGTTCTGTTATTCGAAGTAATTTAATGTAATGGTGACACGGCGGTCATAAAATAACTCATCACCCCAAGATCCTTGATGCGTATTGGCATTTTCACCATAGCTGGTGGCAAGCAGTTGGTCTGAATGACTACCTGCTTCGATAAGGTGCTGTGTGACGGCGGAAAGACGCTGTCTCGCTAATAGACAATTAGCATCATTACTTCCTCTCCAGTCGCTATGTGCTTCAATATTGGCATAAAAGTGGTCATTGTTTTGTAATAGCTCAGAAAGTTTCAATAAACCTTGCTGCGAGTGCTTTGAAATGTTCGTGCTATTAGTCATAAAATAAATATCAAATTGATAACTCTCTGCAAACTGTATGGACTCACCACGGTGTTGTTGCTGGGATAACTGAATATCCTGCTCTAGCACTTTGATTTTGGCTAGCGAGCTATTATTACTATCCATTGTCTGTGATAAACGGTCCATAGTTAGGCTTAGTTCATTTTCTAGTTCTACAATAGACTGGTTTTGTTTGGCTATGAGTTCAGTTTTTGTTTGATTGTGACCTGTCATAACCCCCATTGAACCACCAATAAGTGCACCTAGAGGTCCGCCTGCTAATCCACCAATAACAAGACCTACACCGCCTGAACTTGCTTCATGGTATGTTTTGATTTTGATAGGATCTTTGTTATAAAAACTATCTGCCATAATTGTTGGGCTTATCGATAGCAATAAACTGAGGTACAGTACTTTTTTATACATGGTATTCTCCAATAAAATAAATGATTCAGCGTGTCATCCATGACGTGCAATAAGGGAGTTGGTAAAATCCATTTCTGCGCCGAGTGAGTGTTATTAAACAGGTGTTAAATGGCGGGATAAGGTCGTGACTTTGGCAATGTGACGATAAAATGTGGCAGAAAAAAGGCAAGGTATAGGAATAAGTAAGATGGGACGAAGAATTGCAATTGTTGAAGATGAGCCGGCGATAAGAGAAAACTATGCTGAAGCATTACGACAGCAGGGTTATGACGTGTCGACATATGAGCAACGAAGTACTGCTTATGCCGCATTTCAACTACGTTTACCTGAGTTAGCTATTATTGATATTGGTTTAAATGACGAACCTGAAGGCGGTTTTGATTTATGTCGTGACTTACGCGCGATGTCTGATACTTTGCCCATCATTTTTCTAACTGCTCGAGATAGCGAGTTAGATACTGTTTCAGGCTTTAGGCTCGGTGCTGATGACTATTTAACGAAAGATATTGGTCTGTCGCATCTACAAGCGCGAATTGCAGCTTTATTTCGACGCCTTGAGTTGATGAAAACGCCAGACATTGCAGGTGACTTGATTAGCCAGGGAGAATTACTACTAGATTGTGACCGTATGACGGTTACATTTTCAAGTAATCCTGTTGGCTTAACCGTTACAGAGTTTTGGCTAGTGCATGCTTTAGTCCAGTTTGTTGGACATGTTAAAACACGTGAACAATTAATGCAGGCAGCCAATATTTATGTTGATGAGGATACGATAAGTTCACATATCAAACGAATTAGAAAAAAGTTTCTAATTGTTAACGAAGAGTTCACATCGATTGAGACTGTTTATGGATTAGGTTATCGTTGGATTGAGTCTTAATTGAAGACCTTATGTTTCATTTGGCAATACGTTGAAGAGATAATCGTTTAGTTATGTTTATGCTATTTCACAAGCGACTTAAACTCCGTAGTAAATTATTGCTGGTGTCACTTGTTTTATTGTTACTGCCATGGTTAGGGGTGCGGTATATTCAGGCTGTTGAAGATTTGCTACAGCAAGAGCAAGCCCATGCAATGGCCACGATTGCTAAAGCAAGTGCTGTATTAATTTCCCAATACCCAGATATCTTGACCGAACGTTCAACACTATTAGAAACTGATTCCAGTATTAATGCGATGAATGTTGTGCAAATGTCTAGCCCTATTCAATTAGATGGCTACCAAGGAGATTGGCTTGCTTATAGCGCCTTGTTTACGATGTTTCCATCATCAAATCAGTTAAAGCCGAATCAAAAGATCGATCCTCAAGATGTTTCGGTACGTTTTCTTTCTGCACAGCAAGCGCAGTCATTAGTTGTGATGTTAGATGTCGTTGATGATTCCATTGTATTTCGAGATCCTTATCGGCAGCAGCGACATGGGGGAGATGCTATTGTCATTGCCTTGGTGGATGAAAAGCAGCGTGTACATCGATATATATTGAGCAGCAGTGCGTTTGGTTCGCTGAATGCATATGAATATATTGGTAAGTACCAAGATCCTGTCATCGTTCAACGACAAATGGGTATTAAATCTGTTTGGCAACGTTCGTCATACGGCTACCGAGTTGAATTTAAGTTACCCCTTAATATGGTTTCATCTTTTATAGCAATGGCCGTTGTTGATGTTGATAAAGAAGAAGATGATGAACCTAAGATCGTGGGTTTGGGTGATGTACGGGATAGTGACCATTTCAGTACTTTATTATTGCCTTCAGTAACATTGTCGAACGTCCTATCAGAGATGGCGACAGAAGGCGTTAGATTATGGTTGGTTGATAACCAATCTAATATCATCGCATCGGCAGGGCAAGGACGTGTGGTAATGGATGAGCCTAGACTCAATTCAATAATGGACTTGTTTTATCAATTGTTTTTAAAGCAAGCTGTTTCTGATGATGAGTCATTATCACATGAACAAGCCGTTATCTCAGGTGATGCTGTTGCTTCTGCATTGATCGGGACTGCACAAACTGAACGACGGCAAACAAGAGATGAAGCAAGTGTGATGATTGTCGCATCTCAGCCCGTCATCATTGACGGTGTAATAATGGGGGCGATTGTTGCTGAGCAAAATACTAATGTTATTTTAGGTTTGCAGAATAAAGCTGTTACAACACTCCTCAATACTACGATGCTTGTTTTTGCCGTTGTTGTTCTTATTCTCATTGGCTTTGCAAGCCGCTTATCATTTCGAATTAGACGTTTAAATCAAGATGTATCATCTGTTGTTAGCGGTGATGGACGTGTATCACAGCAGTTCTCTCAACGTGTTGAACATGATGAGCTTGGAGAGTTACGCCAAGGTTTTGAACAGCTATTCGATAGGCTTAGAAACTATACGCTTTATCTTGAAGCGCTAGCTTCACGTTTGGCTCATGAATTACGAACGCCAATAGCCGTTATAAGAACATCGTTAGAACACTTAGAAAATGAACCTGATGATAAATCTTTATACCTTGAAAGAGCACGCACAGGTAATGAACGTTTAACCAATATTGTGGCAAGAATGAGTGAAGCAAGTCGGCTTGAAAATACCGTCAATACGGTATCTCTGGTGGACTTTGATCTTAGTGCATTGTTAATAGATGTTGTGCCTGTTTATCAAGATCTTTATCCAGAGGTACAGTTTGAGTTTGAGTCAATACAAGAGGCTATATTCATACGCGGTTCACAAGAATTAGTTGTACAAATGCTAGAAAAGCTAATTAGTAATGCGGTTGATTTCCATCAGACTGATACAGCTGTTGAGTTAAGTCTAAAGAGTGATGGAGATAGCAGTGTGTTGACAGTAAGAAATACAGGAAGCCAACTTCCTGAGAATATGTCAGAGCAGCTATTCCAACCAATGGTATCTGTTCGTCAGTCAACGTCCCCATCAAGCGTTCCTCATTTAGGCTTAGGTCTACATATTGTAAAGCTTGTGGCAGAGGTACATCATGGCAAAGTCGATTGCCGTAATTGGCAACAAGGGGTGGAGTTTTTTATCACACTGCCGATAACAAAGACATAAGTTTAAATGGAGTTGTAAAAAGATGAAGTCACTACGATATTTGATGTGTAGTTGTACTGTGCTGATACTAAGTATTTCACCTGTTGTTCAGGCGATACCTATGCCGCCTATTCCTTTAGAACCTATTTATTTCGAGCCGCCCGTTGTCCAGTCAACAGATGAAATTCGTAATCAGAGTTGTTATGACTTAGACAATGCTGTTCGTTATTTACAGCCTTATCGTTACAGTTATAAACCTAAATTTAATGAAGATGGTTTCAATAAAGCAGCTGTAGCATCGATTACAATTGATAATGTTTTGGCCCTTAACGGTTTGTTAGGCTTCGCTTATTTAGGGTATTCCGCATTGGTAGAAGAAAAGGAAGGACGACGTATACTTCAAGTTGAGCAACAGATTGCAATGCTTCAGCAAGTGAAAGCGGAGAAACATTGCTTTGAATAAATGAATAATTAATGGTTAAAGTGCTTGTGAATATCTCTTAAACTCATGTAGTATCAGTTCTATAAATATAAGTTAGAGGTATGAAGTCATGAGCACAATGGATATTAAAGCAAAGTGGTATGAAGCAAACCTAAAAACGGCAAGAGAAAGCCGAAAAAAATGGTATCAAGCGAGCAGTAAACCTGTTGAAGATTCGGGTAATCATTGGTATGAATCAAACGCACCACACTCAAGTGTAGGTGGCACCCCTTGGTATGAAGCGAATTTAGTTGAGCATTTAAGTGCAAAAGAAAAGTGGTATGAAGCAAACTTAAAAGCTGCTGTCGCCTCTGTACGTGAAAACCGTAAAAAATGGTATGACGCGAATAAAGCAGATGTGCCATGGTATGAAGCAAATACACATGCTGATCCTCATGCGGAAATGAAGAAGAAATGGTACAAAGCAAACCTTGAAGCAGCAAGAGCTAGCCAAGCTAAATGGTATGAGGCTAATCAAGAGTCAAGCACTGAAACGACCGGCACGCCTTGGTATGAGGCGAATGTAAATCCCCATGCGGATATTAAGAAAAAATGGTTCGAAGCAAACTTAGAAGCTGCACGTGCTAGTCGAAATACTTCTCACTGGTATGAAGCAAATACCGTTGCAGATCCCTATGCAGAAAGTAGAAAAAAATGGTTTAAAGCGAATGCTGAATTAGTTCGTCAGAAAAGCCTTAAAAATAAATGGTATGAATCAAATACGGTTGCCGCCCGTAAAACAAGTAAAAAGTGGTACGAAGCTAATAAATAAACATTAAATTTTTGCTTGCTTAATGAACGTAAAATGCTTCACCGTAGGTGCTTTTCAGGTTAATACGTATCTGTTGACGGATGAGTCAACGGGTAAATCTGCCATTATTGATACTGGTGAAACAGATGAACTGCTTCAAAATTTGCAGTCGCTATCACCTGTTCCTAACATTGAAGCAATTATTTTAACGCACGGTCATATCGATCATGCCGGCGCATTGGTTTCATTGCAGTCATTCTTTGATGCACCAACGTATTTACCTCGGTTAGAGCAAGCTTTATTTGAGACATTGCCCGAGCAGGGCGATTGGTTTGGTGCGCCGCATATGAACCGTCCTTGTGGGCGTATCGATCACTTTGTCGATGATGGCGATAGTATTAAAATCGGCAATAGCACGTTGAGTTTTATCTCGACGCCGGGTCATACACCTGGGCAAGGCTGTTATTACGATAACAATGATATTTTTGTGGGTGATACGTTGTTTAAAGGTAGTGTTGGTAGAACCGACTTGCCGATGGGAGATCATTCACTAATGCAGGAAAGCTTACAACGATTAATGACACTGCCTAGCGAATTACGAGTGCACAGTGGTCATGGACCGGTTACAACGTTATCTGAAGAGATGATGACGAACCCTTTTTTACAGTTTTTGAGATAGTAATAATGGCAAGTACAGTAAAATTATTAGATGGCTTTAAACGTTTCCATAAGCAGTATTTTGGAGATGATAGCGGTCTATACGAAAGTATGAAAAATGGTCAGCCAGCAAAGACATTAATGGTCGCTTGTTGTGATTCTCGGGTTGATCCTGCAATTCTAACTGACTGTGATCCTGGTGATTTATTCACTATCAGAAATGTGGCTAACCTAGTTCCTCCTAGTGAAAATGATGGAAGTTATCATGGTACCAGTGCGGCACTAGAGTTTGCTGTAAATAGTCTAGAAGTGGAAAACATTATTGTAATGGGCCATGCAAGCTGTGGTGGTATTAAAGCCTTATGGGATGATGATGGCAGTGCTCAGTCACAATTTATTCACTCATGGGTTTCAATTGCTGCATCAGCAAAAAAATGGGTGAAAGAGAAGTTATCGACCGCGACACCTGAAGAGCAAATCAAGGCATGTGAGCAGCGAGCGATACTTGAATCATTGGCCAACCTAATGACCTTTACTTGTATACGTGAACGCACCGAGAAAGGGACCTTAACTCTACATGGTTGGTATTTTGATATACCAACAGGTGATTTATTGTGTTTTAACCCTGAAACGGGTGCATTTGAAGTCGTAAATGGATAATAGTTAACTTTATTAGCGCTTTGAAGCATTTCAAAGCGCTAATAAATGTTTATTCTGCTTCTAGTTCTTCTGCTTTTGGTTCAGCTTCTTCTACCGCTTCTTCCGTGTTGCTATCGGCTTCATCTTTGACGATGGTCTGAGAATCATCACTACCAAGGCCAACCGCATTGAGCAAACCTTGGAAAACGCCTGTTTTCTTTTCAGTTAAAGGTACTACTATATTCGTATCTTTGCGCTTTTCTTTAACCAGATCTTCTCGCGCAACAGTTCGAGTGTCGCCTTCTAGGTGGCTCAGTTTTTCATCATCCGTAAAGAAGACGGTCAATGAACGTTGTTCACGTTGGCCATTTCCTGGATGAAAGCTGTAAATATAATCCCAGCGGTTTGGATGGAATGTATCAATAATTAGAGGAGTACCAAGAACATAAGCAACTTGGTTTTTAGTCATGCCTGGTTTCAGTTTATTGACCATCTCTTGATTAACAGCATTGCCTTGCTGAATATCGATGCGATAAACGCCGGGGATTTTGTCTTTATTACAACCACTCAAAAGAATAATTAAGACGGAAAAGGTGTAAATGAGAAAGGTTTTCATTTATATTAACTATCACTATTTATTTACCAAGCTGCGATGATACGCTAATCACGCAGTTTCGACGAGGCACAATCACAATGGAAAGCCAAGATTTAAGAAAAGTGGGTCTAAAAGTGACGTTACCGCGCTTAAAAGTATTGGAGATTTTAGAAACAACAGACCAAAGACACATGAGTGCGGAAGATGTGTATAAGGCCTTATTAGAAATGGGTGAAGAAATTGGCTTGGCAACTGTGTATCGAGTATTAACTCAGTTTGAAGGTGCAGGGCTTGTTTCGCGGCTTAGTATTGATGGTGGTCATGCTGTATTTGAGCTCGAAGATGGCACTCACCATGATCATTTATTATGTGTGCGCTGTAATCGTATTGAAGAATTTGTTGATGATGTGATTGAGCAGCGTCAGCGTGCAATTGCGGCTGAAAAGGGTTTTGAAATGACTGACCATAGTTTATATATATATGGTATCTGTCGTCATTGTCAGACTGTATAAACGACTGTATCCCGATCTTAATTTAGGCTTGGGCTAACATTTCTTCAGCATGAAGACGGGTTTTTTCAGTTAAGTTTACTCCACCTAACATTCGAGCAATTTCTTCAATGCGTTGCTTTGTATTTAATTCCACAACATCAATATATGTACTGTCAGCAGAGTGTTGCTTGCTGACTTGTAATTGCTGATGCGCTTGAGCAGCAACTTGAGGTAAGTGTGTGATGCAGATAACTTGCTGTGTCGTACCTAGTTGGCGAAGGTGTTTACCGACAATTTCAGCAATTCCACCACCGATTCCGACATCAACCTCATCAAAAACAAGCGTTGGAACACATCGCGTTCCCGCAGTAACGACCTGAATAGCAAGACTAATACGTGCTAGCTCTCCACCTGATGCAACCTTGCCAAGTTCGCCTGCTTCTTGGCCTGGGTTTGTGCTAACCAGAATTTGGATGTGATCTGAGCCTGTTTCGTTAAAATGATGATTAGCCATAGGTGTGACTACTAGTTCAATTGTACCGTTGGGAATGGCTAACTCTTGAATGGAAGCAGTAATTTTTTTGGCTAAAGGTGCTGCTGTTTTTTTACGTTGCGTACTTATTTTTGAGCATAATTCACGACATATTTCTTCTTGCTTAGCCAGTTCCTGTTGTAACTGGTCATTCTGACCATCAAGATTTGTTAATGCCGCTAATTCATCAGATAGGCTCTGATAATGGGTGGGAAGGGCTTCAATTTCAACCTGATGTTTGCGGGCAAGGTTATGTAACTGTGTTAACGTCGTTTCAATGTCAGTAAGTCGGCTAGGATCACTATCTACATTATCAATATAGTGGCGTAAATCGGCGCCAGATTCATCAAGCTGAATGATCGTTGAATTAAGTGTTTCCACTATATTTGAAAATAAGGGTTCAATATCTTGCTGTTTTTCTAAATCAGTTAAGACACTGCTAATCACACTGTAAGCAGAACCATGTTCTTGATCAAAAAGCTGATGTAAGCCAGATTCTGCACTATGGATTAGTTGAGTCGCATGAGAAAGTTGTTGTTGATCATTTAATAGCTGTTTAACACTTTCATCAGTTAAGTCTAATGGTTCAAGTTCGCTTACTTGATATTGGAGTAATTCAAGTCGGGCGGATTGTTCTTGGCTATCTTGTTGAATAGCATCTAACCGTTGTTGAAGTGACTGCCAGCGTGAATGTGCTTGAGCTAACTCATCTAATAGAGGTTTTGTTTGGGCAACTGTATCTAAGAGTTGTCGTTGTGTTTCACTACGAACTAAAGATTGGTGAGCATGTTGGCCATGAATATCAATACTTCGTTCACTTATTTCTCGTAACTGAGTTAAGGGAACGGTACGACCGTTAATATAAGCACGCGAGCGACCATCTTTGGTAATGGTTCTACGTAAATGACATTGATCGTCATCATCTAACTCCTGCTCAACTAACCACTGTTGTAATTCACCGTTCTTTTGAGTGTCGAAGCTGGCTGATATTTCAGCACGATCTTGGCCGTGACGAATCATTTTCGAGTCAGCACGATCACCTAATACCAGACCCAGAGCATCAACTAATATTGATTTACCTGCACCTGTTTCACCTGTTAGAGAGGTCATGCCTTGAGGAAAAGAAAGTTCAATATCATCGACAACAGCAAGATGACGAACACTTAAACTCGTGATCATGTGAGTTTTCGGCCCCATTCAAGTTTGGCACGTAAGATTGAATAATGATCATGATCTTCTAAATGTAGCAAGGTAATATCGCTTGGGTGGCGCTCAATTCGCACCTTATCTCCAGGCTGTAAAATATGACCTGGGCGGCCATCACAGGTCACCATCGCAGAAGTTGTATTATTGTCACTTAAAACAATCTCTATAATACTTGTTGCGGCAACAACAAGCGGCCGATTACTTAATGTATGTGGGCAGACTGAGGCAAGCACTAAGGCATCCAAATCAACATCAAGGATCGGTCCACCTGCAGACATGGCATAGGCTGTTGATCCAGTTGGTGTAGCCACAACAAGGCCATCAGCACGTTGACTATTTAGAAAGCGTCCATTGATGTAGGTTTCAAACTCAATCATGTGGAGGCTTTGATGCGTATGTATAACGATATCATTCATCGCTTTACCCACAGCATTTTCACCACCATTAAGAACAGATGCATGCATTAAGAAGCGCGTATCCTCACGATAATCACCATTTAATATCTCTGAAAGTTGTTGCTCTAATTTAGCAAGCGTGACATCAGCAAGAAAACCTAAGCGACCAACGTTAATGCCGACAATCGGTAGAGATGTTCCAGATAATGCTCTGGATGCTGATAACAAGGTGCCGTCACCACCAATGGCAATGGTGAGATCACAGTTCTGAGGGAAGTCACTAATGGAAATGACGTTTAAATCAGTTAAAAAGTTTAAAGGCTCATTGACGACAAGCGTGAGTGATTTTGATAATAAAAATTCAGTGACTGTAATGACCGCATTTTCCATAACGGGATCATCTTTACGAATAAAGAGACCAATGCGCTTAAAAGGTGTGTTCATAAAGAATACGATCGTCTACAGAAATGAATAAAAGTAACTAGATAATAAGTGTTTTAAGGTGGAATTCCAAAGAGAAAGTTAAATTATCATTATTTATTCTTAAATATCATTAATGGAAGGGGTAATAATGTTAGAATGGTTCGATTTTTATTAAACTTCCTAAATGGGGACCCACAATGGCGATTGAACGTACAATTTCTATCATTAAACCGGATGCAGTAGCAAAAAACGTAATTGGCGATATTTATACTCGTTTTGAAAAAGCAGGCCTTAGCATCGTTGCAGCACGAATGATTCACTTAACTCAAGAACAAGCTGAAGGCTTCTATGCTGAGCATAGCGAGCGTCCTTTCTTTGGCGCTTTAGTAAGCTTCATGACATCAGGACCAGTTATGGTTCAAGTTTTAGAAGGTGAAAATGCAGTGTTAACTAACCGTGACTTGATGGGTGCAACAAACCCTGCTGATGCTGATGCTGGTACAATCCGTGCTGACTTTGCAGCAAGTATTGATGAGAATGCAGCACATGGTTCAGATTCAACTGAAAGTGCTGCACGTGAAATTGCATACTTCTTCACTGACGATCAACTTTGCGCTCGTACTCGATAAGAATTCGATAGCATTATGTCGCGCATAAACCTCTTAGGTTTAGATTTAAAAGGTATGGAAGGGTTTTTCGCTGATATCGGTGAAAAACCTTTTCGTGCGCGCCAGTTAATGCAATGGATACATCAGTACCGAGTCGTAGATTTTGCTGAAATGACAAATTTGAGTAAAGTCTTGCGACAAAAACTAGAAGAAACAGCTGAAGTTAAACCACCTGAACTATTACAAGAGTACCTATCAAAAGATGGCACTCGGAAATGGATCATTAAATTATCTTGTGGCAATTCAATTGAAACCGTCTATATCCCTGAAGATGGACGAGGTACATTATGTGTCTCATCACAGGTCGGTTGTGCATTAGAATGTACTTTTTGTTCAACAGCGCAACAGGGCTTTAACCGGAACCTTGAGTCTAGTGAAATTATTGGGCAGTTGTGGTTAGCGAATGAAGCGTTAGGGAAAGAGCCTAAAGGGAACCGCGTTGTTACCAATGTTGTGATGATGGGAATGGGGGAGCCACTGGCCAATTACAATAATGTTATTTCATCCATGAATTTGATGCGTGATGATTTGGCATATGGAATTTCATGGCGTCGCGTAACACTGAGCACATCTGGAATGGTGCCAATGATTGATAAGTTGCGAGAAGACTGTCACGTTAGTTTGGCAATATCATTGCACGCAGCAAATGACAAAGTGCGTAGTGAAATTATCCCACTTAATGATAAATACCCGATTGCAGTGTTGCTGGAAGCATGTAAACGCTATGTGGATGTGCAGCAGCGTCGTCATATTACAATTGAATATGTCATGCTCGCGGGAATTAATGACTCGAGTCAAGATGCGAGAGACTTAATTCGAATATTGAAAGAGCTACCGGTAAAAATAAACCTTATTCCATTTAATCCTTTTCCTGGAACAGATTTCCGTTGTTCGTCTCGTCCTGTTATCTCACGATTCCAGAAAATCTTAACGGATAGTGGTTTAGTGGCAACGATACGAAAAACACGTGGTGATGATATTGTGGCAGCATGTGGGCAGTTAGCAGGTGAAGTGCAGGATAAAACACGTAGAACACAACGATTAGCAGAAGAAAAAGTGGTGACATTTCAATGATGAATAACGTCGCAAAAATGATAGTTATTGCAGGTATTAGCATTGTACTTACTGCATGTAATACGCCAGGTGGAACTCGTCCTGAAACAGTCGTAGCCCCTGATGAAAAAGCTGCAGAGATCAATGTCAGTCTAGGCCTGAGTTACTTCCAACGTGGCGAGTATAAAATTGCATTAGAAAAGTTAGAAAAAGCATTACGTCAAAACCCTAACTTACCGAGTGCTCATAATACGATTGCTTTGTTATACCAACGTCTCGGCGAAAATGTAAAGGCTGAAAAACACTTTAAGCAGGCCGTTCAACGTGATCCAACATATTCAGCAGCCCAAAATAATTATGGTGTGTTTTTATGTCAACAAAGTCGTTATGAAGAAGCTGAACAACGGTTTTTAGAATCACTTAAAAACCCACTTTATAGTAGCCCTGCTCAGGCTCTTGAAAATGCTGGGATGTGTGCAAATAGAATTCCAGATCAAACATTGGCAGAAAGCTACTTTCTTAAAGCATTGCAAATCAATCCTAATCTAGCGAAGTCATTGCTCCAGATGGCTAAGTTACGTTTTCTAAATGTGAATTATGAAGATGCACAGGCTTATATTAAACGTTATCAATCTGTAGCTAAATGGGGGCCTTCATCACTATTTACAGCTATTCAAATTGCCAGTAAATTAGATGATCAAGATGCCGTCGCTAGCTATGCTTTATTATTGCGAGCAAATTTCCCAGACTCAGATGAAGCACAGCAAGTTAAGAAAGGGCAGTATTGATATGACCGATGTTAACGAAGACGATATTCAAATTGAAACACCGCGACGTGTTGGTGAGCGCTTAAAGCAGGCGAGAGAAGAAAAAAAATATAGTGTTGCTGAAGTCTCTGCTCAATTACGGTTGATGCAGGATATTATTAATGCTCTAGAATCTGACCGATGGGATCAGTTACATGGCAGGGCTTATGCTCGTGGCTACTTCTCTAGTTATGTTAAGTTTTTAGGCTTGCCTGAAGATGATTTTTTATCAACGTTTAATCGTGAATTCGAGTCCTCAGCATCGGATTCACCGCTATCTAATGTTGCTCGTTTGAATGAGCCGAAGTCATTTTCTTGGGGAAAGCTATTATTTATATGCATTCTCATCGTGATTACATGGTTTGCTTATCAACAATGGCTTAAGTTTGAAGCGGACTCTGCTAGTGGCGTGAGTAGTGAGCAATCAGAAGAACATGAAGCTCTTGAGACTACTTCATTTAGTGAAAGTGTTGTAGAACCTATCCTTTCATCAGTCGAAGAGAGTAGTGGAAACGCAAATAGTAATGAGGCTCCCCAAACAGAAGAAACTGCAGAGGTCACTCCTGATGTGGAAATCGCAGTGGTGGAGGTTGAGCAGGAAGTTATAGAAGAGACTAGCAACACAGACGTTGTGTTAGAGGAAGCTGTAGCAGTTGCTCCTTCAGAAATATATATTGCACTCATTTTTTCACAAGATTGCTGGGTGAAAATAACGGATGTTGATAATCAAGTATTAGTAAATAAACTGAAGAAACAAGGTACACGCCTTGAGTTGACGGGTAATCCACCTTTAAGTGTCTCTTTGGGACGAGCTTCAGGCGTTGAGGTGAAAGTGAACGACACAGTGTTCGATATATCTGCTTTCACCCAAGCTGATGTTGCTAAGTTTACTTTAGGAAATGAATCATAATGTCTGTGCCATCACCAATTATTAGACGACAATCACGTCAAATTATGGTGGGTAATGTACCTATCGGTGGCGGAGCACCTATCGCTGTTCAGAGTATGACAAATACTGAAACCTGTGATGTTGAAGCAACTGTTGCACAAATTACGGCATTACAAAATGTAGGTGCAGATATTGTTCGTGTATCTGTTCCATCAATGGACGCTGCGGAAGCCTTTGGTAAAATCAAGCAACGTGTTGATATCCCATTAGTTGCAGACATTCACTTTGATCATAAAATTGCATTGAGAGTGGCTGAGCTAGGTGTCGATTGCCTTCGGATTAACCCTGGTAATATTGGTCGCGAAGACCGAGTAAGAGCTGTTGTAGATAGTGCTCGCGATCATGGTATTCCTATTCGTATAGGTGTAAATGCAGGTTCGTTAGAAAAAGACTTACAAAAAAAATATGGGGAGCCAACACCTGGTGCCATCGTTGAATCTGCACTTAGACATATAGATATTCTTGACCGTTTAAATTATCCAGAATTCAAGGTAAGTTTAAAAGCATCTGATGTTTTTATGACAGTTCATGCTTATCAACAATTAGCAGGGCAAATTGAGCAACCATTACATTTGGGTATTACGGAGGCCGGTGGCTTACGTTCAGGCTCTGTTAAATCTGCAATTGGTTTAGGTATGCTGTTATCACAGGGTATTGGCGATACAATCCGCGTATCATTAGCGGCAGATCCTGTTGAAGAGATTCGTGTCGGTTTTGATATCCTTAAAAGCCTTAGAATTCGAAATAAAGGTATTAACCTTATTGCTTGTCCATCTTGTTCACGTCAGCAGTTTGATGTTATTTCAACGGTGAATGAGTTAGAAAGCCGACTTGAAGACATTCTAGAACCGATGGATGTTGCGGTTATTGGCTGTATTGTGAATGGCCCCGGTGAAGCAAAAGAAGCTGCTGTTGGTTTGACTGGTGGTGAACCTAATTTGGTCTATGTCGATGGAAAACCAAGTCATAAAGTTGATAACAAAACAATTGTTGATGAGTTAGAGCGTGAAATTCGAGAACGCATTACTAGGCAGCAATCAGTATCACATCCAGAGAAAATTATACCTATAAAGGACAAGAGTTAAGCGTGGCAGAGATTATCCGTTCGATCCGTGGGATGAATGACATCCTTCCTGATGTAACCCCATATTGGCAAGCTGTTGAAAAAGTACTTAAAGAAGTGCTATCTGGCTATGGTTACCAAGAAATTCGTTTTCCAATTGTAGAAAAAACAGAATTATTTTGCCGCTCTATCGGTGAGGTAACTGATATTGTTGAAAAAGAAATGTATACCTTCAATGATCGTAATGGTGATCAACTAACATTGCGCCCAGAAGGCACTGCTGGTTGTGTAAGAGCGGCCATGCAAAATGGCTTACTTAACCAAACTCAACGCCTTTGGTATATGGGGCCAATGTTTCGTCATGAACGACCACAAAAAGGGCGATATCGTCAGTTTCATCAGATAGGTGTTGAAGCCTATGGTTTCAACGGTCCTGATATTGATGCTGAAATGATTTTGATGACCGCGCGGATTTGGAAAAAGTTAGGTCTAACGGGTGCAACGTTACAAATTAATTCTTTAGGCTCTACACAGGCTCGATTGGCCTATCGCGATGTCTTAATTGCCTATTTTGAACGTCATCAAGATGAACTAGATGAAGATAGTCAGCGCCGTTTGCATAGCAACCCTTTGCGTATTTTAGACAGCAAAAATCCAGCAATGCAGGCATTAAATGATGCGGCACCTAAACTTATCGAGCACTTAGATGATGAGTCTCGCCAAGAGTTTGAGACCTTATGCCAGAGTTTAGATGATGCGGGCCTTGAATATGAAGTTAACCCAAGATTGGTACGGGGCTTAGACTATTATGGAAAAACTGTATTTGAGTGGGTGACAGACCAACTGGGTTCTCAAGGTACAATTTGTGCCGGTGGACGCTACGATGGTTTAGTTAAACAATTGGGCGGGAAGGGCGCAAGTGCAATTGGATTTGCTATCGGTATTGAGCGCTTAATTTCATTATTAGAAGCAACGGATGCACTACCAACTATACCGCAAGTAGATGTATACCTAGTTGCCGTTGGAGAGGCTGCAGCTAAGCAATCGTTGTTACTTGCTGAGACATTGCGGGATCAAATAGAAAATTTGAAGTTGATCACACACTGCGGTGGTGGTAGTTTTAAGAATCAATTTAAACGTGCTGACAGAAGTGGGGCTCGTTGGACACTTATTCTTGGTGATGATGAAATAAGTCAACAAGTAGTTGGCGTAAAAACAATGGCAACAGGCGAGCAGGAGACAATCGCTTGGGATGCTTTAGTAAACTATTTAAAATTATAATAAAAAAACAGAAGAGCACTATGACACCTATAAATATACCTGAATGGCAATCTTTAGTCCGTCACTATTCTGACTTGAAATATCTCTCTATGCGTGAACAGTTCGCACTAGATTCAGACCGCGTACATCATTTTTCAGTAAATTGTGGTGGTTTGCAGTTAGATTATTCAAAAAATCGTATTACAAAAGAAACGATGGAAAAACTGGTCGCATTGGCAGAGTCTGTCAATATGTCAGACTGGATTGAGCGTATGTTCACTGGTGAAGCGATAAATAATACCGAAGATAGAGCTGTATTACACATTGCACTTAGAAACCGTAGTAATACGCCGATTATGGTTAATGGTGAAGATGTCATGCCATCTGTTAATGCCGTTTTAAAGCAAATGAAAGACTTTTGTGGCAAAGTTCATAATGGCGACTGGTCAGGCTTTAGTGGTAAAAAAATTACTGATATTGTTAATATTGGTATCGGTGGTTCTGATCTTGGCCCTGCAATGATTTGTGATGCGCTAGAACCCTATGGTGTTGACGGAATGGGTGTTCATTTTGTATCGAATGTCGATGGTACAGACTTAAGTACAACGCTTGATAAGTTAAACCCAGAAACAACCTTGTTTGTTGTCGCGTCAAAAACATTTACCACACAAGAAACACTTACAAATGCGGAATCAGCTCGTGCATGGTTTTTAGAGTCTGGTTCACAAGAAGATGTTGCTAAACACTTTGTTGCTGTTTCAACCAATGCTAAAGCAGTAGCAGAGTTTGGTATTGATACAGACAATATGTTTGAAATATGGGACTGGGTAGGTGGACGCTATTCTTTATGGAGCGCGATCGGTCTACCAATTGCGCTTTATGTCGGAATGGATAATTTTGAGCGCATGCTTGATGGTGCTCATGAAATGGATAACCATTTTAGAACACAACCATTAGCAGAAAATATGCCGGTCATTATGGGCTTATTGGGTGTTTGGTATGTCAACTTCTTTGGTTCATCGACACAAGCGATTGTGCCTTACGATCATTCATTAGCCCGCTTTCCTAATCATATGCAGCAATTAGATATGGAAAGTAATGGTAAAGTAACTAATCGTGAAGGTGCTCGTATTAGCTACAAGACAGGTCCTGTTATATGGGGAACGCCTGGAACGAATGGCCAGCATGCTTACTTCCAATTGATTCACCAAGGTACACAACTTATTCCTGTTGATTTTGTATTACCCGTTAATAGTCATTATCCAGACCTTGATCATCAATCAATTTTATTAGCGAATGGTTTAGCACAATCAGAAGCCTTGATGAAAGGCAAAAATGCTGAAGAAGTACGTGCTGAATTAACCGAAGAAGGTTTTTCTGGTAAAGAACTTGAAGCATTGTTACCACATAAAGTTTTCCCAGGTAATCGTCCAAGTAACACTTTACTATTCCCACAACTAACACCTGAAATGCTGGGTAAGCTAGTAGCTCTTTATGAACATAAAGTATTTGTACAAGGTACTATTTGGAATATTAATTCATTTGACCAATGGGGGGTTGAGCTAGGTAAACAACTTGCAAAAGCAATCTTGCCTGATGTGCAAAGTGATGGGGACATCGCTGTACATGATAGTTCGACAACTAACTTAATTAAGCTAATTCGAGAATTACGTTTTTAATTAATGTAACAGTACAATTTAGAATAACAAATGAAGCCAGCTATCTTTATGATACTGGCTTTATTTTTATTTATACTTAATAAAACATAGCCCATTTATCAGGAGCCTGCTAATGGCAGAAAAAACGGAAGATGCATTAAATATATCCCTTGCTCATGAAGGAACTAACTATTTAGCTCCAAGCGATGAAATAGCCAATCAGCCTAAAAAATCAATTTTTCCGACGGCAAATTACCCGTATAAAAAAATGATGAAAAAGGCTCAATATGAAAAAGAGAAAAAGCTTTTGCAAATTGAGTTAGCTAAATTCCAACATTGGGTTAAAGAAACGGGTCAAAAATATTTAATTATATTTGAAGGTAGAGATGCTGCAGGTAAAGGCGGTTCAATTAAGCGTTTTACAGAACACTTGAACCCACGTGGTGCACCTGTCATTGCCTTAGAAAAACCTGATGAACGTGAACAGGGTCAATGGTATTTTCAGCGCTATATTCAGCATTTACCTACAAAAGGTGAACTCGTGCTACTTGATCGCTCATGGTATAACCGTGCAGGTGTTGAGCGAGTGATGGGCTTTTGTACGCCAACAGAATATTTAGAGTTTATGCGTCAATGCCCTGACTTTGAAAGAATGATCACGCGTAGTGGTATTAAGCTCATTAAATTATGGTTTTCAGTCAGTCGTAATGAGCAACGTCGTCGGCTGCATGCTCGTCAAAGTGATCCCCTAAAACAGTGGAAAATTAGTGATATCGACTTAGCCTCTTTAGACAAGTGGGATAACTATACGGAAGCGAAAGAGGCAATGTTCTTTTATACGGATACGAAGGATTCACCTTGGACCGTGGTGAAATCTGACTGCAAAAAGCGAGCACGACTGAATGCTATTCGTCATGTATTAGCAGAAGCTGACTACCCTAATAAAGATTATAAAGTTGCCTGTAAACCTGATTCATTGATTGTTGGCTCTGCAGATACCATTTATGAAATGGATGAAAGGCACTTAGATATAGCGCCTTATGAAATGAGTGACGAAGACTAGTGAGCCAAAAGATAAGCCTGCTAAGTCATTAGCAGGCTTATCGGTAGTTATCTCTTAACTTTTCTGTAACACAATCCCAGCAAGTGGCGGAAGGTTAACTTCAATCGAGTAGGGTTTATCAGACCACGGAATTGATTCCGCTGCAATGAGTTCAGCATTATTAATATTACTACCACCGTAATATTCAGAATCTGAGTTCATAATGATTTTATAACTAGCAAGATCAGGCACACCTATGCGGTATTTATCTCGCGGTATAGGTGTGAAGTTGAAGATTGATATCACATATTCATCTTCATTCTTACGAATGTAACTTAGGATTGATTGTTCACGATCATTACAATCTAACCATTCGAAACCATGTGGATCAAATTCATGTCGGTATAAGGCCGGTGTACTGGTGTATAACTTGTTTAAATCTCCTACTAGCGCATGCATGCCTTTATGGAGTGGATAGTCTGTGACATACCAATCTAGCGCTTTTTCGCAATTCCACTCTGTACCTTGAGCAAATTCTGAGCCCATGAATAATAATTTCTTACCAGGGTAGGTCCACATCATGGTGTAAAGCAGTCTTAAATTAGCAAAACGTTGCCATTCATCGCCAGGCATTTTGTTAACCATTGATTTTTTACCATGAACAACTTCATCATGTGAAAAGGGTAAAACAAAGTTTTCAGTAAAGGCGTATAACAAGCCAAAGGTCAGTGAATCATGATGATAACGACGGTGAATTGAGTCTTGTTGCATGTATTCAAGCGTGTCATGCATCCAACCCATATTCCATTTCATTGAGAACCCCAAACCACCCATATGAGCAGGGCGAGATACCATTGGGTAAGATGTTGATTCTTCAGCAGCAATAAGACAGCCAGGGTGCTCTTGATGCAATACAGTATTTAAATGTTTAAAGAATTCAATTACTTCAAGGTTTTCACGGCCACCATGTTCATTAGGTACCCACTCACCTTCTTCACGTGAATAATCAAGGTATAACATTGAGGCAACGGCATCAACACGCAGACCATCAATATGGAACTCTTCTAGCCAGTAAAAGGCACTTGAAAGTAGGAAGTTTGTTACTTCACTACGTCCATAGTTAAAAATATAAGTACCCCAATCTTGGTGTTCACCTTGACGAGGATCTTCATGTTCATAAAGTGCGCTACCATCAAATCGTGCTAGGCCATGCGCATCTTTTGGAAAATGCCCTGGAACCCAATCTAAGATGACACCAATTCCATTTTGGTGACAGACATCGATAAAATAACGCAAATCGTCAGGTGAGCCGAAACGACTCGTTGGAGAAAAGTAACCTGTTGTTTGATAGCCCCAAGAAATATCAAGCGGATGCTCAGTGATTGGAAGCAATTCTATATGAGTGAAACCGAGCCCTTTAACATATGGCACCATTTGGTCAGCCATTTCACGGTATGTTTGGAATTCACCTGCTTCATTTCTGCGCCATGAGCCCATATGTACTTCATAGACAGAATGTGGTTCGTGCAGCCAATCTGCTTTTTCACGCTTAGCCATCCAATCAGTGTCTTGCCAATTATGTTGGCTATTGGCAGATACGATGGAGCCAGTGGCAGGTCGCAACTCAGACTGTTGACCATAAGGATCCATTTTTGAGTGCAATGAACCATCGTTATTTTTTATTTCAAACTTGTAGATTTCACCGACTTTGAGGTTTGGAATAAATAATTCCCATACACCGCTATCACCGCGAACTCGCATTGGATGTTTGCGGCCATCCCACTGGTTGAAATTACTAACAACACTAACTCGCTGAGCACTTGGCGCCCAAGTAGCAAACAATACACCATCTATGCCATCAACTTGATGCTCGTGTGCACCTAAAATTTGGTATGCATGCCAGTGTTTTCCTTCTGAGAACAAATGCAAATCAAACTCAGATAATTGAGGCAAAAAGCTGTATGGATCGTATTGGCTAACAGGATCGCCATTACCTGCAATTCGATTAACTAAATAGTGCTCAGTTAATTTGCTAGTTGGCCCTGTCCATTGGAAAACATCAGTACCTTCAATACGTTCCAAAATTAAATCATCTTCTAACCACGCTTTTTGCGTGTCAGGTAAAAAGACAGTTACCGTTGTTCGTTTACCTTTTGGGTGAGCACCGAGAATTCCGAAAGGATCGTGGTTGCGAGCTTCTATGATTTTGATTATTTCTTCAGATAATTTGTTTGCTAAAACCATAATAATGAAGTTCCTTTAAATTTTTGTTGAAGTCTATAGCCTGCTTGTGGCAGGCTAGTAGCCACGTTGTACAAATTCGATTGCTCACCAAAGTTGGAGAAGCTTTATGTCAGACAATAATAACACGCGATTCGTTAGCCGTCTTACTCGCGATTCATTAGCTCTTATTTTAGCCGGAGGTCGTGGTTCACGTTTAAAACAGTTAACAGATTGGCGTGCTAAGCCGGCAGTACCATTTGGTGGTAAGTTTAGAATTATTGATTTTCCTTTATCGAACTGTGTTAATTCTGGCATTCGTCGTGTGGGTATTTTGACGCAATATAAAGCGCATTCACTAATGCGCCATATCCAACAGGGCTGGGGATTTATGCGCGGTGAGCTGGGTGAGTTTGTAGAATTATTGCCAGCGTCACAAAGAACTGAACAAGGTTGGTATACAGGTACAGCTGATGCTGTTTTTCAAAATATTGATATTCTTCGAAATCATGGACCTAAATATGTTGTCATCTTAGCGGGTGATCATATTTATAAAATGGACTACGGTGATATGTTAGCTGACCATGTGGCTCAAGGTGCTGATATGACAATAGGTTGCCTTACTGTTCCACTTGAAGAAGCGAAGGCATTTGGTGTTATGTCTGTTGATTTGAATCGTCGTATTGTCGCATTTGATGAAAAGCCAGAAAATCCAAACCCAATGCCTGGCAAAGATGACGTCGCTTTAGCATCAATGGGTATTTATATTTTTAATGCTGAATTTTTATATGAACAATTGATTAAAGATGCTGACACACCAGGCTCTACGAATGATTTTGGCCACGATATCATTCCATCATTAATTGATAATTATAAAGTTGTTGCTCATCCATACAAAGATGTGCAAGGAAATGATCCTGGTTACTGGCGAGATGTTGGTACAATTGACGCTTTTTGGTCAGCCAATCTTGAATTAATTGGAATTACACCAGAATTGAATCTTTATGATGATGATTGGCCAATCTGGACTCATCAAGCACAATTGCCTCCTGCAAAATTTGTATTTGATGATGATGAACGTCGAGGTACGGCGGTTGATTCGATGATCTCTGGTGGCTGTATTGTGTCGGGTTCAACAGTAAGACATTCAGTATTGTTTTCAAAAGTACAAGTACATAGTTATTCGGTGGTCGAAGACTGCGTTATTTTGCCTGATGTGAGCATTGGTCGAAATTGTCGCCTGAAAAAAGTAGTGTTAGATAAAGGCTGTATAGTGCCAGAAGGTACAGTAATTGGTGAAGATCCTGTTGCAGATGCAGAAAAATATGAAATATCGCCAGAAGGCGTGGTATTAGTTACTCCAGAAATGTTAGGACAGAATTACAGATATGTCAGATAAGTTAAAAGTTGTTTTATGTTGGCACATGCACCAACCACAGTATAGTGAACCAATGGGAGGCATGTACCAGTTACCTTGGACTTATTTACATGCAATAAAAGATTATGTTGATATGGCATGGCATTTGGAAAATGTTCTAGGTGCGAAAGCTGTCGTTAACTTTGCCCCAACCTTAATAGAGCAAATTGCTGATTATGATGAGCAAGTGAGTTCTCGTTTTAAAGGTACAGGTAGATTAAAAGATCCATTATTAATCGCATTAGATTCACCCGTTCAACCTGCGTCGGTAGAAGAGCGTAAAAAACTGATTAGTGATTGCCTGCGTGCTAACGATGAAAAACTTATTGCACCATTTCCACCTTTTGCCAAACTGGCAGGCATGGCACGCAGCTTTTTAGAAGATACTGAACAACTACATTACGTGAATGATCAGTTTATGATTGATATGGTGGTGTGGTACCACCTTGCGTGGATGGGTGAGTCTGTTAGACGCTCAGATGTACGTGTTCAAGCATTAATGAAAAAAGGATCATTATTTACATTTCATGATCGTCGTCAATTAATGCTTGTTATCGGTGAATTACTACATGACCTGATTCCGCGCTATCGTCGCTTAGCTGAAACAGGACGAGTAGAGCTGTCTGTTACACCGTATGCACATCCTATAGTTCCTTTAATGTTAGATATTAACAGTACACTAGAAGCAATGCCTGATGCTCCATTACCTGAAATAACTAATTATCCAGGTGGTGAAGAACGTGCTCATTGGCATATGGAAGAAGGCCTGCGTGTTTTTGAATCATTCTTTGGCTTTAGACCTAAAGGTTGTTGGCCGTCAGAAGGCGCTGTATCTGAAGATACTTTAAAGCTTATTTCTCGACATGGTTTTACATGGGCGGCAACAGGTGAAAATGTGCTTCGCAACAGTTTTAACTTGTCTGATATGCAAGATCAAAGTGTACATAAGCCTTATAAATTACCGGGCGCTTCACCAGCATGTTTCTTCCGTGACGATGGTTTATCAGACTTGATTGGCTTTACCTATACCAAATGGGGTGCAGATGATGCAGTAGATGATTTTATTAATCATTTATTAACCATTAAATCTAACTCTGAAGGCGATAAAGATCGTGTTCTATCGGTTATTTTAGATGGTGAAAATGCGTGGGAATATTACTCGTATAATGGTTTTTACTTCTTACAAGCACTCTATAAACGTCTAGCTGAACATCCTGAGATTGAAATCACAACATTTTCTGAAAGTTTGGAAAATGGTGTTAAACCTGCGTTATTGCCAAAAATGGTAGCTGGTAGCTGGGTTTATGGTTCGTTTTCTACATGGATCGGTGATCCAGATAAAAACCGAGGTTGGGATTTATTAAGTCAAGCTAAACAGACGTTTGATAAAGTCATGGCTGAAAAAGGTTTTGATTCAGATACAGAATTAGCACTTTTAAGACAGCTGGCAATTTGTGAAGGATCAGATTGGTTCTGGTGGTTTGGTGATTATAATTCAGCTGATAGTGTGAGTGATTTTGAACGTTTATTCCGCTTGCATTTATCTAATTTATATCAAATGCTTGGCGAAGAAGTACCACAAAGCTTATCTGAGACTGTATCTCAAGGTGGTGGTGGTATTGAGCAGGGCGGCACAATGCGTCGAGGTGGCTAACCCATGAAACAAGCAGAGGTATTTCAGAAAAGGAAAGCAGGTGTTTTATTACATATTACCAGCCTTCCTTCTGGGAATTTAGGTGAAGATGCCTATCGTTTTGTAGATTTTCTTCAAGAGTCTGGCATCTCTGTTTGGCAAATGTTGCCACTAGGTCCAACACATAGTGACGGCTCACCCTATCAATGCCTCTCAGCTCATGCAGCAAATGCACAGTTAGTCTGTTTAGACTCTGTTAAACAACTACCATGGGCTGATGCTGAAAGACTAGAAGGTGATACCTTTCTAATTATTTTAGTACATGCTTACCGTCAATTCATTGAGCGTGCAACTGAACATGAAAAATCAGCGTTTACTGATTTTTGCCAGCAACAAAGTTACTGGCTTGATGACTATGTAATGTATCGTGAAATTCGACATTTGAATCACACAACAGCGTGGTTCCAATGGCCCGAAGCTTTGCGTGATAGACATCCCGATGCGATTACTAAAATTCAGCAAGATCGTGAGGAAGCACTAAATATTCGTCGTTTTGGCCAGTTTCTATTCTTTAAACAATGGGGTGCCTTAAAAGAATATGCCAATGAGCGAGGTGTTCAATTATTTGGTGATATGCCTATTTTTGTTGCACATGATAGTGCTGATGTGTGGGCGAATCCTGAATTATTTACACTGGACGGTGAGGGGCAGGCTGAGAAAGTTGCTGGTGTACCACCTGATTACTTTTCAGAAACAGGACAGCGCTGGGGAAATCCTCTATACCGCTGGGAAAAACATATTGATGAACAGTTCTTGTGGTGGCAGCAACGCGTTAAAACACAGTTAGAGCTGTTTGATATTATCCGTATTGACCATTTCCGAGGCTTTGAAGCATGCTGGGAAATTCCCGCAAGTTGTGAAACGGCTATGGATGGTGAGTGGGTCAAAGCTCCGGGTGATGCACTATTTAACCAACTTATTAATGCTTTTGGTGAGTTGCCACTCGTCGCTGAAGATTTAGGCATTATTACAGATGAAGTAACTGCATTACGTGAAAAATATGCTATGCCTGGCATGAAAATTTTACAGTTTGCCTTTGGTGACGATGCGAGCAACCCATATTTACCACATCAACACACACAAGATAGTGTTAGCTACACTGGAACACATGATAATAATACGACTTTAGGTTGGTTTGAAGAGCTGGATGATGATACTAAAACACGTGTTTATGAATATCTAGGTGGCTCTCAGGAAGCAATACCATGGTTACTTATTCGAGCATCACTGGCATCGGTTTCACAACTTTCTGTTTTGCCTATGCAAGATATCTTAGGTCTTGATGCGACACACAGAATGAATGTTCCAGGAACGACAGAAGGTAACTGGAACTGGAAGTTTGACTGGGATATGGTTGATGATACCTGTTCTATCAGATTGAAAAACCTAAATGAATTGTACGGAAGATGCTAAAACATGAGCGATAACCCTAGTAATTTGAAATATGCCGATACTCATGAATGGGTAAGACTTGAAGATTCGGGTGAGATAACCGTTGGTATCACTGATCACGCACAAGACCTCTTAGGTGATTTAGTCTTTGCTGAGTTACCAGAAGTCGGCCAACGCTTTTCTGCAAAAGAAGAGTGCATGTTGCTAGAATCAGTAAAAGCCGCTTCTGATATTTACATGCCTGTAAGTGGTGAAATTTCAGCGGTTAATGCAGATCTAGAAGATGAACCTGAAATTATCAATGAAGATTCATTTGGTAAGGGATGGTTATTTAAAATTCAAGCTGATAATAGTGACGATGTTGAAAGTTTATTATCAGCAGAGGGCTATGAAAGCTCGCTAGACGAATAAACTTTATGCTGGATAGATTGCGCCCAAAATGACAGGGTGCTTTGCCCCTGTTACAGAAGGTAAGTTACCAGCTAGCTTATGTGTTGTTCTATAGGCAAGCCATGCAAAAGCACAGGCTTCTACCCAGTCAGGGTGTAAGCCTAAGCTATCGGTTGTTAATACCTTATAATTTGAGCCAAGCGTGTTTTCAATACGACTTAATAAGTAGCCATTGCGGGCACCACCACCACAAATAAAGATATGACTATTTGTTGCTGCATATGTGTTGATATCAGTTGAAATAGTCTTGGCCGTTAACTCAACAAGTGTTGCTTGCACATCTTCAGCCGAGATATCTTGTTTGTACTTTACACTTATTTCTTCAAACCATTTTTGATTGAACAATTCTCGACCTGTACTTTTTGGAGCCTGTCGTTGAAAGAATGTTTCATCTAGAAATAGAGATAAATAGCTATCATTACATTGACCTGATGCAGCCCATTGTCCATCACTATCATAGGGTTTGTTCAAGTTTACCTGAGTCCAATAATCAATTAGTACGTTCCCTGGCCCTGTATCAAAACCTATTACAGGTTTATTGGCTGAAGAAGGAATAATTGTCAGATTACTAATGCCACCAATATTAACAATTACGCGATCTTCGTCTTTCGAACTAAACAAAGCTTGATGGAAGGCGGGAACCAGTGGAGCCCCTTGTCCACCTGCAGCAATATCACGCTGACGAAAGTCTGCAATCGTTGTGATGCCCGTGACCTCTGTAATTACATTGGCATTACCAATCTGCTGACTAAATGGTAAGTCTTCGCTGGGAGAGTGAAATAGGGTTTGGCCATGAGAACCTATTGCAATAATATCTTTTGCTGTTAATTCATGCTGTACCAACAATTGATTGATGGATTGACCTATAAGTTGCCCGAGAGCAATGTCTGCCTTTCCCAGCTCTTGTAATTGACATGCTTGTTTAGTGATTAAACGCTGTAATTGGCTATGGAGTGATTCTGGAAATGGAAATGTTTGTGCTGCAATGAAGTGGAAATCACCAGACTCTGAGAAGCGAGTAATCGCAATGTCGATACCGTCAAGGCTTGTTCCAGACATCACACCAATATAGTAAGTCATTTTAGGTATTAATTGTTGAGTGCTAAAGCTGTGTTTTTAAGACTATCAAGTTGAGCCAGCAAAGGCTGAGATTTGGTGTCAAAGTCTGCTTGATACTTTTTCGGTAAGGCTTCAGCTTTAGGTAAGCTCACAGTTAAAGGGTTGCGGTGTACACCGTTAACACGAAACTCATAATGTAAATGAGGTCCTGTTGCCAAGCCACTACTGCCTATAAAACCAATAGTTTGGCCTTGCTTAACGCGCGTACCTGTTCTTTGTCCTTTTTTAAAGTTAGACATATGAGCGTACAGCGTTGTGTATTTACCACCATGGGTCAAAACCACTGTTCGGCCATAGCCACCTTTGGTGCCACGGAAGCTAATTTTTCCATCACCAGTAGCAAGAATAGGTGTACCCCTTGAAGCTGCATAATCAACACCGCGGTGAGGGCGGCTTGTTTTTAATACCGGATGTTTTCGGTTGGGGTTGAACTTAGAACTGATTCGTGAGAAATGAACGGGTGTACGGCTAAAGGCCTTACGCATGCTATCACCCTTCGGAGAGTAATATTGGCTACGATCATTCTCATCAGTATAACGAACAGCTCGGAATGTTTTTCCTCGGTTTGTAAATTCGGCGGCTAAAATAACACCATCAGCAACTTTATCGCCGTCGAGATAATCTTCTGAATAAATTAAAGTGAAATCATCACCTTTTCGTAAATCAAGTGCAAAGTCGATGTCCCAACCAAAAATATAAGCTAGTTCCATAATAAGCTTATCGGATAAACCAGCTTCAAGACCTGCACCAAAAAGTGAGCTCTCAATCTGGCCAGAGGCATGCATTTGACGCTTTTCAACGTCACGCACATGACGTTCAGCATGGTAAGCATTATCTATAGAAGTAACGCTAAACATTTCAATAGGGCTTAATTTTAACTGGACTTGTTGTAAGCTTTTTTTCCCATCAATCTCTCGGATATCAAAGCGAATAGTTTGACCGGGCTTGAGATTGAGTAAGGGCTTAATTTTTTTGCCTAATTGTGCAACGTTATAGACATCCCGTGCAGAGAGACCAACACGTGGAAAAATAAGAGATAAATTATCGCCAGATTTTACGGTAATATCTTGCCAGACAATGGGGGACTCAATAGTAGCCGTTTCAATAAGGTTCTTACTTGTAATTGAAGCTAATGCGGCTTGCTGTTCAAGTTCAGTCAGTTCTTCAATATGAGTGTTTGTTGAATCTACTTCTGCCGCACTGATGATTTTTGAGTCACTATCTAAAGGAGTGTGCATTTCTACACTCTTCTTAGTAGTGTCTACTGGAATTTCAATTGTGCTAGCAGAACTAGAGTGTAAGTTAAGGCTGGATACATTTTGCATATCAGCAGAAAGGTTGGGTAAACCAATAACCTGAGACTCAATAGTAGCGTTAGTGGGTTTGCTTGTTGCCAAGACAATAGAAGTAATAAAAACACTGACAATAGCAAGTGATGAAAGCACAAGTACATTACGGCGATTATTTACTTTCGCTGCAGTATCAGAGAATAGACTTTTCCGGTTTGAGGAAGGGTTCAGTCTGTTTCGTTTCATCGGTAAACTCTAAATTACGGTGTTAACTCGGCATTCTCGCAGTATTTTCACCGTAATGGAAGCCTTTGTTGACTCATCTTGTGATAAGATCCGCGCCAAATCGAAAATAATTGGAGAAAATCATGGTTCCTGTACAACAAGCATTAGCTGAAATACGACGTGGTGCAGAAGAGATTCTGGTCGAAAGTGAGTTGGTAGAAAAGCTTGAGACAGGTCGACCATTAAGAATCAAAGCAGGCTTTGATCCTACAGCTCCTGATCTACACCTAGGCCATACAGTACTATTAAATAAGTTAAAGCAGTTCCAAGACTTAGGTCATGAAATCTTATTCCTTATTGGCGACTTCACTGGCATGATTGGCGATCCTACAGGTAAAAATGTAACTCGTAAGCCGCTAACCGAAGAACAAGTACAAGAGAATGCCAAATCATACCAAGAACAAGTGTTTAAAATTCTAGATCCTAGTAAAACAACGGTTGTATTCAACTCACATTGGATGAACCAAATGACGTCAGCAGATATGATTCGCCTAGCATCAAATCATACTGTCGCTAGAATGTTGGAGCGAGATGACTTTGATAAGCGTTATAAAGGTGGTCAGCCAATTGCAATTCATGAGTTTCTATATCCTTTAATACAAGGATACGACTCAGTTGAATTAGAAGCCGACGTTGAACTAGGTGGAACAGACCAGAAGTTTAACCTGTTAATGGGGCGTGAACTTCAAAAGGCATATGGTAAGAAGCAACAGAGTGTTTTGACAATGCCTATATTAGAAGGATTGGACGGCGTTCAAAAAATGTCGAAGTCTCTAGGTAACTATATTGGTATAAATGATAGCCCTAAGGATATCTTTGGTAAATTGATGTCAATTTCAGATGACTTAATGTGGCGTTATATCGATCTATTGAGCTTTAAAAGCTTAGAAGATATTCAACAGTGGAAAGAAGAAGTGGCAGCGGGTGCTAACCCAGTTAATATTAAAAAGAGCTTTGCCGAAGAAATCGTTGCACGCTTCCACAGTGAAAAAGAAGCGAGTGATGCACGAGAAGGATTTGCCAACCAGTTTAAGAAAAACCAAATTCCAGATGATCTTGAAGAGGTAACACTAACAGTGAGTGATGATGGACTAGGAATTGCAAATCTTTTAAAAGAGTCAGGCTTAACATCAAGCACATCAGATGCGTATCGAATGATTAAAGCAGGCGCAGTTAGAATTGATAGTGTGAAGGTTGAAGACAGAAACCTAGTAATAAGCAAAGGTGAGCAACATGTTTTCCAAGTAGGAAAAAGAAAATTCGCCAAGGTTTCAACGGTTTAGAAAGATAGAGCCAATGTCGGGAAAAACTTCCTGTTGACGTTCGTGAGATTGGCTGTAGAATGCTCGTTTTCTTGAGTTGTTCAGCCAGTTTCACGGTTCAAATTACACAAGAAAATGTTTGACAGTTTAAGTGAGGGCTGTATAATTCTCGCTTCTTTGTTGCAGACAATTCGTTGTCGAGACAAACGCTCTTTAAAAAAATAATATTAAGTAATGTGTGTGGGTACTTGCATAGGTTTTAACTTTGTCAAAAAGAAGAAATCGATGTTTAAGTATTTACACAAAACATGTAAATGTTTTAGTA
>Ga0105350_10000236_pt1 | contig 37520 bp, 35 predicted proteins | sample EN1Hudsemesocosm_FD_83506 | JGI IMG/M metagenome (GOLD analysis project Ga0105350, IMG submission 83506) | Methane-oxidizing microbial communities from mesocosms in the Hudson Canyon - EN1E Hudson Canyon | ecosystem: Environmental > Aquatic > Marine > Cold seeps | place: Hudson Canyon... | reverse complement strand
GGCGAGGCCTCATCAGCTATACTGGAGATATTGGCTTCCGGATGGTCAGGAATTACCAGAGCTGAACCCAAATAACCCTAAATATAAGTTGATGATCCAAGTCTGGCAGAACTTACCCATTTGGTTGACTCAAATTATTGGTCCACCTGTTGTCAAATATTTACCTTAATATTACGGAAGTACGTTATTTATGAAAGTTTCGATTTTTGGTACTGGTTACGTCGGTTTGGTGACGGGCTCTTGTCTTGCAGATGTCGGGCACGATGTTGTTTGTGTCGACGTAGACGAAGATAAAGTCGCTAAATTGAACGCGGGTATCATTCCAATTTATGAACCAGGTCTAGAATCCGTCGTTAAATCGAATTTCAATGCTGGAAATTTGCGATTTACAACAGATGCTGAAGAGGCGGTGAAGCACGCGAAAATACAATTTATCGCGGTAGGCACTCCTCCAGATGAAGATGGCTCTGCTGATCTCCAATATGTGTTAAAAGTTGCTGAAACTGTCGCGACTTATATGGAAGATGAGAAAATTATAATTGATAAATCGACGGTACCGGTAGGCACGGCTGATAAAGTGAGCGACAAAGTGGCAAGTATTTTGTCAGAACGAGGAGTCAGTATTCCTTATGATGTGGTTTCAAACCCAGAGTTCCTGAAAGAGGGGGCTGCTGTTGGAGATTTCATGAAACCAGACAGGATTGTTGTTGGTGTATCTAAAGACTCATCTCGATTACCTATGAAAGAGCTATATGCGCCCTTTAACCGAAATCACGATAAAGTTATGTTTATGGATGTTCGTTCAGCTGAACTAACTAAATATGCAGCGAACGCGATGTTGGCAACAAAAATTAGTTTTATGAATGAAATGGCTAACTTAGCGGAGCTTTTGGGTGCAGACATTGAGGCAGTTCGATTAGGTATCGGCTCGGATCCTAGAATTGGGTATCATTTTATCTACCCAGGAGCGGGATACGGCGGGTCTTGTTTTCCTAAAGATGTCCAAGCTTTGAGTAAGATAGCTGCTGATGTCGATTACGAAGCAGAGCTGGTTAAATCTGTAGAGAATGTGAACAACAGGCAAAAGCATAGTTTGTTTAACAAATTATTTTCATATTTTGATCAAAATATTCAGGGTAAAACGATTGCGGTTTGGGGTTTGGCATTCAAACCAGATACAGACGACATGAGGGAAGCGCCTTCTAGAGTCTTGATGGAGTCTATTTGGGCTAATGGAGGAAAAGTCAGAGCCTTTGATCCTGAAGCAAAAGAAGAGTGCCTCCGTATATATGGTGATAGAGCTGATTTACAAGTTGTAGACTCAAAAGATGCGGCAATTTCAGACGCAGATGCGCTGGTAATTTGTACCGAATGGAAGGCTTTTCGTGCGCTAAATTATGACTCGGTGAAGTCAAAATTGCTAACGCCTGTCATCATCGATGGACGTAACCTCTATGACCCGGAAACCGTTAAGTCATACGGAATAGATTACTTATCGATCGGCCGAAAGTAGCTTCGTTGTTAGTTGACGAAAAAAATGCTGTAGAGAATATGAACTCAAATAGTTCATATTCTGTCTCATTGTTACCTCTATGCGACTGCCCTGAGTTAAATGTCTTATGGCAGGATCTAGAAGCTCGTTCTTGTTGCCCTTTCTTTCTATCGTGGACCTGGATTAGTAGTTGGTTAGAAGCTTACGAGCCAGAATGCGATGTTTTGAGGGTAGAATGTAATGAAGAAGTTGTTGCGCTCGGGTTGCTTACCCGTAGCGCATCAATCGCCTTTAATCGATTCCCTTCATCAAAAATTCATTTACACCAGACTGGCAACAAGTCATTTGATCAAATATGGCTGGAATATAATGGCCTTTTATGTGATGAACATCATCATAGTGAGTGCGTTAAATACGGCGTTAATTTTTTACAGAAAGAATATCCTTCGTGGGACGAGTTTGTAATAGGTGCGATTACAAAAAAAGAGGCGAGTCTAATTGAACAGTACTCGGGTTTGGGGCGTTATGATCTCTGGCAGTCTTCTGCGTATGGTGTTGACCTGATGTCGATGCGACAGACACATTCAGATTATTTAAGTTCACTCTCAAGAAATACGCGCTATCAAATACGAAAATCTATAAAGCTATACGATAAAATGGGGGGCTTGCATCTTGAATATGCAAAGAATAGTGATCAAGCTCTAACCTACTTGTCTGATGTCGCACCGTTTCATTTGAAAAGGTGGCGCGGCATTAGCGATGGTAGCGGGTTTTCAAATCCAGACTTTGTTCGTTTTCATGAGATTTTGATTAAGAATGGTTGGAATAGTGGTCAGATCGACATAATCAAAGTTTCGTGTGGCGAGCGAGTTGTTGGTTATTTTTACAACTTTAAGTATAGGAATAAAGTGTATTTTTACCTGAGTGGCTTGTGCCAAGAAGCTGACTCAAGCCTGAAACCAGGCTTGTCCGGTCATGCTTTGAGTATTCAGAAATACATGGATGAAGGGTATCAATACTACGATTTTATGGGCGGCGACGAACGTTATAAAGCCAGCTTAGGTAAAAAGAATAACGACTTGTTTCAGGTAGCGTTTCAGAAGCCCTTACTAAAGTTTAAAACAGAACATTTTTTAAGGTATATTAAGAACAGAGTTCTTGAAGGCGGTAATTGGTTTAAATGATTTACTGCTGTCTATTCCCCTCGATGAGAAAATTCACAATCACTTCAGGCAAATATCACAGGACAAAAATAATGGCTTTCAACAAAATCAGGCTGTACCACGCTGTTCTTTTATCAGCTTTATTGTTAAGTGCTTGCAATGAAACAAGTGAACAGCAAAGTGAGTTTTCTCACCTAGAGAGAGCAAGTGCATATCAAGAACAAGGGCAGTATAAAGCCGCAACTATCGAATTTAAGAATGCGGTAAAGAAGTCTAACGGAAATGCAACGGCATCGATTCAGTATGCTGACATGTTGAATAGACTGGGACATTATGACGCTGCATTGAAACTGTTAAACAGTGTGACGAGCAACAAAGAGCCGGAATATTATTTCGAGTTGGTTGAGACGTATTTAGGGTTGAGAAAATATGTCTCTGCCGGAGATATAATTAAGCAAAATCTTTCGATAGAAAACATAAAAACAAAGCGGCTTTCTGCTGGTGTTTTATTAGGACTAGGGGAACTAGTTAAAGCTCAAGCAGCCTATCAACAGCTGTTTGATATCGACAATAAAGACTACGAAGCAATTTTTGGTAAGGCGTCTGTTTTGGTGAGGTCGAACAAACCTGATTTGAGCTTAAAGGAGTTGGACGCAATTGATCCAGTGAGTGAGTTTTATGCTAAAGCTCAAATTCTAAAAGCGGGTATCCAAATTAATCGAGAGCAACTTGATTTGGCAGAAGGCACATTGAGCCAAATACTATCTCGTTTAACAAACACAGATATAATCGAACCCGAGAAAGCCGTCACTCTAGAAAGAATGTCCTACGTATTAACGAGATTAGGGCGTTCAAATGAAGCCTATATTTATTCAAAACTTCTTTCAGAAGCGCTACCTGGTTCAAGTGAAGTCAAAGGGAAATATCAGCTTGCGGTCGAAAAGCTTCAAGCGAACGAATTGATTGCGGCAAATGAAATACTGTTGGGTATCATTTCGGAATACCCTAGCTACAATCCAGCCAAGCAGCTTCTGGGCGTTATTAGTTACTTGCAGGGCGACCATGAAGCGGCATCAAAATATCTCTCGGATAGCGTCGATCCTGAAGTAGCAAATGAACTAACGAAACATATCTATGCGGCGACAAATCTAAGGCTAAATGACCCCAAGAAAGTAATTGAAATATTAGAGCCTGGGATACAGAGCACCGAAATTCCCGAAACACTTGCCTTATATGGACTCGCGGCTATTTCAGATAAACAATATTCTAAAGGCGAGGCCGCGCTATTAAAAGTACTCGTCATTGATCAAGACAATGTTCAAGTTAGATTGGCGCTTGCTGATTTCTATCGTGAGAAACCATCTCCAGATAGAGGCAAAGAGTGGACGCATTTGAAGGACGCTTATGACCTAGATGGTGAAAATAAACAGATTTTGAAGAGTATAATAAGTTTTCACCTAAGAGATGGCGAAATTGACAAGGCGGAATCATTTATTGATAAGGCAATGATAACGCACCCTAAGAGCGCTTCGGTGAATATTATTTCAGGTTACTTTGCACTTAATCAAAACAAGCTATCAGAGGCATTGGTTTTCTTTAAAACAGCAAGTTCAAACGTAGATAAAACCAGCAAAGACTATCTGAATGCTTTGTTTGCCAAAGGAAAGGTTGAGCTCTCTATGCAAAGAATAGAGGATGCGATTTTGACCTTTGATGAAGTTATTCATTCTTTCCCAGACAATGACTTGGGTTATAAAGGTCTTCTCTCATCCTATATTCGTTTAGAAAAGGAAGAGGCGGGGCGAGAAAAATTAGAGAACTATGCTGAAAGAAATGCCAACATTATTCCTTATCTTGTACTAGTTCAATCGTTTGTACTTAGACAGGAGCTAGTCTTGGCACAAGAATACTTGGAGAGAGCCAGGTCAGTAGATAGTTCTCACCCTTCTTTGGTGGAACTTGAAGGTTCGCTTCAATACGTGCTTGCTGTGGCAGCATTAAAGAAAGGCGACTTTTCAGGAGCGCGTGCTAAAGTTGCTCCTTTATTAATTGCCCAACCAGATAATCTCAGAATGCTATCTTTCATGGTTGATCTAGAAATAAAGGCGGGCCAGCTAACAGAGGCGTCTAAGGTCATAAGACAAATTGAGAATATTGACGATAGCCATCCAGTAATCGTGCTACTCAAGGGCGATTTAGCATTAGCTCAAAAAGATTTTAACGCCGCGAAAGCGCATTTCTCTACTGCTTGGAAGTTGAACCCGTCAGAAACAACAGCAAATCAGCTATTTAGCGTACTGGAAATTCTAAATGATACCAGCGCCCAATCTAAGCATTTAGAAAGCTGGTTAGGTTTGTACCCTGATAGCGCAGCAGGAAACTTATATCAGGCTATGACCTACCAAAAGAGAGGCCAGAGAATAAAAGCCATAGAGGGCTACGAGAAAGTTCTTGCACAGAACCCTAACCATGTTGCCGCGCTAAACAATTTGGGCTGGATTTATTTTGAAAAAGAAGATAAACGTGCGCTAGATCTACTCAAAACCGCAGTTGAACTTTCACCAGAAAGTCCTGCTATTTTAGATAGCTATGGTTGGGTTTTGGCGAAAAGTGGCAGAGTAGAAGAGGGCGTGAGCTTTCTAGAAAAAGCGAATAAACTCGCACCCAACGTGGTAGAAATATCTGATCATCTCAGAGAAGCTAAGGCCTTATAGTACAGGGTGCGTTATTAGTCGTTATCTCTAGTGCTTATTAATTCAGTACTAGAGATAATAGTTACTCATCGGTATTGATGCCAAATTTCTCAGTTAAATTGTAGAGCGTAGGTCTCGTGATTCCGAGTAGTCGAGCCGCTTGCGCCATGTTGTTTTGCGCTGCTTGGATCGCTTGAATCACGGCGCCTTTTTCTGCGGCGTCGCGAATATGCCTTAAGTTTAAGGCTTCTTCTGAAACTTCAGATAAGCTACATAGCTCCAAATCGGCTGCAGTAATTTTTTTGTCGTCGGCCATTATGACCGCTCGCTTAACTTTGTTAATGATTTCGCGCACATTACCTGGCCAGTGGTAGGTCTTGATTGCACGCATTGCATCTTCACTGAAGGACAATGTTGATCTGTTCATTTGTTGTACGAAAGATTTTAGTAATGATTGAGCAATAATAATCGCGTCACCTTCTCGTTCTCTGATAGGTGGGATATTGAGCGATATTTCACTTACTCGATAAAACAGGTCTTCTCTAAATAAATTTTCTGCAATGTGTTGCTGCAAATTTTGGTGGGTTGCACAAACGACACGTACGTCCACCGGTATTTCTTTGACCCCACCCACTCTTTCTATCACTCTCTCTTGTAGAAATCTTAGTAGTTTTACTTGCAAGCTGGGGGGCATATCGCCAATTTCATCTAAGAAGAGAGTCCCTCCATTGGCGAGTTCTATTTTTCCTTGCTTCATATTTGTTGCGCCGGTAAATGCGCCTTTTTCGTGACCGAATAACTCACTTTCAAGTAAGTTCTCAGGGATCGCACCACAGTTGATAGCAGAGAACGACTGATCACTTCGGCTACTAAGTTGATGAATCGCTTTGGCAAGAACTTCTTTCCCCGTACCAGTCTCTCCTAGCAAAAGCGTTGTAACGTCTGCGGGTGCAATTTTTTCTATCATTCGGCAGATGTCCATCATTTTAGGACTGCTACCGATTATTCCTGTCAATGTTGAGGCTGAATTACCTGTCGTTAATTCATGGTTTTCTTTTTCGAGGTCGAATAACCTAAAAGCCCGATTAACGATAAATGACAGAATATCTGCATCCATAGGCTTTTGAAAGAAATCGCAAGCCCCTAAGCCGATGGCTTTTACCGCATTTTCTTTTTCTTCACGGCCAGTGACGACGATAACTTTAGTGTTTGGTGACAGCCTAAGTATTTCTTCTAAAGCTTGGAAACCCTCAGTAGACCCACCGGGGTCAGGTGGTAGCCCTAAATCAAGAGTAACGACTTGAGGTTCTATTCTTCTCAGAATCGATAAAGCTGTTTCTCTGTCAGAGGCCAAATGGACTTCAGTATCTTCGAAACACCACCTCATTTGGCTTTGAAGCCCTGGGTCATCTTCTACAATTAGTAATTTTCTGATCACGGTAATTTCTTATCCTTCATTCGAATGGTTTGAACAAGCGGGATTTTCAATGTGAAGCAAGTGCCAATATTCATCTGGCTTGTCACGCTAACCGAGCCTCCTAGCTTTCTTAAATACTCTCTACTTTGATAAACGCCAATTCCCATGCCAGTGAGACCCTTGGTGCTCTCAAATGGCTTAAACAGCTGGTTATTGATGTAATCTTCACTCATGCCACTTCCACTGTCTTGAATAAAAATGAAAATGTGCTCTTGAGCCTGTTTGGTGGCAATTGAAACCTCTCCATCTTTTGGTGTCGCATCGACGGCGTTTTGTACGATATGCCCAATTGCCGACTTTAATTGTTCTTTATCTGCGCTGATTTTGTATTTGTTCTCTGTTGTTTCTAGAGAAGGGATAGGGGTCGACTTTTTGTGCGTTGCATAAATTTCCAGGAGTAGCTCGCCTAAATCAATTTTTTCGGTAGAAAGATGCTGAGTCGGATTTCTGATTTGCTGCAATAAGTGATCCATTTTTTCGACTGTATGACTTGTGGTGCGGATCATATCATCGATGAACTCGGGGTTACTTTTGTGTTTTTCCGCATTTTTTACCAATAGAGAAAGCTGAGCAATAATTGTCTTGATATCGTGAACCAGAAAGGCCGACGCTTTATTTACTGCTTCAAATTGGCGTGCTGTACCCAGTTTTTCCTGAGATGAATTTTGTTCCAAGTAGCTGCATGCTTGTTGGGATACAATCTTCAATAAATCATAATTTTCCCAATTTAATTCGATCTCCGCTATCGGCTCACACAGCAATACAACGCCGGCCAATCGGTTTGCATTACCTAGGGGTATTATTAGCCAAGGTTGCTCTTGATGTAGCATGTTCGCAGGGATTTCGATTAATTGGTATTTGCTCGGATCTAGCATGTATTCGTCAAGATTGATGATCCAGTCGTTGTTCTTAAAAAAAGTGATTAAGTCTGCATTTTTTTCGATAGGGTTGAATCGGTAATGTTCTAGACCACGCTGAGCACAGATTGAAAAATGGCCATCGTCGTCCCTACGCCACAAAGCCCCCGAACGACTGCCAATTAAGTCTCCGAGAATTTTGATCACTTGTACAGGAAGACTATGATCCTCATCGACGTCTGCCAATGCATCGGTGCTTTTTATCCACTCATCTCGGTAATCATACTTGTAGTCGAAAAAATTCTTACTAATGAATACCATAACACGAGCCCTAAAAACGGGTGAGCTAATTAGTAGGACTAAAATCAGAATGCCGCTAAAGATAAACAGTACCCGGAGCGCTTCACCCCAAGTACCACCAAAAAAGCTAATGTAATAACCACCTGCAGAAACAATGAGCAGGTAAACGCCTGCAATAATCAATGTGGTTGAATGGAATATCATCTGTCGGGATATATGCATTCCAACAGGTTGTTTTTGACTTCTTAGAAGTGTTAGTCCGATGAACGGCGCTGCAATAGCGTTAATGGCGCCTCTAGTTTCCCACAAGGGGCTTGAAAGTTCTTGGAAAAGGAGGGCATCGGAATACATGAAAAAGTCAAACGTGAAAAATGATGCAATAGCGATTGTCAGATATTTAATTCCCGAGCGGCTATAAACACTGGCATTGCGCCAAACTTGTTCTAGCAAAAGTATTCCGACTAGAGAGACTGAAACTTGTAAGATTAGGATCGTATATCCAGAGACATACCGTTCGCCAGAGATACCTTGCATAAGGGTGATTAACAACATTAGCGCTAATAGGACCAATACGCTAAACGTGATGTAGAAACGGTCCGTTCCGAATTTGTGTTTAGGGAAAAAACTGATGCCTAATAGTGCATACAGAACATCGAACCATGCGGCGTTTCGAATTAACTCTGAGGTATATCGTACATAGAACGGAATTTCATAGCCGATATTTTGAGCGGTTAGCAGTGATAACCAAATAAATGTGGCGATGGATGCGGATAAGAGAGATCGGTCGGTTACGCGACGTAGGTATCGATTCGCTATAAAGATAGACAGTATTAGGTATGTAATAGCGCCGAGAGCATGGCTAATGGTGGAAAAACTAATATCCATTCTATAAATCTTGCTAAATATATTAGTGTAGCAGATTTTGAAATTACGTCAGGCCTGACGACAAAAAAACCGGATTCGCTGGGAAACGAATCCGGTAAAAATAGTGCGAGTAGTATCCATGAAAGTCTTTCATCACTGTCGATGGCACTTCATCGGACAGCTATTAGAAGTATTAGTCAGGCATGTTAAAACACAAGGTTGATTTTGACGATTCTAATGATATTTTCGTCTAATATGGGGGCGGCAAATTCGAAGAAGTTCCTATTACATATTTTTATGAATATATCGTATTAAGGCCTTCGGGCTAAGCTTCAAAAATGAGGCTGTTGTTCAGAATGTGTGTCTTCTAAATCCCAAGGTAATAGTCGATATTGAGGTTGAGAGTTCGCGAAGTTCATAAATGGATATTTAATAATATCGAAATAAGGGGAGTAGTCGAAATCACTAGGTGTACATAACTTAGGGTTTCTTCTGTAGATTCTTACTTCGTGGTTTTCGCTTCTTTTTACCAGCGGTAAAATAGGGTATTGAATAGATGCAAAAGCCTCAGCGATCATAGTAGAGCAAACGGTTTTAGTGGTCTTTCCTGCATGAGAGGTGAACAGGCTAGATCTCCACTTTCTTGGCATGATCAACCATGGGAACAAGAATCTCAATAAGTCGAAAATTTGGCGGACATCATAGTCTGTCCCAAGTCTCGCGATCGCATAATTGATAACTTTCTGCGCATCTGAAAATGTCATATCTCGCGGGCGACAGATTCGCATGTGATCTCTATCGTAAGTAGCTAATGGTCTAACGACAGTCCCTTTACCTAATTCGCTTTCGATAATGAGCTGTACGTCAGGTTGTCCGTCAAAGTATTCTTTGACGCGTTTGCGACAAATAGGGTCTTCTATTTCATGTAGTCGACCAATATATAATGCCGCATGAGACCATCGGCTTTGTGTGATGTTTTTTATGACCTCACTAACTCGGCTTCTGCCTTCAATTAATATGACATCGCCTGGTTTGATTTCATAACGCGTACGTTCATAGTCACTCATTGGAATTGCGCTTGGCGGTCGTTCGTAAGTCAGCCAATTCACAATGGTGTCAATCAAATTCAATTTACTTCCAAATCCCATTTCATAAACCTTTCTATCATTATACTATTGTGTATAGACAATAATGTGTCTTTCAACAAAGCATATTTTGTAAAATCTTATTACAGTAACAACTAAGATATCTAAAATTCGCGTCGAAAATGACGGCGAATTGTTTTTATATTCAGGTGATATGTATGTCTAAGAGTCCAAGTTCTAACGAATCTGTTGATGTTGCAAATGAGCAAGGTAATCAACTAGCTGAAAAAATAAAAGATTCTGCACGCCAGATCTGGTTAGCCGGTCTCGGTGCTTATAATAAAGCTGAAGAAGATACCGGAAAAATCTTTGAGAAGCTGGTCAAGGAAGGTGAAGAAATAGAAAACCTTACAAGAGGGGTTGTTGAAAAACAATTTAAAGCGGTCGAAGATACGGTTGAAGGTGTAAAAGAAAAAGCGACGGGAACATTTGGAAAACTAGAAAATGTCTTTGATCAAAGAGTTTCCTCTGCCTTGGTTCGATTGGGTATCCCTACAAAAAAACAGGTCGCTGAGTTAGAAAAAAGAATTGAGGCTTTGGAAGCAAAATTGCGAAATTAGATGAATGTATTGTCTAAAAATGTGTAGGCATCGATCTACAGATAAGCGGTTTTTAATTCATTTAGCTGATCTCGTTGTTCTTTTCCTAAAAAGGGCGCAACCAACGAAATGACCTGATAAACGCCTCTCGCAAGCGAGTCATCGGGCAATTGAGCATCTGAAAGAACTGAGTAACTAAGCCAAAACGTTGCTGTTTGTACTATGTTTTCGCAAAGAGCTTCAATTTCGTCATCTGTTGCGTTAAGCCTTTCTTCCTTTTTTAAGCTCTTTAGTATTTTTAGCGAGGCATGTTGTTTCTTTTTTACAATACGGTTGAAGCGAACTCTTATACTTTCATGTTGTTTGATTAGGTGGACAACATCGTTATAAATGAATCTATATTTTGCGATGGTTTCAAATATAAGATGAAGAAAGAACCATTGATCTTCAATATCCAATATTCCATCAGGGACTTCTAGCAGAGCGCCCATTTCATTTTCGTACCAAGCGAATAAATTGATCAAAATATCGCTCTTACTCTTGAAGTGGTAATACAGATTTCCGGGACTAATTTCAAGCTCGTCCGAAATTAGTAAGGTTGTGACATTGGGCTCGCCTAGCTCATTAAATAATTCCAGGCTCTTATACAAGATTCGTTCTCTTGTTTTCATTCTACTCTCTGCTTCCTTGGCGCGAATGTTCGGTCAGCGTATCATTATTGCGGATTGGATTGATATAAAAGTGGGTTATTCTTTCGTCATTAAATTTGTTAAAAAAGTGGCTGGTTTTTGAGATCAATTTAAGTGTATGTGAGCCCTGTTGATGGTCGTACGCGAGAATTTTTATGTCATTAAAATCGTGTCGTATTTTTGTGAACTTTGCGGTAATACTTGATGCGACTATATTTTCTTTTGAGCATGAATGTTCCTTGGCCAGGAAATTCAAATAGTGTTCTTCCTCATCATTCGAAAGATTCTCTCTACTTGCGACATGTTTCAGCTTGATTCGATCTAGAATGCAATGAGAAAAAGATGTTGAGTTTGTCGAAGCAAATTGCCTAAAAGCTTCCCAAAAATAACTATCTGTTAATCGTTTAAACTTGGTTATATCGCTGAGGCAATGATCTACAAATGAAAATACCGAGTCTTGTGCCATGACTTCATCTATTGCAGCTCTCAACAGCCAATCGAAACCCTGAGCTGTTTTGTGTGCATAAACCTGTCTGTACATTTGGTGCCTGCTATATACGAAGTCCTCCAAAGAGCTGATGCCTTTGTCAGAAACTGCAAGCCCTAGCCATGATGTTTGAGAACACCAGCCAAAATGTAAATTGCTGAGAAGGTGGTCTAAGTTGAAGCCACCAATTGTGACTGAAGAATGAAATCCATCTCTAAGCATGTAGTCTGCACGATCCGCATCAATTTCTCCCGACACGATACACGAGAGAACGTGTTGAAGTTTTGGTGCGAAATTCTCAGGTACGCAATTGTCGGAGCCTGAAATAGGCTTGATCAATAACCAAATGGCATTTGCATGTTTTTGAAACTCATCGCTTGGCTTTACTTCAGTTGTTTCCATCAAAGACAGTATGTCTGTAATTGGAGCCGGTAGTTCATCCTGGTTAAGGTCAGATAATATTTCCCAAGCAGCCCTAACTGAAAAGTGTTCATGTTCAAGGTTGATAGGCGCGGCAGTATATATCTGGTGAAAATCTTGATCGAGCCATAATTGTTCAAACCGTCCAGCTTGCGAGAGTGCTTTCTTTATTGTGGGAGTTCGGCTGAATTGATGAGAAAAACTACTGTGCCCTACATCATGTAATAGGCACGCACATCGAATAACTCTACTGAAAAAACTAATTGCTTCTAGCATCGACGTTGAAATGCCACTACTGCTTTCTGTATTACGCTGTGCGTGTTTTCGTTTAAGGCTATTCTCTATCATAGCTTTAAACATTCTTCCGCCAACGTGCATGGTACCAATGCTGTGAAGGAATCGAGAGTGGGTAGCGCCCGGAAAGACGAGGGACAAAATGTCATTTTGACAGATAAATCTAAGGCGCTGAAACAGTGGGTGATCAACAATTTTGACTTCGTGAAGTAGAAGAGGGATTCCTCCGTGAACAGGATCCATGATCAATTTTTGATGAATGCCTAGCAAATCTTCGATGTCTAAGTTCAAGCAGCGTAGCCTAGATTGTTAATTAGTGTGAATACTCTAACTTATGAGATTAGTCTCAAGGTATATGAGTGAGATCGGTGTATCGTAATTATAACAGGCATTCTTGAACCTAAGGGTCTTAATCGTCAAAGTTAGGAGGGTAGGTAAATTGAAAGTAAATAAAAATCAAAAATTACTGAATTCTCATAGACGTCTTTTAAGCATGACCTATACTAGTTGTAAGTGTGAATTGTTAGCGCTACAGAATGTAGAGGGAATAGAATTGAAGAGTAGTTTGGTCAGCAGTAATAGGTCTCATTATGTCTAGCCTTGCCGACCTTATTTTAGTAATTGATCGCCAGAAAGAAGATATGCTTCGATTAAGCGATTATTTGACGGCTAAAGGGTATATTGTCCATGCCGTTCCTACTGTGCATGAAGCCAAAAATTGGATGGGTGGAACGCTTCCAGATCTAATCTTTGCTGATGTGACTAATGAAGAAATTCTAACGATCCCTTTGTCGCGGGCTAATAATCACACGGTGCCGCTTGTTGTTGTTTCTCATACACAAAAGTCTGGAGATGTGGTCGCCTGTTTACGTTCGGGGGCTGTTGATTTTATATTAAAACCCGTGATTGATTACGCTAGTGTAGACCACGTTATTGATCGCATTTTGGATAAAATCCGCTTGGCAAAGCAGAATAGAAGGTTGCAGCAAGAGCTGGAGGACGGGTATAAAAAACTTAGCTCGGGTATTCAGGAATTAAGAGCTGACCAAAAAGCAGGCCTGCAAGTACAGCAAAAAATGCTTCCAGAGACGCAGAAACAGTTAAATGAATACTTTTTTGACCATAGAATTAAGCCCTCGTTATACCTAAGTGGTGACTTCTTAGATTATTTTAATCTTGACGAAAACCGTAGCTTATTCTATTTTGCGGATGTTTCTGGTCATGGTGCTTCGTCTGCCTTTGTTACCGTTTTACTAAAGAACTTAACGATGCGCTTGAATCGTAACTATAAACGCGGCTCTAGCGATGAAATTACATGTACGAATCGATTCTTGAAGAGAGTAAATCAAGAATTACTAACAAGTGATTTGGGTAAGCACGTAACAATATTTGTTGGCATTCTTAATAAGCACGATAGGCAACTGACTTACTCCGTTGGAGGGCATTTTCCCATGCCAGTATTAAGTTGCGATGGTGAAGCAGAGTACCTAGAAGGCAGAGGGATGGCTGTCGGGTTGTTTCCTGAGCCAGAGTTCGAAATATACACGCGAGTGTTGCCAAGAGGCTTCACTATAACCGTTTTTTCGGACGGTATTCTGGAAGTTATTCCTGGTGTTGCATTAAAAGATAAAGAATCGTTACTTTTGGAAGTGGTTTCTCAAGAACGAAGCGGGATAGAATCATTACTAACGTCTTTGGGTTTAGATAATATTGATGACCTTCCTGACGATATTGCAGTATTAAGTGTCAGTGAAGCGTGAATATAGAGTGATCATGAAACATAACGTTATTATTTTTGAAGTGAAGAAGGGTTGAATGACGATGTCCAGATGTAGAATTTTACAAGCTGAGTGCAGTGGAGTTTATGTCCTAAAGCTGGTGGGTGAGGTAAGACTGAACCTGTGTTCAACAATTGATGCCTCAATTGTAGAGATGACGGCTGATCCTAAGTTTGCCACGGTCGTAGTAGATTTGAGTGAAACCACTCTCATTGATAGTACAACACTGGGTTTGCTGGCTAGATTAGCAATATTGGCAAAACAGAAGAGTCATTTTTTACCCTCAATAATTTCGACCAATCCTGATATTTCACGGATTATTTCTACTATGGGTTTTGAAAGTGTTTACTTAATCTTGAATGAGCCTGCCTCATGTGATCAAGATTTGGTAGAATTAGAAGCAAAAGAGATAAATGAGTCGGAATTAAGAAAAAATGTCTTAAACGCTCATAAGGTTCTGATGGACCTAAATGAGCACAATCGAGAGCAGTTCAAAGACCTTGTCGAAACCCTTGAGGTCGAAGTGGAAGAACATACTTCGCATGTAGGGTAGGCGCAAATCTAAATCAGAATTTTTTGTAAGAGAAAACAAATACATGTCAAATGGCAAGCATGCTATTGCTATACTTGGCGGAGGGAGTTTCGGTACTGCGATCGCCAATATTGCTGGTGAATACGGAGTATCTACGCGTTTATGGATGAGAAACGACGAGGTCGTCTCGGAGATCCTAGAGACTCGAATTAATAAGAAATACCTTCCTGAGCTAAGCCTTCATAAGAATGTCCTACCAACCACTAATTTAGACGACGCGATCGACGGCGCAAGACTGGTTTTTTTTGCGATCCCAAGTAAATCCTTTCGTTCGGTGGTAGATAGCGTAGTTCCGTTGATCAAGCCAAATCAGTATTTAGTTAGTACCACCAAAGGTATAGAGCCCGGCACGCTGAATCTCATGAGTGATATTTTGAGAAAAGAGCTTCCAGAATGTGCTGTTGGTGTGTTGGGTGGCCCTAATTTAGCGAAGGAAATTGCGAGGCATGAGCTTACAGCTACGGTGATTGCTAGTGAAAACTCAGATCTTCGCAAGTTAGTTCAGGAGACTTTAGGCTGCGCTTATTTTAGAGTTTATTCTAGTGCCGATATCTATGGTGTTGAGCTTGGTGGCGCGTTAAAGAATATCTACGCAATTATGGCGGGTATTGTTGCTGCTATGAAATTGGGGGAGAATACCGTCGCTTTGTTACTGACTCGAAGTTTGGCAGAAATGGGTCGATTTGCTCAGACTCAGGGCGCTAACCCAATGACGTTTCTTGGTTTGTCAGGGGTTGGGGACTTGATTGCGACTTGCAGCTCGCCACTTAGTCGAAATTATCGAGTAGGGTATGCCTTTGGTTCTGGTAAGAATCTTGATGAAGCTGTTGAAGAGTTAGGCGAAGTGGCTGAAGGGATTAATACTCTCAAGCAAGTAAAGAGATTCGCAGATGACAACGATATATATATGCCTTTGGTTCAAGGTTTGTTCCAGATAATATATGGTGGCATACCGTTATCAAAAGTGATAAATAAGTTGATGTCGGGCGAGCAAAATTCTGATGTCGAGTTTACGTTGTCTAAAGGCGACCTATAAACTTCATCGTTTAAATATGGGATGTAGAAGTTGATCAAAGTTGCGTATTTAGTGTTATTTTACGTGATATACGGGATGACAGATATTGTGTTACTCGGTATTGCGTTGGTGCAAACGTTCTTGAGTTTTTTCTCGGACGGGCCAAGTGAATCATTGCAGCGTTTTGGAAGTAGTCTGAGTGTTTACGTAAAGCAGATTTCGGAATTTCTTTCTTATGCAAGTGAAGAGAAACCATATCCCTTTTCTGATTGGCCTGAGCCTGACGTATTGGCGACAAAAAAAGAGAGCTCTGAATGAGACTATTTATCGCTCGTCATGGAGAGGCTTCGTTTGACGCACCTTCTGACAGAGACCGTTCTCTAACTCCAAATGGCCATGAAGTCACCAAAGGCGTACTGGAGCGGAATGTCGAAGAACTTCGAAAAATTGACATCATTTGGTCGAGTGATCTACGCCGGGCACAAGAGACGGCTGCTATTTATTCGGATGAGCTAAAAGTCGCAGTCGATATTAAAAGGTTTCTTACTCCAGATGGGGATCCAAAAAGAATCATAAAGGAAATCAATGCTTTGGATAATGAAACTCAGCTCTTGATTGTTTCGCACCAACCTTTGGTCGGAGAGTTTGTAAGTTTGTTGTGTGAAGGTCATGTTTACAAAGCGCATCCATACAACACGAGTGAAATTGTCGTGATCGAGTGTGAAATACCAGAGCCAGGTTTGGGGCGTCAGATAGGAAATTTCCTGCCGTAAGGTGGCTTAATAATCACGCGCGTCGAGTGTCTGATTGTATGGTCAGCTAGTCTGGCTAGAAGAAAGCTCCTGTATCATTTCGACAGCTTTGTCCAGTACGGAAAGTGGCGTATAGAAATGCGGTGATAGGCGAATACCTCCCCCTCGATACGCGCAAATTACTCCTCTATTCATGATTGTCGCCTGAAAAGACTTTAAGTCTTTATGTGGAATTTTGAATGAGACTATGCCACTTAATGTGTCTTTTGGGTCAGTATTCGAAAGAAACTCTATGTTTGAAATAGATCTGAGTTTGTCGATTAGGTAGATAACCCTCAGTTTTAATTGGCGATAAACCTCATCAATTCCGATATCCAAAATAAAGCCAATGCTTGCGTTCATAGCATGAATGCCAAGCATATTCGGGCTGCCGCATTCAAATCGGGTAGCATCATCAGCTGGTTGCCAGCTAATCTCATCATAGTTGCCCCGATTCTTTATCATGTGCCAACCATATTGAGTGAGCTTCATTGTTTTCTGGTGTTCAGGTTTGATATAGAAAAGAGCTAGTCCCTCGGCCGACATCATCCACTTGTGTCCATCTGCGACAATAAAGTCAGCGTCAATTACTGACTGATTGAATGGAATGGCACCTAAGCTTTGAATGGCATCGACACACAGCAGGATTTTATTATTTTTGCATATCTGGCTCAGAGCGGCTAAATCCATCACAAGTCCGCTGGCGTATTGGACTGAACTTATAGAAATTAGACGTGTATTGGCAGATACACAGTTTTCAATGTCTTGGATTGGCGACTCGGAGCAGAGTTCAGCGATAACTACTTTTACACCAAATTGAGTCAAGGACTCCCAAACAATCCTATTAGATGGGAATTCCTGGTCGCTGATAATAATTTCATCTCCGGCTTTCCAGTTAATGCCGTAAGCGATCATCGATAGTGCTTCGGAGGTACTCTTGGCAAGTGCAATGTCTTTGCTTGAGCTGGCTTGAATTAGTGTCGCCAGGTTTTCTCTCAAGGATTGCTCGACCTTCAGCCATTTTGGGTAGTGGCTTGCGCCAAATTTTACATTTTCGTCGGCAAAATCTGACACCGCTCTTGCTGTACAGCTTGGCCAAGGGCTTACCGCTGCGTGATTTAGGTAACAAATGTTGGGGTCTAGCGGGAAATTTTCGTCTGGCTTGTGCATGTGCGGTCCGTAAATTTATAATTGAGGTTTTCAAGTACAGGTCTAGATGGTAAATGTGATGTACAACGATCCTATTTCTTATATTGAGCCGGTTTTTAGGCCGCCTAGTGAGGCAAAGTCTTTAATTTTACCGGTTACCAACGGTTGCTCTTGGAATAAATGTACTTTTTGCGAAATGTATACGCAAGAACAAAAGAAGTTCAGGGCCAAAAAAGACGAAGATATACTCGAAGATATTAAACGAGCGGCAACTTTATTGCCTGGGACGAAACGGGTCTTTCTGGCAGACGGTGATGCAATGGTGTTGTCGACCAGGCGTTTGCTGCAAATTTTGCAGTGGCTAAAGGAGTACTTCCCGCAATTAGAGCGAGTATCTAGTTATTGCTTGCCGCGTAACATTGCAAAGAAAACGGTAGAAGATTTATCCAAAATGAGGCGGGGCGGTTTAGGTATCTTGTATGTTGGCTTGGAATCTGGTGATAACGAGGTGCTTGAACTTGTCAATAAGGGAGAGACGTATCAGTCTTCCGTAGATGCGCTGAAGAAAATAAAGGCTTCAGGTATAGAATCTTCGGTTATGGTGCTTAGTGGGTTAGGAGGCGATAAGCTATCCAAGCAGCATGCAGTTAATTCTGCACGCGCTGTTAATGAGGCTCAGCCGGACTATGTTTCTACTCTGGTGGTCAGTTTTCCTACTGGAGAAGACCGGTTTAGGCAAGGTTTTCCAGAATTCAAGGTATTGACTCAGGAGCAGTTATTCGAAGAATTGTACGAGTTTATTGATAATTTAGATCTCGAAGATAGCGTTTTTAGGAGTGATCATGCTTCAAATTATTTGCCTCTCAAAGGTGTGTTGGGAAGAGATAAGCAAAAATTACTTCATCAGTTGGACTTGGCTATCAATCAGCCGGAGAAAGTGCTGTTGAGGCAAGAATGGCAGAGAGGGTTATAAGCGTGAGTCAAGAAAGCAAGAAGCTCTCAAAGCAGCGTTTGCCTGACTTAGCGACCGATATCAGAGAATTAGTCGGAGAGAGTGGAAGTTTGCCGCCGGTCGATTCTTGGGCTCCGGCGCGTGTGGGCGAGATAGATATTCGTATTTGCCGTGATGGTAGCTGGTTGTATCAGCAAGAACCAATGGAGAGGAAATCTGTGGTTCGCTTACTATCAAAGATCCTGAAAAAGGAGGGCGATGATTTTTTCTTGGTGTCTCCTGTAGAGAAACTAAAAATTGAGGTCGAAGATGCGCCTTTCGTCATCACCATGCTAGATGTTGAAGGAGAAGGTGTTCGACAAAATCTGCATTTTTCAACGCAAGTTGGGGACTGTATTAGCCTTTCCGATTCACACCCTCTGACGGTCGAATATAATAACGAGGAAGAACCATCACCTTATATTCTTGTTCGGAGTTCGTTATCGGCCTTGATAACTAGAAACGTGTACTATCAGCTAGTCAATTTAGCCGTTTTGGAGGAAGGGTCCGATGACCGGTATGGCGTGTGGAGCCTAGGGCAATTCTTTAGGCTCCATTAATAATTGGCCTGCTCGCAGTCGTTATCGAATTAAGTTGGATAATTTAGGGTTAGGTTTTGGGTTTTTGCGCAAGAGAATGGCTACCTTTCCAATGGTTTGTACAATTTCAGCGCCCGTACGGTAAGCTAATTCTTCAATGATTTTGCGTCTTTCATCTCTGTCGCCAATAGCAATTTTGACTTTGATTAACTCATGGTCACCAATAGCGCGATCAAGTTCCTCCATCAAACCTTCACTTAAACCTTTATCTCCGACTATAATCACTGGATTAAGGTTGTGAGCGATAGCCCTATACTGTTTTTTGTCTGCTGCATTTAAAGTCATGAAGATTTTGCCTGTTTGGTATTGCGCTATTAAAATCGAGCAGCATTCTACCAGAATTTTAAGAATATTATAAATCGTGGTGTCTTTTATCGCTTATTATCCATTGAATCACAAGTAATTAAGGGTTTCGAATATGGCGCGATCTAAAACTAGCGCAAGTTGGTTAAAAGAACATTTTGACGATCAATATGTAAAGCAATCACAGCAAGATGGCTATCGCTCCAGAGCGAGCTATAAGTTACTCGAAATTCAAAAGAAAGACAGGCTTTTTAAACCGGGCATGACGGTAGTTGACTTAGGGGCAGCGCCAGGTGGATGGTCGCAAGTAGCGGCAGAGTTAGTTGGATTGAATGGTAAGGTGATAGCGAGTGATATTTTACCAATGGACCCAATTGCAGACGTTAAATTTGTTCAAGGAGATTTTACTGAGGAGTCAGTCTTTGATCAGATAATGTCGTTAATTGATTCCCCTGTTGACCTTGTAATATCAGATATGGCCCCCAATATGAGTGGGAATGCTGCTATAGATATTCCTAATGCAATGTATCTGGTTGAATTGGCGCTTGATATGGCGAGTAGTACGCTAAAGCCTGGTGGGGCGTTTGTGGCAAAAGTATTCCAAGGTGAAGGCTTCGATTCTCTGCTTTCGGATATGCGGAAAATGTATACCAAGGTGTATAGCAGAAAGCCCGATGCATCGAGAGCTAGGTCGAGAGAAATATATCAGGTAGGAATTGGTTTTAAAGGCAGATAGAAATAATCGTTTTCAAACGGTATATTGAAAACATAAATGGTACGCCCGTTCTGGGTTATAAGTGACACGCATTAATTCTAAAGTATAAGAGGGTTCTCTTTTGAATGATATGGTAAAAAATCTGGTTCTTTGGTTGGTGATTGCAGCCGTTTTGCTAACGGTTTTCAATAACTTTAATACACAACAAAAAACAAAGCCGATGGATTACTCGCAGTTCATTGAACTGGTTCAGGGCGGTCAAGTTAAAGAAGTTGCCATAGACGGTTTGCACTTCGATGTGACGACAGCGGATGGGCGTCATTACGAAACGATACGCCCAATGGTTGAAGATCCAAGGCTAATGGACGACTTAATCGAAAATAAGGTCAGAGTGATTGGAAAAGAGCCAGAGCAGCAAAGTATTTGGACTCAGCTTTTAGTCGCGTCATTTCCCATATTAGTCATTATCGCTGTATTTATGTTCTTTATGAGGCAAATGCAAGGTGGGGGCGGAGGTAAAGGGCCGATGTCTTTTGGTAAGAGCAAAGCCCGGCTTATGAGTGAAGATCAGATTAAGACTACATTTGCCGATGTTGCAGGTGTAGATGAAGCAAAAGAGGATGTTAAGGAGCTGGTTGAGTTTTTGCGAGACCCCAGTAAATTTCAGCGACTGGGTGGCAAAATTCCACGAGGCGTTCTAATGGTTGGGCAGCCGGGGACAGGTAAAACCTTGTTAGCCAAGGCGATTGCTGGTGAGGCAAAGGTGCCATTCTTTTCTATTTCCGGTTCAGATTTTGTGGAAATGTTCGTGGGTGTAGGTGCCTCTCGAGTTCGAGACATGTTCGATCAAGCAAAAAAGCAATCACCCTGTATTATCTTCATTGATGAAATTGATGCTGTAGGTCGTCACCGTGGTGCTGGGCTAGGTGGTGGTCATGATGAAAGAGAGCAGACCTTGAACCAGTTATTGGTTGAAATGGATGGTTTTGAGGGTAATGAAGGGGTTATCGTCATCGCGGCAACGAATAGGCCCGATGTCTTGGACCCTGCGCTGTTGCGGCCGGGTCGCTTTGATCGACAGGTGGTAGTTGGCTTGCCGGATATTTTGGGTCGAGAGCAAATTCTAAAAGTTCACATGAAAAAAGTGCCTTTGGATGACGATGTTGAGCCTAGTTTTATTGCTCGTGGAACGCCAGGGTTTTCAGGTGCTGATTTGGCTAACTTGGTAAACGAAGCTTCTTTGTTTGCGGCAAGGGCTGATAAACGTGCGGTGTCAATGAGTGAGTTCGAGCTTGCGAAAGATAAGATCATGATGGGTGCAGAGCGAAAATCCATGGTGATGTCAGAAAAAGAAAAGCTAAATACAGCGTATCACGAAGCCGGTCACGCCATTGTTGGTCGCTTGGTTCCTGAGCACGACCCTGTATACAAAGTAAGTATTATTCCTAGAGGAAGAGCGTTGGGTGTGACAATGTTCTTGCCTGAAGAGGATCGATACAGTATGAGTAGGCGTCATATTATTAGTCAAATCTGTTCTCTTTATGGGGGTAGAATTGCTGAGGAAATGACCTTGGGGGCAGACGGAGTCACAACCGGGGCGTCAAACGATATTCAAAGAGCTACCGAAATTGCTCGCAATATGGTGACCAAGTGGGGGTTGTCTGAGAAGCTTGGGCCGTTAATGTATGACGAGGCTCAAGAAGAAGTATTTTTGGGGAAATCGGCTGGAGGTTCGGGGTCTACTGTTTCTCCGGCCACAAGGAGTCAGATAGATTCGGAGATACGTAATATTATTGACGAATGTTATGCTACTTCAGAGAAAATTTTAGCAGAAAATCGTGTAAAACTTGATGCGATGGCAGATGCTTTGATGAAATATGAAACAATTGATGCTAAGCAAATTGATGACATTATGGATGATAAAACACCCCGACCACCTAAAGGTTGGGGGGGGAATGGCTCTGCATCTGTTGAGCCTAATAATGACTCCAGTAGTGATCTCAAATCAAATGAAGAAAAGCGAAGCGACGGTCCAGCCAGTGATGCTGTAAGTTAGTCAATATTGTTTGTAAGGCTTTTATGGATTTACCTTTCAGATTTTCTTGTCGTACTTTAGATTTATCGTCAACTCAGGTTATGGGGGTGTTAAATGTCACTCCCGACTCGTTCTCAGATGGCGGTCAGTTTTTAACTCATCAGGCTGCGCTTCAGCGAGCAGAAGAAATGGTATCGCAGGGTGCATCTATCATAGATGTTGGGGGTGAATCTACTCGGCCTGGTGCAGCTAAAGTCTCGCTCCAAGAAGAGTTAGATCGAGTATGCCCCGTCGTTGAAAAGATTACTTCAAATTTAGATGTTGTTCTTTCGGTAGATACGAGTAAGCCCACACTTATGTCAGAGGTTATTAAGTTAGGGGTCGGCATGATAAACGATGTGCGTGCTTTTACCGACCCTGAATCAGTAAAAGTGGTTGCTGGGCATGATGTGGCAATTTGCGTTATGCATATGCAGGGGCGGCCCTCTATGATGCAAGATGAGCCTTCATACGCGTCGGTAACTTTGGAAGTAAAAAAATTCTTGCAAGAGAGGGTGGGTAGCTTGATTGGCGGCGGTGTTTCGCGCGATCGGATAGTTGTTGACCCTGGATTCGGATTCGGAAAAACTTTGCAGCATAACATGCAGTTATTGCGTGATATTGGTGCGGTGCGTGACCTAGGGTTTCCGGTGCTGGTGGGCTTGTCGCGAAAATCTATGTTTTCTCAAATATTAAACAAGCCTGTTAGCGATAGGCTTTTCGGTAGTGTATCTGCGGCTTCTATTGCTGCATTTCAAGGTGCAGGCATAATTCGTACTCATGATGTCCAGGAAACAAAAGATGCTGTACTGGTCGTTGATGCGATTAATAAATTAGCGAAATAATAAATTAATAATTAGGGTTGGCCTCATGACGGCAAGAAAATATTTTGGTACAGATGGTATTCGAGGGTGTCTAGGTGAGGGTGCAATAACGCCGGAGTTTATGCTTAAGCTTGGTTGGGCGTGCGGTAAGGTATTCAAGAAGCACGGTATAAGAAATAGAGTCATTATTGGTAAAGATACGCGTATCTCCGGTTATTTGTTTGAGTCGGCGCTCGAGGCTGGGTTATCTGCCGCTGGAATGGATATTCGCCTGATTGGGCCAATGCCGACGCCGGCTATTGCTTACTTGACGAGAACTTATAGAGCTAACGCAGGAATTGTTATTAGTGCGTCACACAACCCATACCAAGACAACGGCATCAAATTCTTTTCATCTCAAGGATTGAAGCTGGATGATGAGGTTGAATTGGAAATCGAGTCTTGGTTGGACAAAGATTTAGAAGTAACGGCTCCTGATTTGTTGGGAAAGGCTAAGCGAATAGATGACGCGATGGGGCGGTACGTAGAATGTTGTAAGGGCACTATTCCTTCGGTAATGTCTCTAGACGGTATGAAGGTCGTTCTTGATTGTGCTCATGGCGCTACGTATCAAGCTGCTCCTTACGTTTTTAGAGAGTTGGGTGCAGAAATTGTCACCATTGGCGTATCTCCGAATGGTTTAAATATAAATGATGGAGTGGGCTCAACTAGTCCTGGTAAATTGGTTGAAAAGGTCTTGGAAGTGGGTGCGGACCTAGGTATTGCATTTGACGGTGATGGCGATCGGGTCGTGATGGTTGATCACAAGGGCGAAGTTGTTGACGGTGATGAGCTGATTTATATCATTGCTAGAAATAGACAAAAGTCAGGGCGCTTACGCGGCGGTGTTGTTGGAACATTAATGACTAATTTTGGTGCCGAAATGGCATACAAAGAGCTGGATATTCCTTTTGTGAGAGCGAATGTTGGGGATAGGTATGTCATGTCTGAGTTGGTCAAGAATGACTGGTTGCTAGGCGGTGAGGGTTCAGGTCATATTATTTGTTTCGATAAATCTACCACGGGTGACGCGATCATTGCTGCACTACAGGTTTTGATTGCAATGTGGAGTGAGAAGAAAGACTTACACTCCTTAAAGTCCGAAATGACCAAATTGCCTCAGGTGCTAAAAAATGTACGCGTCAAAGAAAAAATAGACCCGATGTCAAACGCCTCAATAGCTGAAGCTGTAGAGGTTCAATCAGCTCGCTTCGCCGGTCAAGGACGAGTGCTCATGCGAGCATCAGGTACAGAGCCTCTTATTAGGGTAATGGCTGAAGGCTCTGACTCTGAGCTAGTGGATTCTGTTGTTGAGTCGCTAGTCGAAACCGTAGTGCAGGCGGTGGGATAACAAAATAGGCATTGAAAAATAATCTCTAATTCCTTTGCGTGTCAGACCTTGTAACTCAGGGGTAACTCAGTTAGTATTTGCGCCCTTCTGAAGGGCTGGATTTAAGTATGCGTCGCAAGATTATTGCGGGAAATTGGAAAATGAACGGTGGTTTTGCTTTTATGCAAAGCTACATCTCAGAATTTACTGATTCCTTAAGTGAAAAAGGCTTACTGAACTCTACGGATTTGCGTGTTATTTTAGCCCCGCCAGCAATTCTGCTATCAGAAATGAAGCAAGGTCTAGAAAACTCAGGCATAGATATTTCGGCTCAGAATGTATCTGCGTATTTGTCTGGAGCCTATACCGGAGAAATGTCTTCATCAATGCTGGCAGAATTAGAATGTGGCTGGAGTTTGGTTGGGCACTCTGAGCGAAGGGCTTTGTTTGGTGAAACTGATGAGGTAGTGCTAGAAAAAGTTAAGTGCCTGCTCGAGCGTAGTGTGAGTCCTATACTTTGTGTGGGTGAATCGTTGTCTCAGCGCGAGAATCATGAGGCTGAACTTGTTGTGGGGCGGCAAATTGAAGCGGTCTTTGGTAATTTGTCTGTAGAGCAGTTGAAAACTATCGTCATCGCGTACGAGCCTGTATGGGCGATAGGGACCGGAAAGACAGCTACGCCAGAACAAGCTCAAGAAATGCACGAGTATATTAGAAGAACGGTCGCGAAAAAAAGCACAGCTCTCGCAGAATCAATTGAGATTCTATATGGCGGTAGTGTTAGTGCTTCTAACTCGAAGGCATTGTTTAATAAGAAAGATATAGATGGCGGTCTGGTAGGCGGAGCGTCGTTAAAAGTAAATGATTTTTTACTTATTTGTGAGCATCTATCTGCAAGCGAATAAATAAGCGAACTAAATAGGCAGAAGTATGGAATTTTTAGAAACAGGCGTGGTGGTTGTCCATGTTTTGGTGTCACTTGGTCTAATTGGCTTAGTGATGATGCAGCAAGGTAAAGGTGCAGATGCGGGAGCTTCGTTTGGTGGAGGCGCATCTCAGACTGTATTTGGTAGTCAGGGTTCAGGCAGCTTTATGACTAAGTTAACCAAATATTTTGCTATCGTATTTTTCGCAACAAGTATGTCTTTGGCTATTATTGCAAAAGAGAAAGCCGAGGTGGCGGCGGACCAAGGTATTTCTTTGGCTCCTGCTGTCGAGTCGCAAGTATCTGGTGCTTCGGTCGAAGAAGGCGAAGGTGTCGAAAAAGTAATTCAGCAGCTCGAGCTAGAAGCTGGTGATGAGTCCTCGTTCGCAACAGAACTAGAGTGATTTTGTTAAGTAAAAATGCCCAAGTGGTGGAATTGGTAGACACGCTACCTTGAGGGGGTAGTGGCGAAAGCTGTGCCGGTTCAAATCCGGCCTTGGGCACCATATTTTTTTGTATTAGCTGTGGCGTGTAAAAGCTTGTCGTAAAAGGCCGGCTTTTTTTGTATCAGTATTGACCCTATCGGTTAGTGTGCATATAATGCGCCCGAATATTTCTGTGTGTCAAAGTGAAGAATTGACAACAGATTGAAAAAACTTGTAAGAGCTGCTTAAAGAATTATGAAGAGCTCTTAAGTGTGGTGGGCTTTATGCCCATTTTTTGTTTCTGCAATAAATATAACGGTAATTAGATTTGTCGGCAAAAAAAAGAGTTCTTGAAGAAATGATTCGGCCTGTTGTAGAAGGTTTGGGTTTTGAGTGTTGGGGGATCGATTTTGTCTCTCAAGGTAAACACTCGGTCCTTCGGGTATTTATTGAAAGCCTAGAGACTACTTCGGACGAAGGTAAATCTTCGTCGGACGATGAGGCTAGTGAAAGCGGAATCGAATTAAAAGATTGTGAGGTTGTTAGTCGGCAGCTAGGTGGTGTTTTGGATGTTGAAGACCCAATAAGAGGCGATTATACCTTAGAGGTCTCATCGCCAGGTATGGATAGGCCATTGTATCAGCTATCTCAGTACGAGCGATTTAAAGGTAGCCAGGTTTCCCTAAAGCTTAGAATGCCTTATGAAGGACGTAGAAAATATGTGGGTCGGCTTAATGGAGTTGAAGGAAATGATATTCTTTTGCAAGTAGATTCAGAAGAGTTTCTTTTTCCGATTGAAGGTATTGAAAAAGCGAATGTAATACCGCAATTTGATTGAATTTGAAGATTGGAGCGAATGACGCGATGAATAAAGAGATATTGCTGGTAGTTGAGGCGGTTTCAAATGAAAAAGGTGTTGATAAAGAAATAATATTTGAAGCCATTGAATTAGCCTTAGCTGCTGCTACAAAAAAGCGTTATGAGGATGATGAAGACTCTAACATTGAAGTGAAGATTGACCGAAAAACAGGTTCTCACGAGACATTTCGGCATTGGACTGTCGTCGATAATGATGCCGTGCCAGGGTTAGGTACAGACTTGACCATGGAAGAAACTGCTGAGATTGATCCGAGTCTTAAGCCAGGTGATATCCATACCGAACAAGTTGAGTCAGTTTCATTTGGCCGAATAGGCGCGCAGGCAGCTAAACAAATCATCGTTCAGAAAGTGCGTGAAGCCGAGCGTGAAAAAATAGTAGATAGCTATCGTGACCGTGTTGGTGAATTAGTCTCAGGTACGGTTAAGAAAGTTACTAGAGATAACGTGATAGTTGATCTAGGCAACAATGCTGAAGCGCTTCTGCCCCGCGATAAGTTGATCGCTCGAGAAGTATTTCGAATGGGAGATCGTGTTCGCTCATTGTTAGAAGAAATAAGAGTAGAAGTGAGAGGGCCTCAGTTAATCCTAAGCAGAACTTCTCCGAATATGTTGATAGAACTCTTCAAAATTGAAGTGCCTGAAATATCAGAAGAAGTAATTGAGATCAAGGCGGCAGCGCGTGATCCGGGGTCAAGAGCTAAATTGGCGGTTAAAACGAACGACAAGAGAATTGATCCGGTTGGCGCATGTGTCGGAATGCGAGGAGCTCGTGTTCAAGCTGTTTCGGGTGAGCTTGGCGGTGAAAGGGTTGATATCATTGTTTGGGATGATAACCCAGCTCAGCTTGTTGTGAATGCAATGGCGCCTGCAGAAGTTGCATCGATCATCGTTGATGAAGAATCGCACTCGATGAAAGTGGCTGTTTCAGAAGAAAATCTGGCGATGGCTATTGGCCGTTCTGGGCAGAATGTGAGACTGGCCGGTGAACTTACCGGTTGGGAATTGAACGTGATGTCTGAAGAAGATGCCGGAAAGCAGCAAGAAGAAGAGGTTGGTAAATTTGTAGACCTCTTTATCGAAAAATTAGACGTTGACGAAGACCTAGCAACCGAAATGGTTAATGAAGGGTTTACGTCATTGGAAGAAGTAGCATATGTCCCGATTGAGGAAATGCTAGAAATAGAAAGTTTTGACGAAGATATCGTTGAGGAATTACGTCGTCGTGCTAAAGACGCCATATTGAATCAAGCGTTAGCCTCTGAAGAGCAACTTGAAGGTAATAAAGAGCCTGCCGAAGATCTATTGGGAATGGAGGGTATGGAGCAGCATCTAGCACTAGTACTCGCCAGCAAGGGTATCGTTTCCATGGAGGATCTTGCCGAGCAATCCATTGATGAATTGATGGAAATAGACGGTATGAATGAAGAACAAGCCGGTAAGCTGATAATGACAGCGCGGGCACCTTGGTTTGAAGGCCAGGAATAGTATAGACGGGAGTCAGGAGAAAAATTATGTCTGAAGTAACTGTCAAGCAACTGGCAAATGATATCGGAGCATCAGTCGACAGACTGTTGAAGCAAATTACAGACGCGGGTTTAAGTTCTCGAGGTGAGGATGGTTCTGTTTCGGATTCTGAAAAGCAAGAGCTACTTGCCTTTTTGAAGAAAAGCCACGGCGGAGAAACTGCTGGGGAGCCTAAGAAAATTACCTTGAAACGGAAAACCAGCTCTACGTTAAAAATGTCTGCAGGTCAGGGTAAGACCAGAACGGTCAATGTCGAGGTTCGAAAAAAACGTACCTATGTCAAACGTCCTGAAGCTGCTTTGGAGCTAGAGCAGCAAAAGCAAGACGAGTCAGCGGTGGCTGAAAAATTAGCAGAAGAAGCTGCTAAAAAAGTCGAGTTAGAGAATGAGGCTCAAAAGAATGAGGCTCAAAAGAAAGAAGAACCAATAAAAGAGCCGGAAGAAAAGATTGTTGAAGCTGAGGCGCCAGAACCGGTTGTCGCAGAAAAGCATAAAAAGAGTCCGGTTGAGGCGCAGAAAGTCGCTAGCCCGGCAGATCTTGAAAAAAATGAAAAGCACCAAAAGCACAAGAAAAAAGAGAAAGTAGTTAAAGCTGAACCTGAAGAAGAGGTTAAACGGAAGCACGTAAAGTCGGCGGGGCATAGACCTCCACGACAGCGTGAAGAAGTATTTAGTGCGATTCGTGTTGAAGATGATGACAAAACACTAAGGCCTAGAAAATTAAAAGGCAAAAAGAAGAAAATTAAGCGAACTCATGCTTTTGAAAAACCAGTTGCGCGGGTTATTCGTGATGTGTCGATTTCAGATACGATAATCGTTAGTGAGCTGGCAGATAGAATGTCGGTCAAGAGTGCGGTAGTAATCAAATCTCTTATGGCAATGGGGGTAATGGCTACGGTCAACCAAGCTATTGACCAAGAAACTGCTGTGCTGGTGGCTGAGGAGCTTGGCCATAAAGTGAATTTGGTGCAAGAGGATGCCATTGAAACAGAAATGTTTGATAGCATTGATTATGAAGGTGAGCAAACGCCTAGAGCACCTGTTATTAGTGTTATGGGTCACGTTGATCACGGTAAGACTTCTTTGCTTGATTACATTCGAAAGGCAAAAGTAGCAGATGGAGAGTCTGGTGGTATTACGCAGCATATAGGCGCGTATCACGTTGAGACCGGGCATGGAATGATATCTTTCCTTGATACACCGGGGCACGCCGCGTTTACAGAAATGCGTGCACGTGGAGCTAAGAGTACTGACATCGTTATACTTGTCGTAGCGGCAGATGATGGGATGATGCCTCAGACTGAAGAGGCGATTCAGCATGCTCGATCTGCTGAAATGCCAATTATTGTCGCAGTAAACAAGGTTGATAAAGAAGACGCTGATCCTGATCGCGTGAAGAACGAATTAGCGGCGAAAGAAGTGATTCCCGAAGACTGGGGTGGTGATGTTCAGTTTGTGAATGTCTCTGCGCATACCGGAGAAGGCATCGATGCCCTATTAGATGCGGTGTTACTACAATCCGAAATGATGGAACTATCAGCGGCTAAGAATGTTCCTGGGAAAGGAGTAGTCATCGAGTCTAGGCTGGATAAAGGGCGTGGGGCTGTATCAACAGTTCTGGTTCAGAACGGTACTCTCAGGGCGGGTGATATTGTTATCGCGGGCACTTACTTTGGTCGAGTTCGAGCTATGCAGGATGAGAATGGACGGCCTGCAAAAGAAGCTGGCCCGTCAATTCCGGTAGAAATATTAGGTTTGAGTGGCACGCCGAATGCGGGCGACGAGTTTGTTGTTGTCGAAAGCGAGCGTAAAGCGCGCGAAGTGGCGGAGTTCCGTGATGAAAAGAATCGTCAGGAGCGTCTACAAAGACAGCAAGCGGCCAAGCTTGAAAACATGTTTACAAGTATGGGCCAAGAAGATGTCAAAATGCTAAATATTGTCTTGAAGGCTGATGTAAGAGGCTCTCTTGAAGCACTTACTTCTGCTTTACTTGATATCGGTAATGAAGAAGTACAAGTTCAAATTGTCGGAAGTGGCGTGGGTGGCATTACAGGAACAGACGCAAACCTAGCGTTGACTACAAATGCTGTAATCGTTGGCTTTAATGTGCGAGCAGATGCGACTGCTAGAAGTATTATCGAAACTGAAGGTTTAGACCTAAGGTATTACAGCATTATTTATGAAATCATTGACCATGTTAAGCAAGCTCTAACTGGAATGTTAGCGCCTGAATTCAAAGAAGAGATTGTTGGTATCGCTGAAGTGCGTGATGTCTTTAGATCTCCGAAATTTGGTCAGGTAGCTGGTTGTATGGTGCTTGAAGGTACAATACACCGGAACAAGAAGATTCGTGTGCTTCGTGATGATATCGTTATATTCGAAGGTGAACTGGAGTCGTTACGTCGTTTCAAGGATGATGTGAATGAAGTGCGTTCTGGAACAGAATGTGGTGTCGGCGTAAAGAATTACGACGTAAAAGTGGGTGATAAGATTGAAGTCTTCGACAAGATTTCTGTTGAACGCACACTGGAAGCTTAAATAAATGGCACAAGAATTTAAGCGGACAGACCGCATTGCCGACCAGATGCAGCGGGATCTTGCAGAGTTGATTCGTTCATCTCTAAAGGATCCTCGTGTTGGTATGGTCACGGTCAATCAAGTAACGGTGGCGAAAGACTTAGGCTACTCAGATGTCTATGTTACTTTGCTAACGGTTGATGATCTCGATGCAGATTCTGAAGAAGTTAAAACAACGATCAAAATTCTCAATGGCGCAGCTGGTTTTTTGCGAACTGAGCTGAGTCGTAGGATCAAACTTCGCACTATTCCTCAATTACGCTTCCATTTTGACGCCTCAGTTAAGCGTGGTCGTCAGCTAGATCAGCTAATTGTCAAAGCACGAAAAAAAGATCATGACCACAATGGTGATGATCAGTTAGATCAAGATACTACGTCGGACAAAGGTTAGTCTCGTTTGGCTAGAAAACGAAAAGGCAGGCCGCTCGATGGTGTATTGCTTCTAGATAAGCCACAAGGTATGACGTCAAATTTCGCGCTTCAAAAAGTGCGTCGTTTGTTCGGTGCCCAAAAAGCGGGTCATACCGGTAGTTTAGACCCACTCGCAACTGGTGTGTTGCCAATTTGCTTTGGCGAGGCCACTAAATATTCCCAATATTTGTTAGATGCAGATAAAGGATATTATACGACAGCAACGCTCGGAGATATTAGAACGACAGGCGATAGTGAAGGGGAGCAGGTAGAAGTCAGAGATGTGCCTGCTTTGAATGACCTTATGCTAGAAGACGTCTTGAGTGAGTTCAAAGGTGCTATTGATCAAGTACCTTCCATGTACTCTGCACTAAAGCATCAAGGTAAGCCTTTATACGAATACGCCCGAAAGGGTATTACAATCGATCGACCATCTCGTCCTATCCGCATTTACCGTTTAGATTTAACTGACTGTCGTGAGCAAGAGATAGATCTAACTGTTGAGTGTTCTAAGGGGACTTATATTCGCTCTCTGGTCGAAGATGTAGGTCATACTTTGGGCTGTGGTGGACATGTTTCAATGTTACGTCGCTTCAAGGCTGGTCACTTTCTGCTCGAAGAATCTGTAACAATGGATATGCTCGAGTCTATCGATAGAAATACCGAAGATGGAGTCGTAAATACCGAATTGGACCAATACTTATTACCAATCGATAGCTTATTACCAAATACACCTAAAGTTTGTTTAAAAAATGAGCTTGCAAGCTCGATATTACTTGGACAAGCAGTTAGAATAGCCGACGCAAAAATTGATGTACCACCTCAAGTGGGAACGAATCGTTTGTATATCGTCAGAAATGATCAATCCTCTGACGAAGCGTATTCAAATGAAGTTTTTGCAGGTGTTGTTGAAGTGAAAGACGACGGTTGGATTCATGCCAAGCGCTTAGTTAATTTCAATGTTGAGTAAACATATTTAACACATCAAAAAATTCTGAAAATGCTGACTGTAAATATGCGCGGTTAGTATTGAATTCTTAATCGCATATTATAGGAAATAGATTATGGCTCTTAACGCCGAAGAGAAAGCAAAAGTAGTAAGCGAATATCAACAAGCTGAAGGTGATACCGGTTCACCAGAAGTTCAGGTTGCACTGTTGACAACAAACATCAACAAATTGCAATCACACTTTAAGGGAAACAAGCACGATCACCACTCACGTCGAGGATTGATTCGTATGGTTAACCAGCGTCGTAAGCTGCTGGACTACCTTAAAGGAAAGAACGCAACGCGTTATGTTGATCTTATTGCTCGCTTAGGTCTACGTCGATAAGCACCTATATGGTCGCCAAATCCGGCATGCATCTCGTAGTGATACGAGGTCTTGTAGATAAAGCTATGTGAATAGTATGGTACCGGCTTGTCTCGAAAGAGGCAGGCCGGTTCTGTTTTTTGCATGAAAAAAGTATGTACTAAAAAACGTATTTGATGAAAGGGCCGTAAAGTTTTATGTCTGAGTGTTTTTGTTTAGATAACGCCAAAGAACCTTCAGACGTAAAGCTTTAGTCGTAGTCATTTTTTCAAAAATTAATTAATTTAAACACCTAATACTAGGTGATAAACAACAAGGAGCCGATGTGAATCCGGTAACTAAGAAATTTAAGTATGGTAACGCGGACGTTACAATTGAAACAGGTAGAATCGCGCGTCAAGCAACAGGTTCAGTATTAGTAAGCTATAACGATATCTCTGTATTGGTTGCTGTCACTGCTGCAAAGCAAGCATCACCAGGACAAGGTTTTTTCCCGTTGTCTGTTTTCTATCAAGAAAAACAGTACTCAATTGGTAAAATTCCAGGCGGATACATTAAGCGAGAGTCGCGTCCTTCTGAAAAAGAAACATTGACGTCACGACTAATCGATCGCCCGATTCGCCCATTGTTCCCGAATGGTTTTCTGAACGAAGTACAAGTTGTTTGTACTGTGATGTCAGCCAACAAAACAGATGATGCAGATATCGCTGCATTAATTGGTACTTCAGCAGCTTTGGCCATCTCAGGTGTTCCGTTCAGTGGTCCGATAGGCGCAGCACGAGTTGGTTTTACTGACGAAGGTGGCTATGTTCTTAACCCTACTTTTGAATACCTAAACGACTCATTGCTTAATATGGTCGTCGCGGGTACTGAAGATGCTGTGCTAATGGTTGAATCAGAAGCGAAAGAACTTACTGAAGACGAGATGTTGGGCGGCGTGTTATTTGCTCATCAAGAGATGCAGGTCGTTGTTAGTGCTGTCGCAGAATTTGCCGCAGAAGTTGGTACCGAAAAATGGGACTGGACGCCTGAAGCAACAGACACAGCGTTAGTCGACAACATGACCACTAACTTCTCTGATGGAATTAGCTCTGCTTATTCAATCAAAGACAAAATGGAGCGTTATGCTGCACTAGGCGAATTAAAATCAGCGGCTGTTGAAAAACTGGCAACTGAAGAAGAAGGTTCTCCATCTGCAGACGATGTTAAAGGTTACTTCTCTAAGCTAGAGAAGCAGGTAGTTCGTAGTCGAATTATCGCGAGCGAGCCACGTATCGATGGTCGTGATAACAGCACTGTTCGTCCAATATCGGTTGAAGTTGGTGTATTGCCAAATACTCACGGCTCAGCGCTATTTACGCGTGGCGAAACTCAAGCGATCGTAACAACAACGCTGGGTACTTCTCGTGATGCGCAAATTGTTGACGCACTTGAAGGCGAATACAAAGAAGGCTTCATGCTGCATTACAACTTCCCTCCATACTCGGTAGGTGAATGTGGTCGAATGGGTCCTCCAGGGCGTCGTGAAATTGGTCACGGTAAGTTAGCTAAGCGTGGCCTTCAAGCGCTTATGCCTACGGCAGAAGACTTCCCGTATACAATTCGATGTGTTTCGGAAATTACTGAATCAAACGGCTCCAGCTCAATGGCCAGTGTTTGTGGTAGCAGCTTGGCAATGATGGACGCAGGTGTTCCGATGGCTGCGCCTGTAGCTGGCATCGCAATGGGCTTGGTTAAAGAAGGCGAAGAGTTCGCAGTTCTAACTGATATCTTAGGTGATGAAGATCATCTAGGCGATATGGACTTTAAAGTAGCCGGTACCGACGAAGGTATTACTGCACTGCAAATGGATATCAAGATTGAAGGTATCACTGAGCAGATCATGGATATCGCTTTGAAGCAGGCACATGACGCACGTATCCATATACTTGGCGAGATGAATAAAGTTCTTGAGACGCCACGTGAGACGCTATCTGATAAAGCGCCTGCGATGCGTACCATGAAGGTTCACCCAGACAAGATTCGTGATGTAATCGGTAAAGGCGGCGCAACTATTCGCTCTATTACTGAAAAGACTGGTGCTTCTGTTGACATCGAAGATGATGGTTCAATAAAAGTATACGGCGAAGATAACGACAGCGCTCAAGCAGCGATCGATATGATTTTGGGTATCACAGCAGAAGCTGAGATTGGCCAGATTTATACCGGTAAAATCGAACGTATTGTTGATTTCGGTGCCTTTGTTAACATCCTGCCAGGAAAAGACGGCTTGGTTCATATTTCTCAAATTTCGAACGAACGTGTTGAGAAAGTAACTGACGTTTTGAAAGAAGGTGAAGAAGTAAAAGTTAAGGTACTTGATGTCGACAACCGTGGTCGAATCAAACTAAGCATGAAAGAAATTACTGAAGACGAGTAATTAAATTCATGCATTAGAAAGCTCTGTTTTGAGCTTTCTATTTGTATCAGTAAACTAAAGGAGGCTAATCGCCTCCTTTTTTATTTTTGTGAGAAACGGTATGGATAAGAATACGCCTAACTACGCACAGCAAGCTGAAGAGCTTGATGACTTTCTACGGACTCATTTACCCTTAGCGAGAGCCGCTGGCGTTAAAGTTGAGCAATATACGGGAGACAAACTGATAGCTAGTGCGCCATTAGACAAAAATATTAATGACAAAGGCACCGCATTTGGCGGAAGCTTATATAACATCTGCGTGATTGCAGCATGGGGAATGACGCACCTAAAGTCACGTGAAATGGGTTTGGCTGGCGACATAGTTGTTGCAAAAGGTGAGATCAATTACCTGAGACCGTTAACAAGCCAATTGATGGCGACAGCAATTGCGCCGACACCTGAGCTTATTGCTCGAGCTAAGCAAGGTTTTGTCGATCGTGGCAAGGCAATATTTTCTATCAAGGTTGAGATTCTAGATCAAGAAAATCAACCTTGTGTAGAGTTTGAAGGTAAATACGCAGTTTTGGCAGCAAGTTAACAGACCTTTATGAGTTCTATCTCACCATTTATTTCTTAACTCTCTCAAGGCGACGAATACCTCTTTGTCAGTGTCGAAACCGCCGGTGTTGCTTCTGATTTCAGTATTATCCAGCCTAAAGAAGGTGTTGAATTTCTTTTCATCACCAATGGTTGTTGTTAGAGGACTAGCGACTGGGTCAGCAGCAATTGCTTTTTCCAGCCAATCTTTTGCATCCTGATTAGAGGGTTCCAGACTCAAGGTAAAGCGCAGATTATTTTCTAAATACTCGTGGCCAGGGTAGACCGTTATATGATCGTCTAAGGTATGAAACTGTTCAGCAATTGTTTGATAAAGAACCTCAGCGTCGCCACCTAAATGACAGTGCCCAACACCCGCGTTGAATAAAGTATCGCCGGTGAATATGGCTGTTGAATTATTGTTCACTTGTAGCAAAAAACAAAGGTGAGCAAGCGTATGCCCTGGTGTGTCTAGCACGCATAGCTGAGTTTGATTACCAAGTGGAATAATTTCGCCCTTTGATAAGGTTCTTGAAAGGCCCGGAATTTTTCCCTTGCCATTCTCATGCGCCCACACTTCGCAGCCATGTTGATCGACAAGCGCGGCGTTTCCTTGAACGTGATCGAAATGTTCATGGGTATTGATTATCGCTTTGAGTGACAGGCCCTTCTCTTTGAGCACACTGTTGATAATTTGATCGTTCCAAGGGTCGATGACTAAAGCTGATTGGTCATCCAGTTCGATGACGTAAGTGAAGTTTCGAAGTTGGCTTTGGGTATAAATCTGATGAACTTGCATGGGCAATGTCTTGGTAGCAAATAAGAGGATTTGAAGTTTGAGCCAAATGCCCGTAAATTGCACTGAATACTTAAGACGAGAATGGATAATAAAAGATGAAGAAAGTACAACAATCAGTCTATATATTGCTCATGATGAGCATCGCCTGTTTTGTCAGCGCAGAAGCAGTTAAAGACGCCACCTTGGAATCACTCATGGTTCTATCTGGCATTAATAGTCAGATTCAAGATATTCCTGTTGGCGTAAAAGCAGGCGTGTTGGCTAGTAGAGGAGGTGTGTCTTCTGGTAAAGATACGCATTTTGACAAGGCGGTGGACCAATTATTTAATGCAGACCAAATACAGGCTGAAGTTTATCGTGAGGTAGCCAAGGCAATCTCAGAACAAGACGCACAAAAGTTGTTGACGTGGTATGAGTCGAATTTGGGCAACCGGATCGCGCGAGCGGAAGAATATGCCGCGACGCCCCAAGCCATGGCAGAGATGCAGGCAACGGTTCAGGTTCTTATGAGTGACGAAACCAGAATGCCAATTGCACGAAAATTGATGGAAACAGGAGATATCCTCGACAAAGGCCTACAAATGCAGCAATCAATGATGACTGCTGTTCAGGTGGCGGCGACTAAATATCTAAAGCCTAATGACAAAGTCGCGTTAGACGAAATTTCTAAAATGATCGAAGCGCAGCAGCCAAGAGTCCAGCAAATTATTGAGCAATCAATTTTACTCAATATCGCCTATACATTTAGAGATTTCGAAATTGCAGAGTTAGAGTCTTATATCGAGACGCTGAAAAAAGAGGAAATGCAAAAATTCAACAGCGGCGCACTAAACGGAATGGTAATAGCACTCGAAAAAGCAGCGAAAGAAATGGCGTCGACGTCTGTGAGTATCTAATCATTTAGGGACGGTGGTGATTTTTTACGACCGTGTAAATCGCATCGCATAATGTCCCTAATTCTGTTTCAGTCATGACATACGGTGGCATAACATAGACCAGTTTTCCGAAAGGTCTCACCCAAACGCCTTGTTCTACGAATTTGGGTTGAATCGT
>Ga0105350_10000231_pt1 | contig 38088 bp, 32 predicted proteins | sample EN1Hudsemesocosm_FD_83506 | JGI IMG/M metagenome (GOLD analysis project Ga0105350, IMG submission 83506) | Methane-oxidizing microbial communities from mesocosms in the Hudson Canyon - EN1E Hudson Canyon | ecosystem: Environmental > Aquatic > Marine > Cold seeps | place: Hudson Canyon... | reverse complement strand
CCCAGTTTTCCATCAATGACTAGCGTGGAACGTTATATCCAAGCGCAGCCTCAAACACCACCTTCAATTGATACTATTACTCCATCTACTCAGTTAAAGGCTAAGACAGGTGTTGAAGGTTATATTGAACGTAAACACCAGTCTGAGATTGAACAAACTCATACCGCTGTCGATCTATCAGCTGAGGATGGCATTGATCCAGAAATCGCTCAATTAATGCCTAATGATCTCGACGTAAAACTAACACAAGAAAATGAAAAACTCATTGATCCTGAGCTCTTAGTCGTTTATCTAGCAGAAACTGATGATCTACTCAATCAGTACAATAGTCAATTAGTGTCACTCCATCAGCAACCTGACAATTCAGATTATCAAGCCACGATACATAGTACATTACAGTCGCTAATAGATAATTCACAGCATGCTAATCTTCCAGTCTTAGTTGATTTATATCAACTTCTGGATAAATTGACTCAATATTCAAAGCCCAATCATAAAGATATTGTCGGATTGATAGAGCAGTGTTATGAGCATATTAATGATCAAATTGAACTATTGATCCAAAATAAACCTGCCAGTGATATTACCCAATTCAAACAGCACGTTGACCGCCGCATCAGCCAACTAGAGTCAGTTGCACTAATGTTCGAATGGTTCCCTCTCCCAAGTGATGAACCTGAATTACTCGACGCCTTTACAGAAGAGTTTGCAGAGTTACTCAAGTCAAGTGGTGATGCCATTAAACGCTGGCAACAAAATCATGATGATCACACTGCATTGCAACAATTGCAACGCGCTCTGCATACTATAAAAGCTGGGGCTCGTTTAACCGCCCTAAGGCCTATTGCAGACATTAGCCATCAGATGGAATCATTGCTTTCTTCCGTCGTTGATCAACAAGCTCCTAGTAAACCTTTCTTTTCCTTATTACAACAGTCACAAGATCGCTTAGCTGAAACTCAGGAACGGTTAGTCAAGAAAGAGTCTCTCCCTATTTCACAGGATATACTTACCTCTATGGCGCAGCACACTCGACATGTTGCAGCACCAACGACATCAAGCCTGTCAGTAGTTGAAGAAACAGCCGTTAAAGAAATTAAAGCCAGTGGCAGTGAACACCTTCGTGTTCGAGCTGATTTAATCGATTTCATTACCAATTTTACCGGTGAAGTCAATATTTCACGTGATCGTGTTGGCCAACAAAACTCGGCCATATTACTTCAATTAACTGAAATGGAAGCTACGGTTAGTCGCTTACAAAATCAATTAAGAAACCTACAAATAGAGACTGAAACACAGATTTTATTCCGCTATGAAGATCACACTCATGATAAAACTGACTTCGATCCATTAGAGTTTGATCGCTTTTCTATGATTCAGCAACTTTCACGGGGTTTGACTGAAAGTGTGAGTGATATGCAGGAAATCACACGGTCAATTGATAATACCGTACATGATTCTAATGCCATTTTATTGCAACAATCACGACTCAGCGCCGATTTAGAACAAGGCTTGAGAAGTACACGCTTAGTGCCTTTTACAGGGATTGTCCCTCGTTTTGAGCATATCATTCGTCAAGTTAACTCTGAATTAGAAAAACAAACCGAATTAACCGTCCATGGTGCCGAGCGCGAACTAGATCGCACTATTCTTGATCGCATTATTGAACCATTGGAACACCTTATTAGGAATGCCATTACTCATGGCATTGAGTCGCCTGCAGCTCGCCAAGAGCTTGGTAAAAATGAGGTCGGTCGGCTAACGCTTACAATTACTCGTGAAGGGTCTGAAATATTATTATCTCTTGCAGATGATGGCCAGGGTATCAATGTTGAAAAAGTGAAACAAACAGCCATTAATCAGAAGCTAATTAACCCTGACAATATACCTTCTGATGACAAGTTGATTCAGCTTATTTTGACTCCATATTTCAGTACCTCTGACAGTGTTTCGCAAATATCCGGTGGTGCCGTTGGAATGAATGTTGTAAACAATGAAATACGAGCACTTAAAGGCCGGCTTTCTATTCAATCCATCTCAGGGAAAGGCACAACCTTTAATATTCATTTACCATTAACCTTATCCATCATGCCGTCACTGATGGTTAGCTGTAATGATAAACCTTACGCAATTCCAATGAGTTCAGTACATGCCGGTACACGAGCCAGTGTCACTGAAATCCAATCTTTACTAGCTTCTGAAGGTGAAACACGCTTCGAATTTCATGGTGAGTACTACCGTTTATTCTCCTTGGCACAATTGCTTGATCTCCCCTTAACGCTACCCGACGATCCTAAGGTTCAGTTGCCAATATTACTGTTCCAGTATGAGGATAATCACATTGCGCTATTAGTCGATGCCGTCAATAATAACCGAGAAATCGTATTAAAATCAGTTGGCGAACAACTCAGTTGTATAGACTCTATCAATGGCGCCACTATATTAGGAGATGGTCAAGTTGTCTTCATCCTCGATATCCCGACACTGGTTAAAACTGCAGAGCCAGGGAGTGCCGATGTAACTAATCTAGACCTTTTAAATCGAATTCCGGCTGATACTAAGATTCAGACTACTCCTCTCGCTATGATAGTTGATGATTCTATTACCGTGCGTAAAGTATCTGGCAACTTACTTAAGCGCCACGGTTTCGAGGTGATAACCGCTCGAGATGGTATTGATGCCATTGCTCAATTAAATGAACACACACCCGATATTATTTTACTTGATGTCGAAATGCCTCGAATGGATGGGTTTGAATTCGCAACACTGGTTCGAAATATTAAGCAATACCGCCACTTACCTATTATTATTATAACCTCACGAACAGGCGATAAGCATCGCACTAGAGCACTCAATATCGGCGTAAATGCTTATTTAGGGAAACCTTACCAGGAATTAGAGTTGGTAGAGACAATGCAGAAGCTACTTGGTACTCACTATCCAGACTCAAAGCAATAACAGGACATAAATATGGCTGAGAACATGACTGACTTTATTCCTTGTATGCTTATTCCATTACAGAAATATTTCTTCTTATTGCCAAATTCGACCATTGCTGAGGTTATTCCTATGCCTCAACTTGCTACGGTGCCCGACAAACCTGACTTCTGGCTAGGTGAATATAACTGGCATGACCGGCTGTTACCTGTTATTAATGTAGAGGCTTTACTTAAAAGTAAAAGTATCGATGTATCTGCTGCAAATAAACTGTGTATTTTACATAGTATTAATGACACGTCTGATCTGCCTGTATATGCCCTACCTTGTTATGGTGTGCCGCAGTTAATTAACTTAAATGAGTCAGCACTTCTTATGGCCAAAGATGCAGAAGAATCAGACTTCCTACTTTTCCAACTTCCAATCGGTAATAAATTGGCTTATATACCTAATCTAGATTCGATTGAAATAGCACTGAGCCACTAAAGAAAATATATCCTGTGGATTACCGTCATTACCTTATTAGCTCTATCAAATCGTTGCTATTGCTTGGCCTGCTCAGTATTCTATCCGGTAATGTAATTGCGAATAATCAACTCGAACAACAGCGAGTAACATTCCAGTTCGCCAAAAAAGCACTCGAAACAAATCAAATTAGCAGGTTCAAGAAGTTAAATAATGAGTTGCAAGGTTATCCTTTGCAACCCTATTTAGACTTCTTATATTTAAGTCATAGATTCAACCATACAAATGAAAAAACTATTAGTAATTTCCTTCAGCAGCAGCAGGGAACCTTTTATGCACAACGTTTACGTAATAGCTGGTTAAATAGCCTTGCTCGTAAAAAAAAGTGGTCGCTATTTCTAGCGCATTATCAGTCGCCACAACCTGTCTCTAGACAGTGTCTTCAAGTACAAGCTCTTATTAACACGGGCAAGCAATCCGAGGCTGTAGCCCGTATTCCATCATTATGGTTAGTGCCTCGATCACAGCATAAAAATTGTGACCCTATCTTTAAGTTCTGGCAAGATAAAAACTTATTAACAGATGAGCTTCGCTTGCAACGAATCATGCTGGCAGTTCACGCAAAGCAATTTAGCCTAGCCAAATATTTAGCTAAATCACTCAAAAGCCCTCAAGCAGCTAATAAGCTAATCTCTGCTTGGCAACAAGCCAATGACTCACCAAAAAGATTTTTAAGTTCAAAAATAGCAGACAATGGGAATAATAGAGATATTATTAAGCACGCTATATATCGACTCGCTCGAAAATCCACCGACCAAGCTTACCAAGCTTGGCAAAAATTAAGCCCAATATATAAATTTAGCGAGCAAGAGAAGCTTACAACACAAAGCGCCATAGCCAATCGGGCTGCACTAAATCGTGAAGATCGCACACTAGAATATTTTTCAGACATTCCCAATGAAACATGGCGAGTTCGGGCTGCCTTATGGCAGCAAGACTGGCAGGCCGTTAATAAAGCGGTTCTCAGTTTGGAGCTAAATGAACAGCAGCAACCTCGTTGGCAATATTGGTTAGCGCGAAGTCAGGCTAAGCTAGGTCAACAAGCTAAAGCAATGAAAACCTATCAAACATTGGTTTCAAAACGTGACTTTTATGGTTTTCTTGCAGCGGATCAACTTCAACAGCCATATCAAATGAATCATAACCCTATTTATTATGAACAAACTGAAATAGACTTATTCCTACAGCGTCCTGCTGTAGCAAGGTTAAAAGAATTTTTCACACTAGATATGAATCTCGCAGCACGCCGCCAAGCTTATGCCTTAAAACAACAACTTTCACCCAGACATCTTCAACTACTTGCAACGCTAACCCATAAGTGGCAATGGCATAATCAAACTATCGCCTTGCTAGGAAAAGCGAAGTACTGGGATGCATTAGACCTACGTTTCCCATTGGTTTATAACAATCCGATATTACTTGCTGCTAACAAGAATGACATGGATCCCTCTTGGCTCTTAGCTGTTGCAAGACAAGAAAGTGCCTTCAATTCTAGTGCCCGCTCACATGTTGGCGCAACAGGCTTGATGCAGTTAATGCCAGAAACAGCAAAGCAAATTGCCCGCTTAATCAATAAACCTCTAAAAAGTATCTCTGAACTGTTAATTCCGGAAAGAAATATTCAATTGGGAAGTGCCTACTTACGCCGTATGTACGATAAAAATAAACAGAATCCAGTTCTCGCAACCGCATCTTATAATGCTGGTCCCCATCGTGTTGCTCGTTGGTTACCAGAAAAAACGTTGCCCGCCGATATTTGGATTGAGAATATACCGTTTACTGAAACCCGACGTTACACACAAACTGTTTTAAGTTATATGGCCATTTTTGATTATCAACGTAAACAAGCGATAACGCCTTTATCTACAAGAATGCCTGCAGTTCAAGCAAAAAAACCGTAACATATACCCATGAAAACTTACCTTGTCGGCGGCAGTGTCCGCGATAGATTACTGGGCCTTCCTCTTAAGGATAGGGACTGGGTTGTAGTCGGTAGCACGCCAGAGGCAATGCTATCTCAAGGCTTCCAGCCTGTGGGCAAAGACTTCCCTGTATTTCTCCACCCTAAGACACATGAAGAATATGCCCTTGCCCGCACCGAACGTAAAACGGCGCCAGGCTATAAAGGTTTTATTATTCATGCCGCACAAAATGTCACTTTAGAGCAAGACCTTATCCGTCGCGATCTTACGATTAACGCCATAGCACAAGATGAGAATGGTAGACTGATTGACCCTTATAACGGCCAGCAAGATCTGAAAGATAAAATTTTACGCCACGTTTCGCCTGCTTTTAGCGAAGATCCTGTTCGAGTATTGCGCATTGCCCGCTTTGCCGCACGTTTTGGCTTTACTATTGCCAATGAAACCAAACAGCTCATTCAAGAAATGATTATAAATAATGAACTTGATCATCTTGTCTCGGAGCGTGTATGGCAAGAATTACAAAAAGCCCTTGCCACACCACAGCCATCATTATTCTTTCTGACTTTACGGGGAGTCGGTGCACTTAAGATACTCTTTCCTGAAGTTGATCGGCTTTTTGGTGTTCCTCAAGTACCTAAATGGCATCCTGAAATTGATACCGGTATTCATGTCATGCTGGTACTCGACCAAGCTGCGAAATTGAGTGAAGAAATCACCGTGCGTTTCGCTGCTCTTTGTCATGATCTGGGTAAGGGCACAACCCCTAAAGCTACTCTGCCACAACATATTGGCCACGAATTACGTAGCGTCAAACTAACCGAAACACTATGCGAGCGCCTACGTGTTCCAAAACAAATACAGAGCCTTGCGGTAAAAGTCGCTAAATATCATACGCATATGCATTTATTATTCGAAATGAAAGCTGAGACAATTTTAAAAGTCATTGAAGCATTAGACTCATTTCGTAAACCCGAACACTTTGAGCATTATTTATTAGCTGGTGAAGCCGATTTTCGTGGCAGGCCGGGATATGAAACCAAGCCAATGCCAGAGATTAATGTGCTTAAACAATGCTTCATCGCTACGCAAGCTATCACCGCAACCCCTTTTTTAGGCAAAGGCATCACCGGGCCAGCAATTAGCGAGTCAATCCGTAAACAAAGAATTAAAGAAATAGAGCTCATTATGAAAGCACACAAGCATTAATTACTGACGTATAATTCAATATTTTAAATTACCGCACAGGATAACTTCATGAGCGATTCTATCTCAGCCAACTGGGCCAGCGTTAATGCTACTTGCCAACCTTTAATTGATGACCTTATTGCCAATGCACAAGCACTACAGCTTGAAATTAGCACCTTAAGCAATGGTACTCGCATCATTGATGCCGGTATTAACTGCAATGGTGGCCTTGAAGCTGGTCGTTTAATTGGTGAAATCTGCATGGGTGGTTTAGGTACAGCTACATTAGGCACCAACAGTGGTTTTGAAAACTGGCCTTGGTCAGTTAATGTACATGCTAAAACACCTGTATTAAGTTGCCTTGGTAGCCAATACGCAGGCTGGAGTTTATCGCACGAAAAATTCTTTGCGCTAGGCTCAGGTCCAGGCCGTGCTCTCGCTGGTAAAGAAGCAATCTTAAAAGAGTTTGGCTATAAAGATGAGGCAAGCAGCACTACCATCGTTTTAGAAGTGGATTCATTCCCACCGATTGAAGTAGCCGAAAAAGTAGCGAAGGACTGCGCCATTAAACCTGAAGACTTAACGTTCATCCTAACACCAACATCAAGCCTTGCAGGTGTAATGCAAATCGCCATCCGCGTACTTGAAGTGGCAATGCACAAAGCACATACATTGCATTTCCCTATGGATAAAATTATTGATGGTTACGGCGTAACACCCGTTGCTCCCCCTGGTGGTGACTTTATAACAGGTATGGGTCGCACTAATGAAGCGATCTTATTTGGTTGTAAAGTGGACTTTTGTGTTAAATATACCGATGAAGAAGCAAAAGACTTGGCAGATAAATTACCAAGTAATACTTCTTCTGATTATGGTCGCCCATTTGGTGAAGTCTTTAAATCATATGATTTTGACTTCTTTAAAGTTGATCCAATGCTATTTAGCCCAGCACAAGTCACTGTTACCAATGCAAACACCGGTAGCAGCTTTACCGCAGGTGAATTAAACAAAGAGTTATTAGTCACTTCATTTGGTCTATGAAAGGTATAAAATACGCGGGGCAGGCAGCCTGCTCCGCAATTAATTTTCACATCTAAGAGCTTCATGTCATCACCTTCTAAAATAGTTATTTTCAACGATACGCACGGCTGGCATAGCAGACAGTTAATTAATGCGTTGGCTCGCCATAATATCGCTGCGGTACTGTGTGACTTAGCTGACTGCACCATTGATCTTGAACAAGCAACAGGCCTGATGATTCCAGGCTTTGAAGAAGGTCTTCCAGCTGCAGCAATGGTACGAGGCATTGCGCCAGGCACATTAGAACAAATCACTTTACGTATGGATGTATTGCATACTCTTTCTGAATTAGGCATACCCGTATTTAATCCCGCAAGCGCAATTGAACATACCGTAGATAAAGCCCGCACCTCACTACGTCTTCATCTAGCAGGTATTCATACCCCAAAAACATGGGCATGTGAAAATAGAACGATCGCCCGTGATATTGCTAAAACTCAATTTGAAAAACAAGTCACACTCGTTATAAAGCCTTTATTTGGCTGTCAAGGAAAAGGCATTGAAAAAGTGAATACTCTAGCGGAATTCGAGGCTGTTAACATCATCGGCGATGCCTTCTATATGCAAGAATATATCGAACCTTTTGAACCAGAAGACTGGCAAGATTGGCGGTTAATGGTTATTGATAATGCCGTCTGTGCCGCCATGTCACGTCGCTCAAAACATTGGATAACAAACTTTGCTCAAGGTGGCAGTTGTTTTTCGACTACGATTACAGCAGAAATGGAACAACTCGCCCTTAAAGCGACTCAGGCTGTTCAGGCCGATTATGCAGGTGTTGATCTTATTCGCAATAAAGATGGCAGTTACACGGTATTAGAAGTCAATAGCGTGCCTGCATGGAAGGGACTGTTTCAAGCAACAGGTATTAATGCTGCTGATAATTTAGCCCACGCATTGGCGAAACGTATTGCTTCAGCCCAAATAAACTCTCAAAATCATGCTCAATAGACAAGCAATACAAAATTGCATTATCTGGGCCTGTGAACACGAAGTATTATCGCCTAAGCCTGGTAATGTAAATAGCATTAGTGATGGCCATAATATGCAGGCCGAAGACTTCATTAAAAGCGCTCATGCTATTGCTCCAGCATTAACAACACCGGGAAGATCCGTTGGTCAGCGGATTTTATATGCGATTCAAGCAACACGAGAAGTTGTCGACTGTAATACCAATCTCGGTATTGTTTTACTGCTTGCACCATTATGTGCCGCAATTGAGCAATGTAACACTATTGAATCACTGCGCGGCACACTGTCTTCCGTGTTAAAAGCCCTCACAATCGATGATGCAAAATGCTGCTTTGAAGCGATTCAACTTGCTGAGGCTGGCGGACTAGGAAAAGTAGAGCAACATGACATTAATAGTATACCAACAATAACCTTACTCGAAGCAATGGAACAAGCAAAATCCCGTGATTCTATCGCGGCTCAATATCTTAATAATTATCGAGAAATATTTGATGTCGGCTTAGTTAATTTGACATTGGCAATTAATTCTGGGGAAAGTATTGAATGGGCTACTACTTTCGCGTATCTTTACCTGTTATCGAGCAGTTTTGACACTTTGATTTGCAGGAAACAAGGCGAAGAAACAGCTAAAGCCATTAGTTATAAAGCTAAACAATTTGTTGATAGTGTAAATAAAAACAATATGTTAAGTAGTTTCTCAACTGAACTATCAGTTTGGGATAAAGAATTAAAGAGAAATGCGATAAACCCAGGAACAACGGCGGACTTGACCGCAGCGACTTTGTTCTTGTACGCATTAAGCTCTAAATGAATTTCAGCGCATTATTGTGCTCTGAGCAGGATGTACGTTCCTTGAATACGTATAACCTCTCCTAAATATTTTAGGGGTGTTTAAATTAGTTTTTTTTTAATTTTTGGAACAGGAAGAAATAACATGCCAGTTATCGACCGCGTACTTGTAGGCGAATCTCTAGTCATTGAAGATGGTGACTTAGACAACGTATCTCACATCGACTTACTAATGGGCCCTCGTGGCTCAGCAGCAGAAGATGCTTTCTGCCGAACAATGACAGACCAAAAAGCAGGTGTTAATGGATTATTAGCAGTAGTTGCACCTAACCTTATGGTTAAACCTGCGACCGTTATGTTTAACAAAGTTACTATTAAAAACATGAAGCAAGCCGTTCAAATGTTCGGCCCAGCACAACGTGGCGTAGCTATGGCTGTTGCTGAATGTGTTGAAGATGGCACCATCCCAATGTCTGAAGCTGATGATTGTTTCATCTGTGTTGGTGTTTTCATTTCACCAACTGCAGATAATGATCAAAAAATTCAAGATTGGAACTACCGCGCAACTAAAGAATCAATCAAACGCGCTGTAGCGCGTGAGCCAAAAGCAGCTGACGTTGTTGCACAATACAAAACAAGCGAGCATCCATTCGCAGCTAGCTAAGTTTTAATTTAGTTTAAAGCTTTTAAAACGCCGTTTTCTCGCAAGGGAAAACGGCGTTTTTATTGTTACGACTCGGACAGCGTAAAAATATCTTCTTTCGTCAAACGTCCATCATGTAAGACGCTTGCCACTAATACTTGCTTTATGCCCTTTTCTTTTAAAGACAATAAATCACTCGGCCCTCTCACTCCCCCAGAAGCAATAACATCATTGTCTGTTTGTGACTTTATCTGCATTAATAAATTGAAATCCGGGCCTGATTGACTGCCAATACAGTCCAGGTTCATAACTATAATAGATTTTGGCCAAAAAGCTGGATCGGACAATAGTGCTTTATTACCTAAAAAATGACCCTTCTGAAAATCCAGCGATAAAATACTATTTTCACTCACCAATGGTTCTTTCAACCATAAGGGTTCAAATAAAGTTTCACTGCCAATAACAGGGCGAATATTAAAATACTGATTAACTTTTCGCCATTCAGTTTGAGTTTTAATTCCAGCATCTAACCAAAATTCAAAGTCTGGAAAAGCGGAGGAAATCTCATGATAGCGCTGCTCATCAAATTTCCCATCAATAACAGCATCAAGATCAGCAATATATATGATTGGAAAAGAATAAAAAGCCACTATCTCTTTAATAACATCGATAGGCTCGTGGCTCTGCGTTAAACATGACTGAAGTAACGGGTAACTCTCCCTATTACCGCCACTAGCATGAACAACCTTTCCCCCCATTACATCGATGACAGGTATAATTTCCACCCTACTCCTCAGGTATCATTTGATAGCATTTAATGAAATTATTTATTTACGAGCACATTACCAGTGGTGCGCTTATAAACACAGCCTTACCAGCAAGTCTCGAACGAGAAGGCAATATGATGCTACACGCCATTGTAGAAGATTTTCTTCAAATCGCTGATATTGAAATTATTATTTTACGCGATGGCCGCCTTAGTAATATGACTATTACTAGCCCAGCATTAAAATGCCTGCATACTGATAGCGAACACACGTTTCAAAAAGCTTATAACACTGCCAGACAACAAGCTGATTTTATTTTACCTATTGCACCAGAAACAGATGGTATCTTGTTCGAGATACAACGCGCCATCCTTACCGAAAAAGGCAAATCATTAGGCAGTCAAGCTAGTGCAATAGCAATAAGCTCTGATAAATATCAATGCTATCAAGTACTACAGGCTCACTCGATAGCCACACCGCTAAGTATAATAGCAAGTGAATGGCCACTACTGAAATTTACATCTACTAGCGGCTATATTACTAAACCACGCGATGGTGCAGGCTGTGTAAACACATTATTTTTTCCTACTCAATCAACACTGTCTTTTTGGCTAAAAAAACAAGATGATCGTTTAGATAAAATAATCATTCAGCCCTATTTTGTTGGCACATCAATTAGTTTTTCATTGCTTTGCTCAGAACAAGATGTAAGCGTACTATCAATAAATCGTCAGCATGTAAATGAGAGGCAAGGAACCCTTAGTTTTTCCGGTTGCACCGTTAATGGCGCTGATATCTCTACATTTACTATTGAGAAAGCCACCCTGCTTGCCCAGAAAGTGCACCAAGCAGTAGCTGGTTTGTGGGGCTTTATTGGCATTGATGTTGTAATAACAGATAGTGATGTAATGGTGGTAGATATTAATCCCCGACTCACTACCTCCTATATTGGTTTGCATGAATCATTGCAAACAAACCCTGCTCAGTTATTATTAACCATGATGAATACCAATACTCTTCCCACCATTTCTCACCGTCAGCCTGTAGAGGTTTTATTATGACGGCCTCTCACCCTTATATTAGTGGCTGGGATATCGGTGGCGCTCATATTAAAGTGGCACGTTGTAATTCTGATGGCGTACTAATTAATGTCATACAGCTTGCCTGCCCACTCTGGCAAGGTATTGATAAACTCGAACTGGCAATCAAGTCTATTTTCTTACAACTGAATAATCAGCAAGATCGCCATGCTATAACAATGACCGGTGAGCTAGTAGATATATTTGCCAATAGACAACAGGGTGTTGCAGGGATTTTGTCGTGCTTAGCCAACTATATATCCACTGATCATACTGAGGTATATGCCGCTAACTTAGGCTGGTTATCACCACAACAAGCATCTTCACAATGGCAATATGTGGCATCTCGTAACTGGCAAGCAAGTGCTAGCTTAGTCGCTCAATATCAGCCTGAAGGGCTCTTTATTGATATAGGCAGTACAACTTGCGATATTATTCCATTTCACAGTGGTGATGCTCAACCGGATGGCGTTGATGATTACCAACGTCAAACCAGTCGTGAATTACTCTACACCGGCGCGATTAGAACGCCCTTAATTACTATCAGTCAGTCTGCCCCTTTTAACGGCGTATTAACGAGTCTCGCAGCGGAGGTATTTGCTACAACAGCCGATATTTGGTGTTTATTAGATTTATTAAACCCTGCATCTATCCAAGATGCCAGCGCTGATGGTCAACCATGGCAGAATCAGTTTTGTGCGAGTCGTATCGCCCGCTTACTGGGTTCTGACTTTAATATGGCAACACTTGATCAGTGGAAGCAGCTAGCCCAATGGTTTGCCGAACAACAAATTCACCAAATTACACAGGCAATCCTTCAGGTTGGCTCTTCAAAAACAGAGTTATCAATAAGTGCGCCTATTATTGGCGCCGGTGTAGGCCGCTTTATTGCTAGATGCTGCGCTCAGCGTCTTAATCGCCCTTACAGTGACTTTGCAGAAGCCATTGCCGCAACACACACACATACCTCAGATCATGCTCCTGCAGTTGCAGTTGCTCTTCTAGCACATCGCAACTTACCGTAAAATAGATACCATGAGTCAAATTAACCTACCACCACTATGCACCGAGCTTCCCTACTTCGCAGATAGTGCTATTTATTTTGAGAGTATTCGAGATAAGGAATGGCCGATATTTCTAGATAGCGGACTAACTTCGCATACTGATGGACGCTATGATATTCAGACTGCTGATCCCTTTATCACCCTTACAACAGTTGGTGATAATACCTTAATTACCCAAAATGATAGTTCAGAACTCTCTAGCGATGACCCTTTTTTACTGCTGCAATCTATTCTTGATAACTTCGAGATTCAACAGCTTTCTAAGCTGCCTTTTTGTGGCGGAGCACTCGGTTATTTTGGCTATGATCTGGGTCGTAGAATCGAATCTATTCCAAATCTTGGCGTTGATGCGGAGCATATTCCAGATATGGTCATCGGTATTTATGACTGGGCTATTATCACCGACCATCACCAACAAAAATGTTGGTTAGCCAGTTATGGCCTAGCCTCGAATACTCAGGCTATATGGCATGATCTTGTCGAGCAGCTACATACCTGTAAAGCTCCGACAACAACAGTAGACTTTACTGTCACCAGCGAATTAAAAAGTAACTTAGATCGAGGTAGTTATCAAACAGCTTTTAATAAAATAAAAAACTATATCCGCGAAGGCGATTGCTATCAGGTTAATTTAGCTAAACGGTTTGAAGTAACTGCCAAAGGCGATCCTTGGGCTGCTTATTCATTATTACGTAAGCAAAATGCCGCGCCATTCTCATGTTATTTTTCAACCCCCCATGTCAGCGTGTTGAGCTCGTCGCCAGAGCGCTTACTTAAAGTGGATCAAAACCAAGTAGAAACAAAGCCTATCAAAGGTACTCGCCCACGAGATTTAGATGATGCTGAACGTGATCAGCAGTTGGCTGAAGAGCTAAAAATAAGTGTTAAAGATCGTGCTGAGAACCTAATGATTGTTGATCTATTACGCAATGATCTTGGCAAAGCTTGCATTCCAGGCTCCATTACAGTGGCCAAACCTTTCAAACTTGAATCATTTGCAACCGTTCATCACTTGGTGAGCACCATAACAGGGACCTTATCTGACAATCAAAACGCAAGCTCCTTACTGCGCGCCTGTTTTCCCGGTGGGTCTATAACGGGAGCACCTAAATTACGTGCAATGGAAATAATTGAAGAATTAGAGCCCAACCGCCGCGGCCTTTATTGTGGCAGCATTGCCTATATTGGTTTTGATGGCAAGATGGATAGCAATATAACTATTCGCACCCTTATATATAGCGATAATCGTCTTCGGTTCTGGGCAGGTGGCGGCATTGTTGCAGATTCAGACTGTAATGCAGAATATCAAGAAGTACACGATAAAGCATCAGCGATGCTTAAACTGGTTGACCAGCTTAGATAATGCCACCCATTGTTATTAAACTGGGAGGTAGTCTTTACAATACGCCCGAACTCACACTCTGGCTCAAAGCCCTTGTCGCTTATTCTAGCCAGCAACCCATTGTTATTGTGCCCGGCGGAGGTCCATTTGCTGATCTTGTTCGTGATGCACAAAAGCTGTATCGTTTTGATGATAAGGTAGCCCATCATATGGCCATAGTTGCTATGAAACAGTTTGGCGTGTTACTGATGTCATTAGAAGCACATTGCAATACATTTTCAATCGATAACAATCACTCATCAGGTTTATCTGTTTGGCTACCAGAAGATTCACTGCTTGATGAAACAGACATTAAGCAGTGTTGGAGTATCAGTTCTGATAGCCTTGCTTTATGGCTCGCAAACAGGATTTCTGCTCAACAGTTATTATTAATAAAGCGTATTAATCCTTCATCGCGCTCAATTAAAGAATTAAGCGAAGCTTGCATCGTTGATGCTGGTTTCTCTCACTTATTTTCACAACAGCCTATCATAGCGAAAATTATCCATGATCAGCACCACCATCTTCTCGCTGAAAAAATTTCAGATGCTGCTTTGAAGTTATCTACGTAATGAATCAGCTTATCGGTACTTTGGAGCAGATCTTAGATCGCTTAAATAACAATCAAGACTCTCATACCTTTGAATTAATTTCCTTACTTTTATCGGAAGCGAATCTACATAGTCAGCCGACATGGGCTGCTCATATGACACCAGCGGTTAGTCAATCAGCACTATTAGGTCAACTGATTGCAGGTTTGCATAATGGTAACTTATTATCTGCTGATCTATACCCACGATTAGCAGAAATTGAAGCTCAATTAATCCGTTGGTTTTGTCTTTTATTTAAGCAGAAAAATGGCCACTTTACCCATGGGAGCAGCTACGGTAATTTAGAAGCCCTGTGGCAAGCAAGAGAGCGCGGGATGACTCCTTCTAATATTATTTACGGCTCCTCTGCAGCACATTATTCCATTGCCAAGTCCTGTCGTATATTAGGGCTTGAGTTTCGCCCTATTGCAACAGATCAACAAGGGCGAATGCAAATCACTGAGTTGAAGTCGGCTTGTCAAAAAGATCAGCCGCTGGCAATTGTGGCTACTGCCGGCACATCCTCCTGCGGTGCAATTGATTCACTTAGTGAGTGTATCGACATAGCACACACTGTGCATAGCTGGTGTCATATTGATGCGGCTTGGGGTGGTGCATTAGCATTACTCGAAAACCAACCTTATTTATCTGGTATCGAACACGCTGACTCATTATGCTTCGATCCTCATAAATCTTTAGGCCTGGCTAAGCCATGCAGTGTATTAGTCTACCAGCATACGCTAGAGCCTTTTACCGATCTGGATGTAGATTACTTAAGCTTAACACCCAATAAGACCATCGCCGGCTCCTATGGCGGAGAGTTATTTATACCGCTCTGGTTTTGCCTTCAAGTAAATCAAGAGGAAATAATTAGTCATATAAAGCAACGTTTAAGACAGGCCGAGTTATTTGCTCAAATATTGAAGCATAAAACAGACTGGGCTATTTGGCATTCGCCAACCGGCATTGTTTGTTTTGAAGCGAGGGATTCGCAAGATTTATCATTATTGGAAAAGAAAGGCATATTTTCACGGGCAAAAATAAATAGCGTCGATGTCTACCGTGCAGTATTTGCTAATCCGACAACAACAGCTAAAGCACTCATTACTGAACTTGAGCCTTATTTTTAATTTGCTTCTGCACACTATCAAAACGTCGTAACCATGATGGTAATGTATTTAAAGGTGCAGGCCATTTTTGACTTGCTTTTAATGCTCGTTTCTTATCAGGGTAAACACCATAGATAAGCGCATACCAAACCCGTCCGTTTCTCATACTTTGAAACTCTGCTGTATCATCAGATAAAGCATACTTATCTATAAACTCAACCACCTCAGCATGCTCCCATGAGCCCATAAGCTGAAAGGTATAGTCAGTAGCTTGCTGTTGCTGGATCCAGTCTTCCTGATGGATTGAATAAGCCTGCGTCGTTATTAGTTGTGGCTCCACTTCAACTGAATCTATTACAGTGTTATTTTCCACAGCTTCCAAAACTTTTATTTGCGGCTCAAGATTTTCTTTCTCCTGCTCAGGAAGTGTAGCTACTAATGAAGTAAGTTCTTCGCGGCCTGCTTGCTCTAAACTGCTTACCTTGTCTTCACCCACAATAACTGTTGTTAACTGCTCATCTGCTTCATTATAGGAAAATTCTTCTGCCTGTTGGATGGGTTCTTTTTCGGCCCCAGAAAAGAGTGTGTTGATCTGCTGCTGAAACACTAATAGTAATAACAATGAAGTGACTAACAATCCTAAAGCCAGCCATTTTAATAAGCTTTGGATTTTGCGAACATTAAAAGGGAATTTAAATTGCTTAGTTGGTCTTCCTAGTAGCTTCTGGTGTGCCAATTCATTTACCTTAGCGGGACAACCTTCAGATTGTCGATAAATATGCTTTAAGTCTTTTTCGCTAAATGGTATCTCACCAAGGTAGGCTACAGCGACCAGTCGATGCATTAAATATAAGGGCAACTCTTGCTTAGTTAAGTTTGGTAATTCAACGCGCTGCGAACGACCATGCAATTTTTCCCATTCAGGCATAGCCTTGCTCGCCGTCAGTACAGCGTGTAATAGAAAATTATCTTCTTCTTGCCATGAAAGACTATCAAAAATAGCCGTTACAACATCTGCTGACATATGATCGATATTATCAACCAGTATCACCGACCTAATATTAAGATTAAGTAAGCGCTGCAACCTATTTTTTAATACTGTTCCATAATCAGTAGTCTGGGCTATCTCAGCTTCATCGACGCCAAAAGCCCGAAGGCACGATGCCATTAATGTTGTCACCGTCAATGAAGGTTCTGCATCAATACGATAAACTCGTAGTTCATCACCCGCATCATGTTGCAACTGAGTTAATATGCTGCTTTTCCCCCCACCCTCAACCGCTACTACACATGGCACTTTATCGCTGGCACGTAATAAATGAAACAGCAAATTCAGTCGCTGCTCTATTTGTTCGCCATGATAAAATCCTTCGACGTTAATCGCACTATTAAATGGCGCAGAGTTCAAGGCTAATCGTGTAAGATAGCTAGGCTCGGCTGCAGAGTTAGTAATACTGCTCATATAGAGGTCATATTAGCGTTGAAAATCAGCCAAAGTTTCAGCTAAACACACTTTGGAGTAGTCATCACTAATAACAGCCTGGCCAATATTCTTTAACAATACCAGTCGGATCTGTCCATTTTGTACTTTTTTATCCACTGACATTAATGACATAAACTGTTTGCTTGTCATCCCACTAGGTACTGTCACAGGGAGGCGTGCAGCAAGGAGCATCTGTTTGATTCGCCCAAGCTCAACTGCAGTTATCCATCCCATGCGACACGATAAATCAGCAGCCATTAACATACCAACTGCCACACCCTCACCATGTAGAAAATTACCGTAGCCCATCCCAGTTTCAATTGCGTGCCCAAAGGTATGACCTAGGTTCAATAATGCTCTTACCCCTTGCTCAAGCTCATCTTGTGCAACAAGATCGGCTTTATCTTGGCATGAGCGTTCAATAGCCTCTGCTAAAACGTCTTTATCTCTTGCTAGTAATGCTGGCATATGGTCTTCTAACCATCCAAAAAATTCTGCGTCGTTTATCAAGCCATATTTGATTACTTCAGCGAGGCCTGAAGATAATTGCCTATCTTCTAATGTGTTTAAAGTCGACGTATCGGCAAGTACACATTGTGGCTGATAGAATGCACCAATCATATTTTTACCTAATGGATGGTTTACTGCTGTTTTACCACCTACAGATGAATCAACCTGTGACAAAAGTGTTGTTGGGATTTGAATGAATGGTACACCTCGCTGATAGGACGCAGCAGCAAAGCCTGCCATATCTCCAATAACACCACCACCTAATGCTAATATTGTCACCTTACGAGAAAACTTACCCTGCAATAAGGCGTCAAAAATCTGATTGAGTATCTCTAGACTCTTATACTCTTCTCCATCAGGCAGAATTACTGATTCACAGCGATATTGCGTTAATAATGCTAATAGTTTATTTAAATATAAAGGCGCAACGATGGTATTGCTTACAACTAATACCTCAGAGCCTTTAATATGCTTTTCTAATAATCCTGTCTGAGATAATAAGCCATTACCTATATAAATAGGGTAACTGCGATCTGCTAGGGAGACCTGTAATGTTTTCATCATTTTTATCTTATTGACCTATATTTTCTAACTGTTTAATAACTTCAGAAACAGCATGGGAAATTGATTGTTCTCCGGTGCGCAATTCAATATCTGCAACACCTTGATATAACGGTGAACGCTCAGTTAGCAAGTCTATAATTTGTTGTTTCGGATTTTCGGTTTGTAACAAGGGTCGACTTTTATCTTTGGCGGTTCGCCGAAACAACTGATCAGCGGATGCTGATAGGTATATAACATGGCCGCGAGATCGTAACACTCGTCGCGTGTCATCTGACAATACAGCACCACCGCCTGTTGCCAAAACAATCTCTTTTAGCTGCGATAAATCATCAATAACCTTTTGTTCACGAACACGGAAACCACTTTCCCCTTCCATTTCAAAGATCCAAGAAATTGACACGCCAGTGCGTTTCTCAATTTCTTTGTCACTATCAAAAAAATCTCGACCCAACGCTCTTGCTAACTGCCTGCCAACTGTCGATTTTCCGGCCCCCATGGGGCCTACTAAAAATATATTTCCACTTACCACGAAGCGCTGTTCCTTGCATTCATATGTTATACGACAAAAAACCGGTCCATTATGAGCCGGCTTTTATCGCGTAATTATCTATACCGTCTAAAATTTAAGGCTCTCTTTAATAATCTTAGGCGTTACAAATATTAGAAGTTCTCGTTTTGTATCTTGATTTTTATTAGTCTTAAACAAGAAGCCTACATAGGGTAACTCACCAAAGAATGGTACACGTCTTGATGTTTTTGTTTTTCTTTGCTCATAAATACCACCAAGAACCACGGTCTCGCCATTATCAACTAATACTTGTGTTTTTACACTGCGTGTATCGATACTTGGTATCTTGTCGTACACCTGACCAACATCATCTTTATTAACTTCTAAGTCCATCACAACACGATCATCAGGTGTAATTTGCGGTGTTACATTCAGCTTCAATACTGCCTGTTTAAATGAAACTGAAGTCGCGCCACTTGAAGTTTTTTCTTGATAAGGAATTTCTGTGCCTTGCTCAATTGTTGCTGTCTTCTGATTTGAAGTTATCACTCTTGGACTTGAAATAATTTCACCTTGCCCTTCTTCCTGCATAGCTGATAACTCTAGTTCGAGAATCGCACCTAATGGTAGTTTAGCTAGAGCCAGTGCAAAAGTACCAGTAGCATTTGTTACTGGTAAATTAACGTTCAAGCGATCTGCTTGCAGCAATGCTGTGCCATTCCGTAGTGCAGTCGTACCATCAAGGGAGCCTGATGTAGCAAAATTTGAAACATCGCTATGATCACCTGATATGGAAGCTGATGTTCCAAATCTCACACCTAACTCTTTACTAAAGTCATTATTTGCAATAACAATGCGTGACTCAATCAACACTTGTCGGATAGGAATGTCTAATTTTGCAATTAATTTACGAATTTGAACTAACTGATCCGCAGTGTCACGCAATAATAATGAATTAGTTCGTTCGTCAACGGTAACACTGCCTCTAGCCGATAAAAATCCCGTAACGCCTGATCCTGAACCTTGTTCTTGCCCACTCTGGAGCAGGGTAGATAAATCAGTTGCTTTCGCAAAATTTACTTCAATAATTTCTGAATACAGTGATTCTAGTTCAATCAATTGTTTTTTTGCTGCTAACTCTTGCTTCTCTCTTGCAGCAATTTCAGCGGAAGGGGCAATCAACAATACATTGCCATTTTGACGCATTGCTAAGCCTTTTGTCTTTAATATGATATCTAAAGCTTGATCCCAAGGGACATTTTTCAACCTCAAAGTTAAATTACCGCGCACAGTATCACTTGTAACTAAGTTCATCCCCGTGAAGTCAGCTAATAACTGTAAAACAGCACGTACTTCAATATTTTGGAAGTTCAGTGATAATTGATCACCTTGGTAGCCAAACTCATCTATGCGGTCTTTTGCCATTAAATCATCAGCAAGTGGTTTCACCTCAATCACTAACACATCACCTGATTGATAAGCTATGTGCTCAAATTTTCCAGACGTTGTTAAGGTCAACCTGGTATTTTTATCTGATTGGATACTATCTATAATTTGGACTGGAGTGCCAAAATCAACAACATCTAATCTACGTTGTAACTTTTCTGGAAGAGATACACCCGCCAAGTCAACCGTAATGGTGTCACGTTCTTGATGGACATCAATAGGGGCACTATCGTCATCCAAATGAATCATTAATCGTGCTTCACCTTTTTCCCCACGACGAAAATCAATATCTGTGACCTTATAAGCCAGTTCCTCATTCGTCATCATGGACTTTTTAGCATCGCCATCCACGGTGACAAGAATCACATTCCCTTCTTGTTCTATCGTATAGGGTACTTTTTGGGCCAGATTAATAACCATTCGTGTCCGTTCACCAGACTCAATAATCGACACACTATTCGTTTCACCAATATTGATTTGTTGCGTTTTTCTATCTAATTTATTGGCAACATCAGCAAAATCAAGTACGACTCTAGCGGGATCATCAATCGAAAAAGTATTTGGTATATCAACCGGTTCAGAAAAAGTCAACATCAATTGAACCTTGTCTTCTGGTAAAGATGAATAGCCTAATGACTGGAGATCTGCAGCAAAAATATTTACTGTTGTTAGCGCCATAGAGCTAACACATAACCATTTCATCATCGTTTTAAATTGATGCATGACCAACACTCTAGTTCCCACCGTATTATTGGTCATAATTTTATTTTCGCTAGTCATCGTTATCTATATACCTCTAATTCACGCCAATAGCAGAAAGGGATGCATCACGTTCAACATAGCCGCCTCTTAAATCTGACACGGTTTCTTTTAGAGTTACCACCCTATCGGAAATCGTTAAAATTTGCCCCTCATCTAAACCCATATAGTCACCCACTTTTACGCGATGAATAATGCCGTCTGGCGCGCGAACTAAGGCCCATATATTTTCTTGTTGTAGTGTTCCAACTAATTGAAGCTCATTTATACCATAAAACTCTAACGCTTCTTTCAAGCGACTTTCATCTGGATGAATGCCATTATCTATAAAGGCTTCTTTAATTTCTTCTTCGGCAGGCAGAACATCTATAACTGTCTTAACAAATGGGTCCTGCAGTTCTCCAGCCGAGTATACAAACTTTTCATATTTTTTCATCACTGGCATCGGCTCAATAGCAGGCTGTGGCTGTGCTTGTATATTAGCGATATAAGCGGTCAAATCATCTTTATCTTTTTGACAGCCACTCAAAACTAAAGTGACAAATACTATTAATAGCTTACCTAAGTCTGACATGACTTATTTGTTCCTCAATATCTGGGCTAATAATACCCAAAAGGTATTATTATTGCTTATCAAAATAACGAGATGTTTTTGCTGTAATCTGCATTGTCATCATTTCAGGTTCTTTACCCAGTGGCGGTAAGGTTAAATAATGCATTATCTGGGCCAATAATACCCAAAAGATATTGTTATTGCTTATCAAAATAACGATATGTTTTTGCTGTAATCTGCATTGTCATCATTTTAGGCTCTTTAGCCAGTGGCGATAAGGTTAAATCATGCATTGTTACAATTCGAGGTAACGCGGCAACAGCACTTACAAATTCACCAAATTGATGAAAAGTGCCCGTCACAGTAATTTGAATCGGTAATTCCGCGTAAAAATCAATCGGGTTTTCTCCTTCTGGCTTAAACAATTCAAATTCTAATCCATTTACCAATCCTGAGCTTGAAATATCAACCAACAAGTCCGCAACTTCACTTTTACGAGGCAACTGTTTCAGCATAGAGGAAAAAATCACTTTCATTTCTTCCATTTGCTCTCTATACGCCTCTAAATTTACTGCTCTAACATATTTAATATCATACGTTTTTTTCAGCATTTTTTCTTTTGCTTCAGCTGCTGCTAGTGTCACTTCTTTATCTTTAATAATATAGTAATAGCCGCCAGCCCAAACCAAGATACATAACAAAGCAATTGCGATTGCCTTTATTACTATTGGCCACTCACCACTTTCATTAAAATCTAAGCCATTAAGCGAAGATAATTCCATTACTTACCTTCTTCTCCCGCTATTTTTGATTCTTTTGACACTAAAGTGAATTTTCGGATAGCCTCATCTTTTGTGGACGTTCGCTTTATAACCGTCAAGTCGGGATTCTCAAACTCGTCATCTTCATCTAAGTTACGCATAAAAACAGAGACTCTAGCATTGGACTGAGCAACGCCGTTGATAGTCAGCAAGTCTCCCTGTCGTACTACCTTTTCTAGGTGTATCCCTTCAGGTACACTATGAACTAAGGCTTCAAGGACTTTCACCACCTTAGGTCTACTAGTTTGTAATTCTTGGATTACGTTCATGCGAGCTAATAACTGTCCCCGCTCTTTATCAAGCGTTTTTATTTCTGCTATTTTTATATCTAATTTATTAATTTCAGTTTGTAAAAAGGTATTGCGTGCACCTTGATCATCTAGAAAACTGTCTGCATATAATATTGCACCATATAAGACCATCACAGCAAAAATAATCCCTGCAACCAAAAAAACGATGAATTGCTGCTGACGTTCTTGTCGTCGCTCTTCTCGCCAAGGCAATAAATTAATCTGGGCCATTAATCAAAACTCCTCATTGCTAGCCCGCATGCAATCAACATTGATGGAGCATCATTAATTAATGCGTGAATGGGTACCTTTGAGCCTAATATCATATCGACAAAAGGGTTAGCGATTGTTGTGGCGGTATCTGCATCACTTTCAATCATAGCATCAACACCTTGAATCGATGCACAGCCACCAGCGAGAAGAATATGATCAATTGACTGATATTGTGTTGAAGTCGAGAAGAAGAATTGCAATGCTCGCGTCACCGTTGCCGCCATTAAGCTTTTAAACGGATCAAGTACTTGTCGAACATAATCTTCAGGTAAGTTATTCTCTTTCTTGGCCCTTGCTGCATCTTGAATCGACATGCCATAGTGCTGTGAAATATTTTCAGTCAACATTCGTCCGCCAAATGTCTGTTCGCGGGTGAATACTATTTTCCCATCAACAAGGATATGTAATGTTGTCAATGTGGCGCCAATATCGACAACTGCAACGGTTAAACCTTGTCCATGCAACGGTAATTGAGATGTAATTAGTGGGAATGCATTTTCTACGGAATAGGCTTCAACATCCACCAGTTTTGGCTTTAAACCTGCCATTTCAACAACGTCTGTGCGTGCGTCAACATTTTCGCTTCTAGAAGCCGCTAGCATTACATCTACTAACGCTTCATCAGATTCTGATGCGCCAATAACCTCAAAATCCAATCTCACTTCCTCTAAAGGATATGGGATATGACTTTCAGCTTCTAGCATAATCTGTTCTTCAAGTTCGCGATCAGTCAGTGTCGCTGGATATGAAATTACCCGAGTAATCGTTGAGTTGGCAGATACAGCTACCGCTGCAGACTTAGCCTTCGTACCGGAGCGTTTGACTGCTCGCCGTATCGCGCCAGCCACATCCTCTTTATTTTCAATTCTGCTTTCAATAACAGCATTTACCGGCAAAGGTTCAACAGCATACGCAACAACTATATACTTATTTCCTTTTTTACCTAGTTCAAGTACCTTAACTACTGATGAGCTAACATCTATTCCTATGAGTGATTGGCTTGTTTTTCCAAACATGTGCCGCCTCAAATTGCTGTTGAATTAATAACACTCACGACTCAAACTTAAAGTTGCTTCTAAAACTATAAGTCATCTATTTACAAAATACAATAGAGTTAATCGCTTAAATGCGCTACAACACTCATTAATAAAGCTTTCCTCATTCTATTCCTATCTATTGTTTATTACAGCCTCTAAGATATACTGAACAGCATCTTAAGTTTACACTGGCCATAATTGAAAAGTACTTCTATGTATCACTTCTTTCGTCGACTGTTTTATATATCGCTCATTACCTTTAGTCTAGCTGCGATAGGCATAGCTGCAGGGTATTTCTGGCTAGCACCCAAACTGCCAGATATCGATACTTTAAAAGAAATTCAACTTCAAGTACCCTTACGGATATTCAGTGCCGAAGGACAGCTTATCGCTGAGTTTGGGGACAAAAGACGTATCCCTGTTAACTACGAAGCTATTCCTCCTGCTCTAATTCATGCTTTTTTAGCATCAGAAGATGATCGTTTCTTTGAACACCCTGGTGTTGATTACCAAGGCCTCTTAAGAGCGGTCTACTCACTCGCAACAACAGGAGTGAAAACTCAGGGCGGCAGTACGATTACAATGCAGGTTGCTCGAAATTTCTTTTTAAGTAATGAAAAAACCTACTTACGTAAAATCAATGAAATCATTCTTTCGCTGCAAATTGAACAGCTTCTAACCAAAGAAGAAATTTTAACGCTGTATTTAAATAAGATATATTTAGGTAACCGTGCCTATGGTGTTGCTGCAGCAGCCAAAGTTTACTATGGCAAACCGCTAGATGAACTAACATTACCCGAATTTGCCATGGTTGCAGGCTTACCTAAAGCCCCATCTAGATATAATCCCATTGCCAATCCAGAGCGCGCTCAATTACGCCGCGATTATGTGCTTCGCCGCATGTGGGAAGTGGGTTATATTTCAAAACAAGATTATGAAACAGCAATTCAAGTCCCGCTCACATCAAGCTTTCATCGCCGCCATGTAGAAGTCTACGCGCCCTATGTGGCAGAACTGGTCAGAACACAGCTGATCCAGACATATGGAGATAAAGCTTATAATATGGGCCTTAGTGTCTATACAACTATTAAGGCCAAACACCAATATGCATCTAATGCAGCAATTCAAGCTGCATTACTCGCTTACGATAAACGCCACGGGTTTCGAGGAACAAAAAGCAAGCTAACCCTATCAAAAAAAATGAAAGCTGAAGACCTTGAGCAAGCGTTATCTACTTTTAATTCAATTGGCCCGCTTAAGCCAGGAATTGTCGTTAAAACAGAGTCTGAGCACGCTGAAGTATATATAAAGAATCATGGCTTAATATCCATGAATGTCAGCTCTTTAAGCTGGGCAAGAAAACAACTTAGCACTAATCGCCGAGGTAGACAGATAAAAAAAGTTACCGATGTTCTTAGCACCGGCGACCAAGTTTACTTACATCAAGATTCTCAAGGAGAATGGCAATTAGCTCAATTACCGCAAGTAGAAGGTGCCATTATTGCTATATCGCCCCATGATGGCGGTGTAACAGCACTTAACGGTGGCTTCGAATATTTCCAAAACAAGTTCAACCGCGCCACACAGTCACGCCGTCAACCCGGTTCGGGCTTTAAGCCTTTCATTTATTCTGCTGCATTAGAGGAAGGCTACACTGCAGCGTCAATAATCAATGATGCGCCCGTCGTTTCTGATAACAATATCGATGATGTCTGGCGCCCAGAAAATTACAGTGGGAAATTCTATGGCCCGACTCGTTTACGTGTTGCACTGACCCATTCTAGAAACTTAGTCTCAATTCGTATTCTTAGAGATATAGGTACAAAATACGTCATCGATTATGCCAGTAAATTTGGCTTCGACCCAACACAGTTACCTAATAGCCTATCCTTAGCCCTAGGCAGTGGTAGCGCAGCACCATGGGATATGGCTCGAGCCTATTCTGCCTTAGCCAATGGTGGTTATCGCGTTGAGCCTTATATTATTCGACGTATAGAAGACTCTACAGGGATGATTATCATGCAAGCAGAACCGGATACTGTGTGTGAAACATGCCTTCCACAAGGCCTCTTAGACACTTCCACTCAGACGGTCAAAGCGGCTAAACGCATAATGACGCCTCAGAATAACTACATTATGAACAGTTTATTGCGTGATGTGGTCCGCTACGGCACGGGCAGAAAAGCAATGAGTCTGGGCAGAAAGGATCTTGCAGGGAAAACAGGTACCACCAACGATCAAATCGATGCTTGGTTTAATGGTTTTCACCCTGATTTAGTCGCTATCGCTTGGGTTGGTTTTGACTCACCTAAATCACTAGGCCGCTATGAAACAGGGGGTAGAGCTGCGCTGCCTATGTGGATAGACTTTATGAAATCAGCGCTAGATGATGTGCCAGAAGCGCCACTACAACAGCCTGTTGATATGATCACAGTTAAAATTGACCCTGCCACCGGATTATTAAGCGGTCCCGACACTCAATCGCCAGTAAGCGAAACGTTTAGAGAACAGTATGTTCCTACAGAAACAACACCACCGACAAGTTTCTTTATTGGCCCAACACAAAATCCAGATAACCCTTCAGCACCACTAGACTTGTTCTAAAAAACGCTTACTCTAGTCGCTTAGCCCGCAGACCAACTTCCAACTCGCCAGCGGGATAATGGCCATTAAGCAGCTTTAACTGCTGTAATGCACTGTTACTAACTCGAGATTTTTTGGCCCAGCTTGGATAGTTATCTGATTTATTAGCTCGAACAACGTCTATCTTAAATGCTTTAGCTAAGTCCTTTTCAGCTTTGGACAAAGTGTGCAGACTCTTTGCAACTTTAAGAAATTCCACATCAGTATTATTAAATGTTTTCACATTTTTTACACTGGAAAAGAATACAAATGCTTTATCACCAAGGTAGATAACCGAAATTCGCGATCGCCTCCCTTTCTGCTCTAATAATCCTGTATAACCATCTAGGCCATGGCTACTAATTTTCTGCCCAGCAATCAGCTTGTCAATTTTCAAACGCTGAGAAATAAAGTCTTTGGGTAATATTTTTCGATTAATATCAGCTGCTCGCATCTCAATAAACGCATTACCACCGGAAGATACTGCTTTAATGCTGTCCGGATGATTCAATACTTGCCAGCCAACAGGAAAATCCACCGCAAACCCCATCACTAGGTGATAGAAATGATGCTCTCTTCGGATCCCTTGCTCCTCACTATCACCAAATGTCATACCATTAATTTTATCGAGATATTTATCCCTGCCGCGTTTTCCTTTACCATTTAACGAGAATTTTTCAGCAGCACCGACGACCTCATGTAATCGCGTATCATTATCTGGATGACTAGCAAATAAACCATGATAGCTTTGAACCTCTCGACCTTGTTGCTTCGCCTGTTCTGCCGCAAATACTTCTTGAGCCTTCAGTACCCGAATGACATCAAGCATAGCCTTAGAGTCATAACCGGCTTTTGCCAGATACTCGGCCCCTAGGCCATCAGATTCCAACTCATGTTCGCGACCATAGCCACTCAGTAAGGAGCCTCCTAGAATGTTGAACACGTTTTGCGAAGCGGCACCTCGCAGTTCAGGGAATAAAATAGTTCCTAGGGTATAGCCTAGATTAACCGCTTGCACCGCACTTTGCTGCCGCACACCATGTCTTGCTGTCACATGGCCTATTTCATGACCTAGCACCGCCGCTAACTCTGCTTCTGAATTAAGGTAAGCCATCAAGCCCCGTGTGATATAAATATAGCCCCCAGGTAATGCAAAAGCATTTATCACCGGAGAGTCTAGAACCGTAAAACGGTATGTCAACTTATCACGGTGGCTCACATTAGCTAAACTATCGCCAACACCTTGTACATAGCTCTGTAATGCCTCATCACTGTAGCGACCATATTGCTTAATGATCTTGGGATGATTGGCCCGTCCAATACTAAGTTCACTGTCTTCACTCAACAGTACAAAGTCGTGATTGCCACTTACGGGATTCTGGGCACAACCTGCTAAAGCCAGAAATAGCAAAGCCCCTGCTAACAAGCAGAGGCTTTGTGTGAGATTACGACCTGCAGCACTAGAAAGTACAAACATGGTTAATCCTTCTAATTAGCTCAACTCACTAATGAGTCAAATAAATTATTTCCCGTATTTTTGACGGAATTTATCAACTCGACCAGCAGTATCAAGCATTTTTTGCTTACCGGTGTAGAATGGGTGACATTCTGCACACACATCCAAGCTTAAAGCTGTGCTGCGAGTAGAACGTGTTTTAAAAGAGTTACCACAACTACAAGTAACATCGATTTCGCTATATTCTGGATGGATATCCGCTTTCATATCTATTCTCGTTAAATGTTTTTAAAAATTTAATTAGCCCAATTAAAATACCAGACTTCTCAACCGCCTAATTTTACCGAGCAAGACTCTTGACAGCAAGCTTTAATTTAAAATTAAACACTATCAGACTGAAACCTCTACCTTTCAGCCACTAATAAAGCTTGGTTTCGCCACCCTTGCTCAAGATCACCTAACAATGCTTCTTCACGGTAAACTCGCACATTCATTGGTGAAAATAACGATAGTAGTTCATTATTCTTTAATAAGAATTCTGGATTACGTGGCCCCTGAAGCTGTACTTTGTGCTGACAATAGGTTTGATAAAACAATAAGCCTCTCGGACGCAAGGCTTTAACAAGCAACGGACATAAAGCACGATCAAGAAAATAACTAATCACGATTACATCTAAACTATCTTGTTTGGGTGGGCTTTGAGTTACATCTCGTACTTGAGCATCAATACTGAGCGAGCGAGCTTGCGCTCGCGATGTTAACTGTTCTACGGCTATAGAAGAATTATCCCATGCCGAAACAGTCAGGCCTTTTTCAGCCAGTAATAAGGCATTGCCACCTTGACCGCATGCCAAATCAAGCGCCTCGCCTTGCGATGGCAATAAGTATTGGTTCTGTTCCAAGACCAAAGACGCGCTTGGTTCAGCTAACTTATGGCTATAAATAGTATCCCACTTAGATAATTCAGACATCGCTATCAACGTCTCCAGAAGGCAGGTGTTAGCACTACTAGCAAAGTAAAGATCTCCAAACGGCCCAATAACATGGCAACACACAGTACCCATTTAGAGGGTGCATTAATATCACCGTAGTTCGCACCCACCTCACCCAGTCCTGGTCCTAAGTTGTTAAGGCATGCTGTCACAGCAGAAAATGAGGTAACAATATCTAAGCCCGTTGCCATTAAAAATAAGTACATAATCATAAAACAAAAAATATACACAGCCAAAAACCCCCATACAGCACTCACTACTTTCGGCGCTAACACTTTATTGTTAACCTTAATGGCGAACACACCATTAGGGTGAATCAACCGTAATACCTCACGATAGCCCTGTTTGAATAGTAGCATGACCCGAATCACTTTCATTCCGCCACCTGTTGAGCCAGCACAGCCACCTACATAGCTTGCCAATAACAGCATAATAGGTAAAAAACCCGGCCATAAAGAATAGTCAGTAGTAGTAAAACCAGTAGTCGTACCTATAGATACAGCTTGGAAAACACCTTGGTGAATAGCTGTCCACGGCGTCTGGAAAGTATGTGTGAAATACAAATAGGTTGACGTCACTAGTGACAGCACAACCAAAAGCCACAAATATACTTTGAGCTCGGAATCAGAAAAATAATGCTTTATAGAACGATGACGCCATGCTAAAAAATGCAGTGAAAAATTCATACCTGCCAGTAGCATAAAGACCACGGTGATCATTTCTATGGTGGCACTATTGAAAAATCCCATACTGGCATCATGAGTCGAAAAGCCACCAATTGCTACCGTTGAAAAACTATGGCCAACTGCGTCAAACCAAGTCATTCCAGCCCATTTAAATGAAATTGCGCATGAAATCGTTAATGTTAAATAGATATACCAAAGTGCTTTAGCTGTTTCTGTAATACGTGGTGTTAACTTAGAGTCTTTCATTGGCCCGGGGGTTTCAGCACGATACAACTGCATGCCACCCACGCCTAATAAAGGTAAAATTGCAACGGCAAGAACCACAATCCCCATACCGCCTAACCACTGTAGAAATTGGCGATAAAACAATACCGCTTTAGGTAATTGGTCTAAGCCTGTCAGTACTGTAGCACCTGTTGTCGTCAAGCCTGACATAGATTCAAACACCGCATCAGTAAATGACATTGCCGGCACTTTTGTCAGGTAAAATGGAATCGCACCAGAGATTCCAAGTGCCACCCAAAACATCACTACGACAATAAAACCATCACGGATTTTCAGTTCTTTACGATGTTTTCGCACAGGCAGCCAAAATAAGAAGCCCGTGGCTAATAATAAAACAAATGCATCAACAAAGGCTTCTGTAGACCCATCTTGATAGTAAATTGATACCGCAATTGGTGGTAACAAAGTAAAACTAAAGAGAGCTAGTAAGATCCCTAAAATGCGCTGTATAGTTAAAAACTGCATTAATTTGCCTGATTCTTCATAGAAGCAACGCGTCGATGATACGCCCACACCAACATCATTAATAGTGATAATAGCCACAATGGCCACCGCCCATAGCTAACATAAGGTGTAGAACCAACTCGAGGTTGAGCATTAACGGTTAATACCGCCTCTTCAAACTGCGGTGCTTTCTCTACCAGCTTACCTTTAAAATCTATTAAAGCTGATACGCCATTAGTGGTTGCTCGCAAAATAGGCCGGCCCATTTCCAAGGCGCGGTTTTGTGAAATTTGTAGGTGCTGTGGCGGTGCAAAAGAATCACCATACCATGCATTATTTGAGGCATTTATCAGTAAACTTGCCTTAGGAAGACTTTCTAATATCTCTGTCGAAAACACATCTTCATAACAAATAGAAATACCGACCGGTTGACCCGCTATGTTTATAATTTCACCAGGCCCCGTGCCCGAACTGAAGTTTGACATTGGCAACTGAAAAAAGGTGATAAGCCCACGCAACCATTCAAATGGAATATATTCACCAAATGGCACTAGATGACGTTTAGAATAAAATGCTTCATTGCTACCTAGCAACATCATACTGTTGTAATACATGTCTAGTTCTTGATTCAACACAGGTAAACCTAGCAATATTTCAGTGTTATTTTCTGTTGCTAATTTATTCAATGGGTCGAGGAAAAATTCTTTTGCCTGATGATAAAACACCGTCACCGCATTTTCAGGCCAAATAATTAAATCACTGTCCCAGTTTTCTTCCGTTCTGGCTTGATATAAGGCTAAGGTTTTAAATAACTGATCACGATCCCACTTTATTGCTTGTGGCACATTACCTTGAATAATAGTGACTTTAATCGGCTCATCAACGGGCTGCGTCCACTGTTGTGATGTTAATGTTTGCCCGCCAAGCCAAATAGCAAGCAATAAAAATACAGGCCATAACACTTTCTTTTGAATAGCAACGACCAATAACCCTGCGGATATTGCAGTTAATAATGACACGCCTAAGGCGCTAATCACTGGCGTATAACCACGTAAAGGCCCATCTAACTGACCAATACCTAGTTCTAACCAAGGGAAGCCTGTTAAAAACCAGCCTTTAAACCATTCAAAAACCAGCCATGTCACAGGTAGCAATAGCAGATAATCTTGGCTAGTTAAATCACCCGGTGAAAGTTTTTTTATTGCCCAACCTAAGGCAGACAGATACACAGATAAAAAACCAACAAAGAGTGCTGTGAGAGTGCCTGCAATGAAAATATTGGCTTGACCAAAATCATGAATAGCAACATAAACCCATGACACGCCCACGCCAAAGAACCCAAGTCCAAACACAAAGCCTAAGCCAGCTGCTTGCTTAGCGCTAACGGAGGTCCAAGTGAAAAATAATAGGGCTAAACTAACCACGGCAAGGGGGTAAAAATGAAAGGGTGCAAATGATAATGGCAATAAACCACCAGCAATTAAAGCCACTAGATGATTAGGTAAATAACGCGTCATTTGCTGATTGTCCACTTTAGATTAGATTAAGGTTCAGAATGCTCTAACTCTTCAGAGGGCACGACATTTATCTCTAATAAATGAATTCTACGATTATCTGCTCGCATCACGGTAAATTGGAAAGAGCCAATAGTGACCATCTCGTCACGCGATGGAAGGTGGCCAAAGTGATTCATTACATAACCTCCGACAGTATCAAACTCATCTTCACTCCACTCGACAGAGAAGTACTCATTAAAATCTGCAACACTGGTCAGTGCTTTTATCGTGAAACTTGATTCATCGCGTTTTAATATGGGTGCGTCATCATCGATATCATGCTCATCTTCAATCTCGCCAACGATCTGTTCCAACACATTTTCGATGGTGACAATACCCGCAACACCGCCGTATTCATCGACCACAATCGCCATATGATTCCGCCGAGCACGAAACTCACGTAACAATACATTTAAACGCTTACTTTCTGGAATAAAGACTGCCGGACGCATGATTTCACGTAGATCAAAATCAAGTTTATCGGCTGATACAACTGAAGATAGCAAGTCTTTGGCCAATAAAATACCAATAACATCATCGCGATCATCATCAATAACAGGAAAGCGTGAATGGCCTTCTTCACACACTAATTTTAAGGTATCTTCTTTCGCTGCATCACGAGAGACCATCACTACTTGTGAGCGGGGGATCATCACATCGCGTGCCTGCATTTCTGATACAGTCAATGCACCTTCAACAATTGATAAGGCTTCAGCATCAAGAATATGATCTTCTGAGGCATTACGAATCACCTCAATTAACTGGTCTTGATCTTTTGGCTCAAACAATGCCCCACTTAATCGCTGAATAAATGTTCTACTCGTTTTAGAGCGACTCGGTCGTCCTTCACTCATGGCAATATCTCTCGATAAGGGTTATCAATATCTAGCGTCTTTAAAATAGTAATTTCTAACGCTTCCATGTCTTCCGCTTCGTCATCGTCAATATGATCGTAGCCTAATAAATGCAAGCAGCCATGAATCACTAGGTGAGACCAATGATCATTAAGTTTCTTATTTTGTTCACGTGCTTCACGCTCAACAACCGGCACACAAATAATTAAGTCACCTAATAAGCGTGGGTCCATTGGCACTGGCGATTCAAACGGAAATGACAACACATTGGTCGGGCCAGTCTTATCGCGATAACTCGAATTCAACTCCGCGCTTTCTTTGGCATCGACAAGGCGAATACTTAACTCACATTGTTCATCAAGATGTATTAATGCAGCATCAACCCACTGTTCAAACAAGCTTATCTCAGGACTATCGCCCCCAGCTGCCAGTTGTACATCAACAATTGATTTGGCCACTTAAGTGCGCTCGGCCTTTTCATAGGCAAGAATCACTTTTTGCACTAAAGAATGACGCACTACATCTTTCGCTTGGAAGAAAGTAAAACCAATACCTTCGACGTCTTTCAACACCTCAATCGCATGGCGTAAGCCTGATTGTTTAGGGTTTGGTAAATCGATTTGAGTAATATCACCCGTAATCATTGCAGTCGAGTTATAACCCAAACGTGTTAAGAACATCTTCATCTGCTCTTTAGTAGTGTTCTGCGCTTCATCCAAAATAATGAATGATTCATTTAATGTGCGACCACGCATATAAGCCAATGGGGCCACTTCAATTACATTTCGCTCAATCAACTTGGCAACACGTTCAAAACCGATCATTTCATACAGGGCATCGTATAAAGGGCGTAAGTAAGGATCAACCTTTTGGCTTAGATCACCCGGAAGGAAACCTAACTTCTCACCCGCTTCAACCGCAGGACGAACAAGTAATATACGGCGAACAAAATCACGCTCTAAAGCTTCGACTGCACACGCTACAGCGAGATAGGTTTTACCTGTTCCGGCAGGGCCGACACCAAAGTTAACATCATAAGTCATTGCATTACGAAGGTAACTTTGCTGATTATCACCACGGGCTTTTACTAAGCCTCGCTTAGTCTTAATCACTACTTCTGCATGTTCAACAGTCTGTAGCGCTTCTTTTCCATCAGCTTGGCGAATCGCTAAATGCACCATCTCAGGTACCAACACGACTTGTGCCGTTTCAGCATAGAGCGCATGAATTACTTCTTGGACCGTAGCTAATAACTCGGCCTTAGCAATAATTTGAAATTTGCAGCTTCGGTTATTAATCTCAACACCAAAACCACGCTCCATCATGCGTAGATGTTCATCAAGATGGCCACATAAGTTGGCTAAACGAGGGTTGTCTTCTGGGCTAAGTTCAAAGCTAATGCTATCTAATGACGGCGCAGTTGTTGTCAAAGTATGGGTCTCAATGTAATTTAAAGAATAATGCTATCGGCAAGCTTTTCGCCGCGCAGAGAATTACTATAGGCTTCAGTAATGTTTACATCAACAAACTTACCTAATAAGGCTTTATCGCCAACAAACATAACCGTACGATTATTTTCTGTTCGCCCGACCATTTCGCCTTCATCTCGTTCACCAATCCGTTCAACCAACACACGCTGTGTCGTATTCAACATCGCTTCGCTGTGCTGACGCTCTAATTGCAATAAGCGGGTTTGAACCGTTTGCAGTCGTTGTTTTTTGACTTCATCAGAAATAGAGTCAGTAAAAGCTGCCGCTGGCGTGCCTGGTCGTGCGCTATAAATAAAGCTAAATGAATGATCGAACTCAACATCGTTGATCACATCCATTGTTGCTTGAAAATCGGCATCGCTTTCATCAGGGAAGCCAATAATAAAGTCACTCGACATACTTAAGTTTGGACGCACTTTTTTAAGTTGACGAATTTTTGCTTTGTACTCAATCGCCGTATGACCACGTTTCATCATTGCTAAAATGCGGTCTGAACCAGACTGAATAGGTAAATGTAAGTGATCCACCAGCTCAGGTACTTCAGCATAGGCTTGAATCAAACTGTCTGAGAACTCAACCGGATGTGATGTTGTGAAACGAATACGATCAATACCGTCAATATCGGCCACATAGTGAATCAAGATAGCTAAATCAGCATAGTCGTCTTCTTCAATCTCACCTTGATACGCATTTACATTTTGTCCCAGCAAATTAATCTCACGCACACCTTGCGCCGCTAAAGCTTGAATTTCACGCAAAACACCACTAACGGGCCGGCTCACTTCTTCACCACGGGTATAAGGCACCACGCAGAAAGTACAATATTTACTACAGCCTTCCATAATCGACACAAACGCAGTCGGGCCATCGGCTTTTGATGCGGGTAAATTATCGAACTTTTCAATTTCAGGGAATGAAATATCAATGCTTGGTTTATGGCTAAGATGAACTTCTTCTAACATTGCCGGTAAACGGTGCAATGTTTGCGGGCCAAAAATAAGGTCAACATACGGCGCACGACGACGAATGGCTTCGCCCTCTTGGCTAGCCACGCAACCGCCAACACCAATCACTAAACCAGGTTTATTGTCTTTCCACTTTTTCCAACGTCCAAGCTGGTGAAACACTTTTTCTTGTGCTTTCTCGCGTATTGAACAGGTATTTAGTAATAAAACATCAGCATCTTCTGCAATATCAGTCATTTCTAACTGATGAGATTCTGCAAGGACTTCCGCCATCTTAGATGAATCGTACTCATTCATCTGACAACCAAAGGTTCTAATAAAAAGTTTTCCGGCCATGTAAATTAATCGTAAAAAAAGGTTAGATAGAATACTACCATTCTAGGCTTAACTCAAAACAAGTTATTGTTTTTATTAAAAACAGTCGGTAAATTAACCACTACATCACATCTGCCAAATAAAGAAAGGATTCTAAATTATGGCAATAAAGGATTGGCCTGCGGACGAACGTCCCAGAGAAAAGCTATTACACCACGGCCCACAAATACTCTCTGATGCCGAATTACTGGCTATTTTCCTGCGCACTGGCGTGGCGGGTATCTCAGCGGTTGAACTTGCCCGAACACTGCTCAGTAACTTTGGCAGCTTACGGACTTTGCTCGAAGCCAACCAAAAACAATTTTGCAGTCAACACGGCTTAGGCCCTGCTAAATTCGTTCAACTACAAGCTGTGCTAGAAATGAGCCGCCGCCATCTTGAATCGACCCTCACCCGCGGTAATGCACTCACCGATGCCGCCAGCACCAAACAGTATCTGCAACAGCGTTTACGCCAATATCATCATGAAGTGTTTGCCTGTCTGTTTTTAGATAATAAACATCGCATGATCGCATTTGAAGAATTGTTTCGTGGCACCATTGATTCAGCCAATGTGTATCCACGTGAAGTGGTCAAGCACGCCTTAGCGCATAATGCCGCTGCGGTGATATTTGCTCATAATCATCCCTCCGGTATTGCCGAACCCAGCCAAGCAGATTACGCTATTACTGAACGGCTTAAATCAGCGTTAAGTACAGTTGATATTAGAGTGTTAGATCATATTGTAGTGGGAGATGGCGAAGTAGTTTCTTTTGCGGAATTGGGGAAAATATAATTACACTGATTAATGACAAGGTAGGCTAATCGGAATAAACCTCCTTTTTCAAGAAACGACGCTTAAATAATAGTAGCTTTAGAGAGTTTATATTATGGAAAATACACATAACTATCGAATTTTCCTCGATGGTAAGAGGGGCTAAGCCGTCGTTTAATTAATGTCTGCTGTCGATCCACAGCGGATATTGATTAATTTCTAACTAACTGAGATTCTTGCGACTCTAGATATAAAAGCATAAATCAATGGAGTCTGACCTTCCCCCAAAAAACGGGACACCAATTTCAACATAAATTGGAGTCAACGATGAGTTATAGTGTCTTCTTCGATTAATCATCAGACATGGAACGAACTAACCCATCGAGGTGGAATTTCGGCAAACCTCACAGAAAATAAAGGACTACCAATGAAACGGAAGACGTTAAAACTAAATGTATTACCCCTGCTTATTGCAGGTGTTCTCAGCGTGCACTCACCAAGCGCCATGGCGATTGGTGAACTAGTCAATTTAGGTTCATATCTAGGTGAAGGTGTTTATTCAGGTGATCCTCATGGCATTGCGACCGCAATCAATGATGATGGCACCGTTATAGTTGGGGGTGGATGGGAAACAGGATCTTCAACTGCATGGCGATTTACAGCCTCAACAGGGTACGAAAATTTAGAATTGAACAGTGTGGGTATTAGCGCTTCTATCGCTTATGATGTTAGTCAATATGGGGATGTAGTAGTAGGTAGCGCAATAACGTCTGCCGGTGAGTTTGCGTTTCGCTGGACAGCGGCCACAGGGCTTGTGAATATTGGCACGCTAGGTGGCATTTATGCAGCAGCGTATGGTGTGAACTCTGACGGTTCAAAGATCGTGGGCGAATCTCAAATCTCCGTCCATAATGATCCTGACAATTTTGAAGGATCACATGCCTTTCTTTGGCATAATAACTCAATGACGGATTTGGGCACTTTAGGCGGTAGGAACTCTGTTGCTTACAGTATTAGCAAAAATGGTAACGTGGTAGTTGGTGAATCTGAGACGGGTGCAATTCACTCTATTAAAGGCCATCAAATTACAAAAGCCTTTAAGTCCGATACGAATACGAACGGGATGATTGTTTTAGACAGTTTGCCTGCTGGTGGTCCAGAGGCGAGCTCTGTTGCAAATGGCGTGAACTTTGATGGCAGTGTAATTGTGGGGGCCTCAGAACATACGTTTGCTAATCATGCGGTCCGGTGGACACCTGCTGGTATTCAAGATCTTCATGGCGCTGTAGGAGAGTATTCAGAAGCTTTTAACGTCAATT
>Ga0105350_10000228_pt1 | contig 38442 bp, 36 predicted proteins | sample EN1Hudsemesocosm_FD_83506 | JGI IMG/M metagenome (GOLD analysis project Ga0105350, IMG submission 83506) | Methane-oxidizing microbial communities from mesocosms in the Hudson Canyon - EN1E Hudson Canyon | ecosystem: Environmental > Aquatic > Marine > Cold seeps | place: Hudson Canyon... | reverse complement strand
TAACCCAGCAGCTGTCATCAACAAGAAAATAACAGCCAATATCTTGTACCCAAAGATTAAAAACCAATGTCTGATTCTAAGCAAAAAAGTGTACTTTTTATCTGGTTTATCAGGGATGTTTTTAAAGGCACTTAGTAGAACGAAAAATAACCCAGACCAAATAAAACCAGCTAAAGCAGGGATCAGGAATGTCTCATCTGAAAGATATCCAATATCAAATAACGAACAAAAGAACGTTGCCAAACTAAACACAGCGCAAAGTGCGACTATTGGCTTCATCCAATATAGCTTTGAAGAAATTGAAACAAGTGTATTGAGCATCGTTGTCAAATTAAGCTTTTTACGTCTAAGGTAATACTTATTATCCCCACCTGCTAATTTGCAAATTTAGAGGTGCAAGTACTCATTATCTATCCGTTAAGTGCTTGCGCAAAATCTTGTCTCACAACCGGACTGATTGCAGCCGTGAAAACTCGAGCAAACAAAATGGTTTTGGATAGCTGTCCATTTTTTACTTGCACATCAAAAGGCATTTTCGACAAAGTTTGTTTGGTGTTTTTTAGCAGACTAAGATACTGCGGGATACCTTTCTCTTCATAACCAAAGAGTGAATAAAGCATTCGCCAGTCTTTACAAAACCTCAACATCTGTTTTGCCAACGCTTCGACTTTTATCGCATCGTTAGCTTGGTTGTCACGCATCTCATAAATAATATCTTCTACCAGACCTTCAACCTCTCCTGGAGAAAGTACCGGAGTGATATTATATTTCTCCAGCAGAATGGAAGCTTGTTTACCTGGCATGTAATCCAACAGTTGTGGCGATGGGTAATCACCGTTATTGCGGTAATAAGCAAGAGTATTTTCGACGATATCCCAGAATCGGCTTGACCCTGAAGTATCGAGTACCAAGTGTATCCGAGTTTCTTCGCTGTGATTAACAACTTTATGATTACGCCAAGAATCAAACAGCCAGCATTCACCCGCTTGCATATTCACTTCTCGAGTACCGCAATGAAAAATCACTTGGTCGTTAGTCACAATCGGAATATGAATACGAACATGTCGGTGCCAATGATAGATAGCATCAACATGAATCGGAACTTCACTACCACCAGCAAGACGCATTAAACGCGAGCGGCCTAACACCTCACCAAAATTAGCGGTTATCTGCCTAATATATTCGCACTTCTGAAGATGCGGAGTTTCTTGCATCGGACCACTGAAGTCATCGTTATCTAGACCACCATAGGAAATGAGAGGAAGAGCTGAATTACCGGCATGTCTGCCTGGATGAGGCTGCCAAACGCCTTCTTCAAATTGACTGGTCTCTTGCATCATTCGATCAACGTCGAATGTAAGAGGCAATTTGACAAATTCACTGTCCATTTTCATAAGTGTTTTCCTGTCAGGCTAGTTATCCGTGACATAATTTAAAATTGCGTCCTGAGCCACAACGGCAAAGTTCGTTTCGAACGAGTTTTTTTGTACATCAGTTTTTTTGATTAACAGGTGGCATGTCTGTGTCTAATTGCCACACATCTGATGCAGATTCGTTTATTCGCTGAATAGTTGGCATCAAATAGGGAAACATTTGGCTAATGGCTGCATGATGTTGCATCCACTTTCCCTGTGCCGGTGCTGTTTGAGTATATCTTGATGGCGGTAAAGGCGCTGCACAATATTCTTCTAAAGCGGCATCAGTATCCAACTCACAAAAACGTTGTAATCTGCTAATCGTTGCCTTTGGATTGCCAACAAACTCGTCAAAAGAACAGACAGTCCAACGTTCGGGTTGAATAACATCTAAATCATTGAGAATTATATCTTGGCAAGACTTCCACTGAAATGCAGCGATTTCGTGTATAGGCTGATTAAGCATTTCATGCCACCTAGGAGGTCGAAGAAAACACCACCTTCCATGTGCCATTCTAACATCCCCATAAGTCACAAAACGTTGATGACGCCAACCTTCCACAATACTACTGATACTGTCTTTGGGATCTCGGTACAAATAGATATAGCGAGCATCAGGATAGATGGTATCGATGAAAGGTATACGTAAGCAGTTCTTAGGTGTTTTTTCCAGTAGCCTTATCGCCCCGACATCAGAATTAATACGCTGACCTTGTGAGTCAATCATGCCATGTAACATATCTAACTTTAATTGTTCGATTAGATTGGCATTCAGATTGTCACTCGTTAGTCGATTAGACGCCACACCGCCACGTACAGGTCTCAAGTGAGGATATTTCTCAATCCACGCATGACCTTCATCGCCAAATGACCATAATTGTTTATGGCGCATAAGTGTCTCGAAGAGCAATGTGCTGCCAGATCTTGGCGCAGCTATTATGAAGATTGGTTTTTCGGCATGCATTGGCGAGAGGTTAACGAAATTCTAAAGGCCAGTCAATCGGGTTTACAGGCAAAATAAAAACACAACACAAGCCACCTGATTCTTGAAGCTGCATAACATTACCTACCCAAAACTTACTCATTGTGAGCCTGGTAGAGACGCATAGTGCTGCCGGCGAATAGTGGCAAACTCATGATTAGCGATAGCCTCTCTAACCGCGGTCTCAACGAGATGTATTTTATTAATAAGCGCCGAATTTCGACTTATGGTCACATAATAGTTATTCACTTCTATGGGCTGATAATCCGCTAAAACAATTTCATTCTGCAGTCCCATCTTGTTAATAAGTGGTAAAGCACTTTCTTGAAAGTGAACAAAAGTGCTAATCCTACCGTTCTTTAACAACTCGACTTTTTGTCTAAGAGTGGAAACGGGAACCATTACCAAGTCGGGCTCTAAATTAAACTGCTCAAAATATCTAGCGTGTCGAGTAACACCAATACTCAACTTTTTTAAATCGTTAAAACTTTGCAACTTATCCAAATTGTCTTTACCGATAAAAAAAGTATGCCTTAAGGTTTCATAACTTGGGTTGATATACACCACTTCGTCTTCTTGATCATTCTCACGCTGTAAGCCAACCAATAAATCTAAATTGCCTTGACGAAATTCCCTTAATCTTCTGGCAAAGGGCATCGGGAATATTTCAATTTTCATTTTCATATGACTAGCAATGTTTCTTAGATATTTAGCCTGTAACCCATCCATAAACTCTTCGGAAACCGAGGTGCGCATGACCTCCTGTCCGATTGAAGACGCGGAGAAAAAACCTAACAACGCAATGAAAAACAGAACATATAAACGCATGACGAAACCTAGAAAAAACATTTGTCTATTATCACCCAGCACTGGGCAGAAGCCAATAGTGGAATGCCACTATCTAGCGATCCAATTTACACTCAACATACATCTCAATTATCCAGATATGTTCACTAATAAAATGATGCAGCACCTTGGTTTAGGTTAATGTTGAACTCATAATATAATTAGTAATACAAGGCATAAGGCACCTGTAATAACTGACCTGAATAAACAACTGAGCCATTCACTTAAAATGCGTTGAGTTGTAGATTATTTTTATCTTAGTGGAGAATGAATAACAGTGAATAAATCAAAACAACTTTTTACCCTGATCACATCTGCAGGGCAACTTGAAATGTCCTTGAAAGAACTCGACGTACCGACACCTAAAGCTCATGACGTCATTGTTCGTATAGAAGCCGCACCTATCAATCCATCTGATATGTGGCCAATGTTCGGTCCAGCTAATTTGGCTGAAGCAAGCTATGACGCCGACAAAAAAATGATGACTGCACCTGTGCACAAAGGCATGTTGCCACGTATTAAATCTCGTTTGGACCAAGAATTACCTATTGGTAATGAAGGTGCTGGTACTGTAGTGGCAACGGGTGATCACCCAGCAGCAAAAGCGTTAATGGGTAAAACAGTGGGTGTTTTATCAGGCGCGGTATATAGCGAATATTGTTGCGTTCCTATGCAAGCTTGTATTGTGCATAACGAAGACACCACAGCTAAACAAGCGGCATCATCGTTTGTGAACCCGCTAACAGCGTTAGGTATGGTCGAAACAATGCGTATGGAAGGTCATTCTGGATTGGTACATACCGCTGCGGCCTCAGCATTGGGTCAAATGCTCAACAAAATCTGCCTAGCTGAAAATGTACCGTTAGTGAATGTTGTGCGTAATCAACAACAAACAGACATTTTAAAAGAGATAGGCGCCACACATATTTGTGATTCGTCTAGCCCAACCTTTAAAGTTGATTTGTATAAAGCGATAGAAGAAACAGGTGCCACTCTTGCATTTGATGCTATTGGTGGTGGTGATTTAGTTAGCGATATTTTAACTGCGATGGAAGCAGTAGGCAGTAAAGATGCAGTAGGCTTTAATACCTATGGCTCAGAAGCTAATAAACAAGTTTACATCTATGGTGGTTTAGACTTTTCACCCACAGTGCTTAACCGTGCATATGGTATGACATGGGGCATAGGTGGATGGTTATTAATGCGTTTCTTAGGTAAATTGCAGCCACAACAAGTGGGTCAATTACACAAAAGAGTAGCAGATGAAATCAATACTACTTTTGCCTCTACTTTTACTGAAGAGCTTAGCTTAGAAGAAGTTTTGCAACCGCAAACTGTTCTCAAATACAATGCTAAAAAGACCGGTGAGAAGTACTTGGTAACACCAACCAAAGCTTAACAAATACTAAAAATAAAAACGGGCGCATTCAGCGCCCGTTTTTTTTGTCTTATTTCTGAAAATTTACCAAATACGCACACGATCTTCAGGTGCTAAATAAAGTGCATCTTCAGGCTGCACGTTAAACGCTGCATACCAGGCGTCATGATTACGTGGAGCCAAAGCACGGTAACGACCCGGCGCATGAGTCCCGCCTTTTAGCTGCGACATCATGCTTTGTTCAGTGCGTTTTTCACGCCAAACCTGCGCCCAAGCTAAGAAGAACCGTTGGTCACCTGTCACGCCATCAATTACCGGCGCTTCCTTACCATTTAAACTCAGTTTATAAGCGTGGTAAGCCATTGATAAACCACCAACGTCACCAATGTTTTCACCAAGGCTATTACGACCATTAACAAAGTTTCCTTCAATAGGCTCATACGCACTGTATTGTGCAGCGAGTGCATCGGCTTTGACTTCAAACGCCGCTCTGTCCTGATCAGTCCACCAGTTTTGTTGAATACCATTGGCATCAGACTTAGAACCTTGATCATCAAAGCCATGGCCCATTTCGTGGCCAATGACTGCACCTATACCACCATAGTTAACGGCGGGATCTGCGTTAGGATCAAAGAAAGGCGGTTGTAATATTGCAGCTGGGAAAACAATTTCGTTAAACGAGCTATTGTAATAGGCATTGACTCTTTGCGGCGCCATTCCCCAGCGGTTTCTATCAGTTTTTTGTAACTCTTTACTGGCACTGTCTGCGCGGAAAAATTCGCGCATACGTATAACATTGCCTAACAAGTCGTCGGCTTTAATCTCTAAACCAGTAAAATCTTGCCATTCATCTGGGTAACCAATTTTGGGTACAAACGCGGCAAGTTTAGCTTGAGCGTTAACTTTGGTTTCTTCACCCATCCAATCTAAACCATTAATTCGTTCACCTAATGCGGTACGAAGGTTTTTAACTAGATCGGCCATTTGCGATTTTGAGCTAGCAGGGAAATGTTTCTCAACATAGGTTTTACCAATAGCAAAGCCAAGTGATTGAGTGCCAGACATTGCAGCAATCGCTCTTTTCCAACGAGGGCGAGGCTCTTGTTGACCATTTAAGGTCTTACCAAAAAACTCAAAGTTAGTGGTGAAAACTTCATCAGACAAAAGCGACGCGTGATTAGAAATAGTATGGTAAGTCATATAATCCTTCCACACGTCGAGAGGCTCTTGCTTAATCACCCTAATCACGTCCTTAACAGGCTGTGGTTGAGAGATATTTAGATGAGGAATTTTATATCCTGTCTGGGCAAGGTAGGTGTCCCAATCAAAACCGTTGTATTCATCAGTTAAATATTCCCGCTCAATTTGATTAAGCGAAAGGTCTCTGTCGCGACGTTTTTCACGAGGCCATTGTACTTCAGCTATTTTAGTTTCTAACGCAAGAATCTGCTGAGCCTTTTCTGCAGCGCCTTCAACCTTAGCAAAGCTTAACATTTGTTCGATATGCGCCACATAAGCAAGGCGAATTTCAACAAAGCGTTCTGTTTCTTCGAGATAATAAGAGCGGTCTGGTAAACCAAGTCCACTCACACCAATCGACATTTGATACTGATCGGGATCTAAGCGGTTAAACCACATTCCTCCATTAATAGGACTAATTGAACCGTCCAACCATGCACTACCAAAAGCAGCCGTTAAGGCCTTTTTATTATCTATTTTACTAATTTTTTCGAGTACTGGAGCAATAGGTGCAAGACCTTTAGCATTAGCCGATTCAGTGTCCATATAAGCAGTATAAAAATCTGCGACCATTTGCTGTTCAGGATTTAGATTTGTGCCTTGGCTAATGTCTTCAATCAATTCTTTAATTTGTGTTTCACTACGTTCGGCCAATTTATCAAAGGCTCCATAACGGGTTTTGTCGCTTGGAATTTCGAAGTTTTTGTACCAGGTACCACCCGCATATTGGAAAAAGTCATCACCTGGTTTAATGGACTCATCTCTAGCGTCAAGTTCAACACCGAAGCTACCCAATTCAGCATCACCTTTAACGGCCTGTGCATTGGCGGTTTTCTCAGCCATGTTTGTTTGTTCTAATTCGCCCTGCTTACTACATGCACCCAGTAAAAATACTGAAGCAATAGCAGCACTTATTATCGTTTTCTTCATAATTGTCCCACTGTTGTTAATTTTTTGTATCATTTATATATAACGTTGATAACCTAAATATTGTTCAGTGAAAAGAGAAATTGGCAATCTAACTGACTCTGCTGATGTAAAGGTAATTGTCCGCATCTTTGGTTTTGTCTAAATTTTTAAACTGTATAGCTTGAGAAAACATGATCTGTGTCTGTCAGTACTCATCAGGAAACATAATAATAAACCCTGAATTAAAGGAGTAATAATGAATAAATTACAAGAGCGGTTGTTTGAGCAACAAAACAGCAAAGCATTGCTTAAACAGGCACAACAAGCTGCGTTTGATTATATAGTTCAGCAGCCAAAACAACGGGTATTTCCCGACCAAGCAAACATTGAAAAGCTCTCAGTATTTGAAGAGTCCTTGCCTAACGCAAGCTGCGATCCTGCTTTATTGTTGGCGTTACTCGACACGGTAGGCTCGGCCAATACCGTAGCTCAAACTGGTGGTCGTTATTTTGGATTTGTGAATGGTAATGCCCTGCCCGTCACTTTGGCCACAAAATGGTTGGCAGACGTCTGGGATCAAAATGCTGCTTTATATGTTATGTCCCCTATCGCCTCTAAATTGGAGAGTGTTTGCCAAACTTGGCTTAATCAACTTTTCAAGTTACCAGAGCAAACTGTGGCCGGTTTTGTCAGCGGTACATCTATCGCGACTTTATCCGGGCTCGCTGCAGCTAGGTTTCGTCAGTTGCAAAAGATGGGCTGGGATGTGAATCAACAAGGGCTGTTTTCTGCGCCGAAACTACGCTTAATACTCGGCAGACAAACTCACGGAACAGTGGCTAAAGCCATCAGTTTATTGGGCTTTGGACAGGCATCGATTGAATGGGTTGAATGTGATGAGCAAGGTCGGATGATAGTCGAACAATTGCCTGCTTTAGACCCTAGTTGTATTTTGGTGTTACAAGCAGGTAACGTAAATTCAGGTGCCTTTGATGACTTTACTCGAGTGTGTCAGTTGGCAGAACAAGCCCAGGCTTGGGTGCATATAGACGGTGCATTTGGTTTATGGGCTAAAGCCTCACATGTATTTGATAATCAAACCAAAGGTATGGAACTAGCCGACTCTTGGTCAGTTGATGCCCATAAAACACTTAACACTCCCTATGATTGCGGGATTGTAATGTGCAAAGATGCTGAAGCGTTAACTAATGCCCTGCATCAACAAGGCAGTTATATTCAATTCAGTGAACAGCGCGATGGATTAATGTATACCCCTGAAATGTCAAAACGAGCAAGAGCCATTGAACTTTGGGCTGCTATGAAGTACTTAGGGCGTTTTGGCATAGCTGAATTGGTTGAACTATTACACGAGCGCGCCAAGCTATTTGCTCATCTATTAACTAAACATAAGTTCACAGTATTAAATGAAGTCGTGTTTAATCAAGTGGTCATTTGCTGTGAAAGCGAACAACTGACCCAACAGACATTAACTTTAGTCCAGCAATCTGGCGAATGTTGGTGCGGTGGCTCAATTTGGCAGGATAAAAAGGTCATCCGTATTAGCTTATGTTCTTGGGCGACAACTGAACAAGACATAAGGCGGTCAGTAGAAGTATTTGTGCAAGCTCGAAGGCAGGCATCAAAAGTATAATGACTTCGACTATGAGTTAAAGCTGTATTTCACACAAAATTAAGGTTTAATAAAGCGTCAAAAATTTATGAAACAATAATGCTATTCACAGTGAATCAATCGAAGTTAGTACCATAATGTCGAAGCCACACACTATGCTGTGCCATGAATGTCACTACCGCGTTACGTTGCCTGTATTGACCCATAAGCAAGCAGCTGTGTGTCCACGATGTGGTTTTCAATTAACGGTTTACCATCACAACGCTAGGCAACGTATTTTAGCGTTAGCCACAACGTCTCTTATATTTTTGCTCGCCTCTCTGCCATTTGAATTTCTGTCATTCAGTACAAGCGGGCAATATCAGTCAATTGATATATTGGGTAGTTTGTGGATTTTGGTTGAAAAAGACTATGCACTACTCGCGGTCGTCCAAGCGATTGCAGTACTAATACTTCCAGCATTTGTGTTGATAAGTTTATTGTATTTGCTGGTCCCTTTGAGTCTAGGGGTACGCCCAGCAAAAGCTCAATTAGTGATTAAAACACTGTTTAAATTATTACCATGGACTATGGCTGAAATATTTTTGATTGGTGTATTAGTCAGCTTAATTAAAATAGTGTCGATGGCAGATGTTGGGTTGGGATTATCATTTTACGCCTACTTGTTTTTTACCATCTCCATGACGATTACCCTGTTGTATGTAGATAAATTTCAACTTGAAAAATGGTTTGAAAGCGAAATTGAAGAACAACATATTCCTATTAATCCCTCGCATAGCATTCAGACAACATGGGCTTTATTGTTCACTTCAGTGCTGTTATATATCCCCGCCAACATTTTACCGATAATGCATACATATGTTTTGGGAAGTGAAGAACCTAGCACTATTTTGGGTGGTGTTATTTTACTTTGGAAAATGGGTTCATACCCCATTGCCGTTATTATTTTTATCGCAAGTGTATTTGTTCCCGTAGCTAAAATTGTTATTTTATGTTGGTTGAATTATTCGGTTCAAGCTAAGCAGATTCATGCTAACAATGAGAGAATATTTTGGTATCGTTTCACCGAATTTGTCGGCCGCTGGTCGATGATCGATGTGTTTGTGGTGGCAGTATTGGTAAGCTTAATTCAATTGGGAAATATAATGAGTGTATTGCCAGGTCATGCAGCGCTAGCGTTTTGTGGGGTAGTCATTTGCACCATGCTTGCGGCTATGTCTTTCGATTCAAGGCTTATTTGGCATAAGCCAGGAAAATTAGACAAGGGAGAAAATACAGTATGAGTCAGGATCAGCAACCACAACCAACTCTTCCTGAAGAAGCTTTAGTGAAACCTGTTAGAACAGTCTCAAAAATTTGGCTTGTTCCAATTGTGGCTTTTTTTATTGGCATGTGGATGGTGTATTACCAGTGGAGTAATCAAGGTCAACTTATCAGCATACAATTTAATACTGCGACAGGCTTAGAAGCGGGTAAAACCAAAATAAAAACCCGAGATGTGGATATTGGAGTAGTAAAAAAAATAGAACTTTCTGATGATTTAAGCGGTGTTTTAGTTACCGCAAGAATGGATAAAAATGTTGCACCTATCCTTCATTCTGACAACCAATTTTGGATTGTTTCTCCGCGTATATCACTCAGCGGGGTATCAGGACTAGGCACTATTTTGTCTGGTCCATATATCAATATGGCACCAGGGGTAGAACCCAAAATGAGTGAAGAATTTATTGCCCTTGAAGCGCCACCGGTTACGCCAGCTGGTACACCAGGACTACATGTCACGTTAAACAGCAAAAGCGAATTCGCCTATAAAAAAGGCGACCCCGTCATTTATAAAGGCATTAAAGTGGGTGAGTTCGAAGATATTTATTTCAATTTTGACGAACGAATTGTGTATTACAATACCTTTATCCAAGCGCCATATCATAAGCTTGTTACCGTAAACACCAAGTTCTGGGATATCAGTGGCGTGCAAATGGAACTAGGAGCTAGTGGGGTAAAAGTCAGTACTGGCAGTTTAGAAACCCTACTAACTAATGGAGTTACATTTGGTATTCCAGAAGGTATGCCTTTAGGCGAGCAAGTTAAAGAGCGTGATTTTTTTGATATTCATCCCACTTACGCTTCGGCATCAGAGGAGCGTTTTAAATTAAGGGCTGAATATGTCATCCTTGTAAAAGACACAATACGTGGCCTGCAAATAGGCGCACCTGTTGAATACAGAGGACTGGTGGTAGGTAAGGTGCTGACAATTAATTCATTGGATACTAATCAAGATGGCTTATTAGAGCAAGGTTATGACATACCAGTGGTCATCAGTATTCAACCAGGACGAGTGCAACAACCAGACAATGCAGAAGGATTAGCTTTTATTCGCAAACAAACCAGCCTATGGATTCAAAAGGGTCTAAGGGCAACGTTAAAAACGGGCAATCTTTTAACTGGCGCTTTATTTGTTGATTTGCAACATTACCCTGATGCCCCTGCTTTTGACGCTAAAACTTTAAATGGGTACGAAGTGCTCCCCACCATTACCGGTGAGTTTTCGGAAATCACCTCCAAAGTCACTGCAATTTTAGACAACATTAACGAGATTAAACTGAAGAGTATTTCTGACAATGCCAATAATATGTTGTCGCAAATTGCGCAAGCCGCTGAATCATTGCAATCAACGGCTAAGACTGCAGATCACCTTCTTACTTCGGTACATGAAGATAATGTGAGTAGCGTATTAACTGGTGCGTTAGAAAATTTGTCGAATTTAACTCAGGATTTTTCAGCCGGCTCTCAAACCTACAAAGAACTTAATCAGACTATGCAATCATTGCAACAAACACTTCAAGAATTGCAGCCTTTGCTATTACAGCTAAATAGCACACCAAACAGCTTGATTTTTACTGATGGTGATGGCCCACAATTCACTCCAAAAGCGAAACCAGCAAACAATGAAGGAGCATCAAATTAATATGAAATTATTAGCAATTTGTTTTTGTATGGCGTTGTTGATTGGTTGTACTTCTAAATCATTAAGTGTTCGTTACTATTTATTACATACGCCAGAAAAAAACCTATCTGACAACATGAACAAAGAAAAACCAATAGTGGTTTTACAGTTATTGGATGTTGCTGAATATTTACGTCAAACAAGCCTAGTAATGCAAGTTGAGCAAAACCAACTTTATTACTCAAGACAAGACGTATGGGCGGAAAACTTGCAGACCTCTTTTTACCAAGCTTTATTACAAGATTTAAATGCCACGGGCCAACGAAATTATGTAGCCTTGTCGGCACCAGAGGCAATAGATGCGGCTACATCAATTAGTGTTAAATTGGCCCACTTCCACGCTACAGACAAATCATCGGTTGTTAGTTCTGGGCGTTATTGGTTGTCAGCAACTAATGCACTAGCAGAAAAAAAGAATAAACATGGCGTAGCAAGTCATACCTTCTTTTTTGAGTCTGAATTAAAACAAGATGGATATGCTCAGGCTGTTAAACAATTGAGGTTGTTAGTGACCAGTTTGGCTGAACAAATTGAAAAGGATATTGCGGCATTGCCGAATAATTAGACAGCGTTTATGGATTTTAAGAAGTTTGTTTACAATTATTTAAATACTGGCGTGGTGCAAACCAATGATCCAGAATCGAATCAACAAATTTTTGTAGCAAATTTGTTTAGTTTTATTGGTTACAGTATTACTTTTCTAATGGGGGTTAGCGCATTTATCAGGCAAGATAGATTGCTTGGCGCTGTCTTAATAATAGCTTGTCTATTGTTCTTTAGCTCACATCTAATTCTGCGTTCAAAGCGTATCACCAACCCCTATAAATTCTCATCTAATATAGTAACTTCCTCACTTATGTTGCTTATGGTTTACCTAGTGTATACCGGAGGAGTAAATGGCACAGGTCCCCTATGGATTTATATTGTGCCACCTGTAGCATTATTTTTTGGTGGAATGCGTAAAGGCACGCGAAATATTGGTTTATTTGTTTTGGTTATTAGCGTTTTGATGTTTTACCCGAATGATGAATGGCTTGGTACTTCGTACACTTATGCGTTTAAATCTAGATTAATCTATTCATTTTTAACTGTTTCATGCCTATTTGCTTTCTACGAGTATGTAAGGCAAACCTCATTTTATCGGATCCAAGAGATGAGTCGAAAATTCGAGAAACAGGCAATGCGTGATCCCCTATCTGGTCTATTAAACCGCAGAGGGATGCAGGAAAAGCTTCAGCAAGAATTCGACCGCAGTCAACGTTATAAAAACAACTTAACGGTGATGATGTGTGACATTGACCATTTTAAGATAGTTAATGACCAATATGGACATGATAAAGGCGATGAAATAATTAAAGGTTTAGGGGATATCTTTAAATCTGGACTTCGCAAGCAAGACTCCTTGGCAAGATGGGGCGGCGAGGAATACTTATTTTTATTACCTGAAACCAATGGGAGCCAAGCAATGTTATTAGCCGAAAAGCTCCGCAGCAAAATTGAAGAAACACAATACAATCAAGATAACAAAACCTTTAGCGTTACTGTTAGTATCGGATTACATCAAATTGCTTCATCTGATACGATTAACCAAGCAATCACAAAAGCAGATACCAACCTTTTTAAAGCTAAGGAACAAGGGCGAAATCGCTGCATCATTGACTAAAATCTAAGCCAAAGTCTAGATTAAACACCAAAGGTAATACACTCAACCATGCGCCCTAATCGTTACCCCATTAATGACGACACGCCTATTAACTGGCGTATATTTTCCCAGTTATGGCCGTATTTAACTGAATTTAAACTCAGGGTAGGCCTCGCCCTTCTTTGCCTCATTGCCGCCAAAACAGCCAGCATATATCTGCCATTTATTCTTAAATATACTGTTGATGAGTTAAATGTTGATCCTTCAGCTAACGCACTAATACTGGTGCCTTTTGGCTTAGTAGCAGCCTATGGGTTATTACGTTTGGCAAATGTGTTGTTTGGTGAGATTAGAGATACACTATTTGGTCGCGTGACTGAACGAGCTATGCGCCGTTTAGGTTTACAAGTATTTCGCCACTTACATAATTTAGATTTAGATTTCCATCTCAATAGGCAAACAGGTGGTTTATCCAGAGACATAGAACGCGGCACTAGCGGCATCAGTTTTTTAATGCGTTTTTTAGTGTTCAATATTGGCCCAACACTATTTGAAATCGCCGTAGTTGTAGGGGTGTTGTTCTACAATTACGGGATAAGTTTTGCACTGATTATTTTGCTTTCGGTTATCACTTATGTGAGCTTTTCAGTCAAAGCAACAGATTGGCGCACAAAGTATGTACGAGAGGTAAACAAAGCCGATTCGAGCAGCAGTTCAAGAGCCATAGATAGTTTACTGAACTACGAAACCGTTAAATATTTTAACAACGAACACTACGAAGCAAACAGATACGATCATGACTTAGCAAACTGGGAAACAGCAAGGCGTAAGAACCGCCTATCATTGTTCGCATTAAACGGCGGTCAGGCGTCGATTATTGCCATAGCAATGACCAGTATGATGGCGTTAGCTGCATATAACGTCGCCCAGGGTAGTATGACCATTGGCGACTTTGTATTAATCAATGCCTTCACTATGCAGATATTTATGCCGCTAAATTTCCTCGGTTTTGTATATCGAGAAATACGCGGTTCATTAGCTAATATAGAAAACCTTTTTAACCTGTTAGATAAACAACCTAAAGTGCCAATTGATGAAAGTGCCAAAGAGTTAGTTATCAGCCAAGGAAAAATAACCTTTAACCAAGTGCAATTTAGCTATCGCCCCGATCGCATCATTTTACAGGACATTAGTTTTGATATTCTGCCTGGGCAAAAAGTAGCAGTGGTTGGCGAAAGTGGCTCAGGCAAGTCAACCTTAGTAAAATTGTTATTCCGTTTTTACGATGCTAGCAACGGCAGTATAAGCATCGACGGGCAAGATATTAGTCAGGTCAATCAGCACTCATTGCGCAAAGCCATAGGCATCGTTCCGCAAGATACCGTGTTATTCAACGACACCATTTTGGAAAACATTCGTTATGGAAGGCCCGATGCGACAGATACAGAAGTACAACAAGCCATCGACTTAGCTCATTTAAGACAGTTTATCATTTCACTACCTGACGGCGAAAAAACAGCAGTCGGCGAACGAGGCCTTAAGTTATCCGGCGGTGAAAAACAGCGAGTAGCCATTGCCAGAACAATATTAAAACGACCACCTATTATGGTATTTGACGAAGCCACGTCTTCTCTCGACAGCCAATCTGAACAAGCTATTTTGACCGCACTTAAAGAAATATCCCAAGGCCATACAAGTTTGGTGATAGCACACAGGTTGTCGACCATAGTTGACGCAGATAAAATAGTGGTGATGGGTCAAGGAAAGATTCTCGAACAAGGCAGCCACAGTCAATTATTAGCCATAAATGGCGCTTACAAAAAATTGTGGGACACCCAGCAAAACAACCATGATAGCGAGACAAAAATTGGATAACCAAGCCCTACTAGATGCCATAAACCAAACTATGCCCTTCGGTAAATATGCCGGAAGGAAACTACTACATTTACCCGAACCCTACTTAGTCTGGTTTAACAATAAAGGTTTTCCAGAAGGTAAATTAGGTCAGCAATTAGCTTTGATGCATGAAGTTAAAGTAAATGGACTAGAATCAATGTTAGCGCCATTGTTACGTAATTAATAATGAGTTATCAAGGTTCGAGAAACCGCCAAAGAGAACGCCCTAAAAACGCACAACAAGAAAATATCGACAAACAAATTTTGTGTTTACATGAGGCGATGGCAGAAAAATTGATTGCCAATCACGGCTATATTCCACAAGTTCTGGAGACCATATCAAGCCGCTATGAATCAGGTAAAATGGCTTATGGCAGTTATTTATTTTGGACAAGTCTAATGGAATATATCGACCAACCCGAGATTTTTTTGCAAACATTATTAGAAAATTCAGCCACCATTCAAAAATACCGCAGGCAGACCCCTTTCGTGGGTATTTTAACTGAAGCTGAAAGGCAAGCTGCACTAGATAAACTAATTTTTTGACCTAAACCTAATTGAAAAGGCCACACTATGACAACCCGACTTGCTTGTGTTTTTTTGCTGTTATTAACAACGTTTTGCATTCACGCCCAACAAGAATGGCGTGCTCCAGTATCTGAAGACCTCATCTATATTGAACTCGAAACGGGTACTGTCATCATCGAACTTGCACCATTTATGGCGCCAAAACATGTAGCGCGATTTAAAGCACTGGTAGCAGAAGGGTTTTACGATGGTTTAGATTTTTATCGGGTGATAGATGGCTTTGTCGCACAAGCAGGTGACATGTCGGAACAAAAGCCAAGTAAAAAAAAGGCACTATTAAAAGCTGAGTTTAGCCGCCCTATCCCATTAGATTCAAACTTTAAGCTAGTGCAATCCCCCGATTTTATTGCCCCACAAACCGGCTACTTAAATGGTTTTGCTGCAGGACAAGATCTTCAAGCCAAACAACAATGGCTGTTACATTGTCCTGGAGCAGTGGCATTTGCCAGAGGTGTTGACGCCGACTCAGCCAGTACCGAGTTTTATATAGTGATTGGTCAAGCTACCCGCCATTTAGATAGAAATATGAGCACCATTGGCCGTGTAATTTATGGCATGCCAGCATTACAAGCACTACAACGGGCCAATATGAATAATGCCAGTGGTGTAATCGAAGATGAGACTAAACGCAGCAAAATACTCTGGGCAAAACTAGCAAAGGATATCAGCCCACAAAAGAGACTGCACATTGAAATTCAACACCAAAACTCAACGCAAGTAGCCAAGCGGTTAGCTAGCGCTAAAACATTAGACAACGAGTTCTTTCATTTTAAAGGCAATGGCAACTTAGATGTCTGTTATTACCAATTGAAAACTAGGTTAGCTGGTGCGGATACTCAAGTGCTAAAAGCAGATTAATTTTTTCTAAGCCTTGACGTCCAATCTCCACCATTTTGAGACATGCAGGCTTGCTCGGTGTCAAAAAAGACGTGTCTACGTACATCTTTTAATAAAATACCGGCTTTTAATAACTGCTTTTGAATGAGTTTACGCACCCTTTCATCATCTTGACTAGCTAACATAGTGTCTAATGATTGTTGATTGTCCAATACACAAGTGATCACTAAACTTGCTGGGAAATTGGAATAGTTGGCAGAGTGGGTTAACCACTCAAAACCAACTGTATCTTGTTTAGCCATTTCGCAGGCAATCGTTAATGCTTTGACTACATTATTGTCTAATTTTTTGACTGTTTTATTCATGACTTAGCAAACGATTAACCATAGGTACATAAATAAACAGTATTACTTTTGACTTGCACTTTGAAGCTTTGATTCGCCTCAACCGTAAACTGTTCATCTTGCCCAAATGTTTGCCATTGTTCGCTACCAGGCAATTGTACAATTAGCGCTCCACTAACAACTTTCATAGTTTCAAACTGACTAGTACCAAACTCATAATCACCCGCGGCCATTACACCAATAGTTGCAGGCAAGGTGTCAGTATCAAACGCGATAGACTTCACTTTGCCTTCAAAATACTCATTTACTTCAAACATAACATGCCTTAAATCTTATTCATTTTAATTAGCGGCTAATCTATCAGTTTTGCGTCGATAGAAAAGCCACCAAGAAAGCCTAATTTAGAAGTAAAAGAACTAGGGTAAGTCCAGCGTGTCATTCTCGTCTTTCGGCGTTTTATCGCCTTCTTGTTGTTTTTTCACTTCCTGCTTTCGCTCTACCACTGCTTCTATTGTGCTTTGAGCACAAGGATCAGGCAGGATCATTTGAAAGAACAAGCCAAAGGCGATAGCCCCTGCTTTCCTGTTTTTAGCCCAGCCTGTCATTTTTATACATAGGTAAATAAAAGCCAAAAAGCTCAACCAAGGCTTCATCACATGCAATAAAATAATTAAAGTATCCATCAAATCTCTCAATAAATTAGTTAACTGAAATTCAGTTTTAATATTTGGCAAAAGGTATTTACCGATTAAAAATTTTTAACTAAGAGATATTTGTGAGTCAGATTCATGAGAGTGAACCAGTACCCGGTTTGAGATTAAAATAGAATCGAACTCAAAAGAGAGCTTTAGTTTCTGCAGAGAGTTGAAGGTTGTGGTTACCTTGTCTTGGTAATCCTGGCAAATAGCAGCGAGACATTCGTGCATAAACTGTCGAAACGCATGCTCTACTTGTCGCTCTATTGCCCCAAGAAATTGGCGTTGCTGCTTAACTTCGGTGTTTTGATGGGATAAATAAGCTTGTTTTGATTGGAAAACTTGAGCATAGATAAAACTATTATCAATACGCTTATCTATTACACTTGTACTGACTTCTTCAATATGAAAGATTTGTTTAGCATTCTGTTCTAACTGAGTATCACCGACAGGATGAAACTGTAGAGCCAAAAAGCAGGCGGCAAAAATAACGCCAAAACTTTACCGAACCTAGGATTCATAGATTATTGAAATATACGACTTTCATAGTAGGTTAAGTGTAGGCAGATTAATAAAATACAAGCAATAGAATTTAACTAATTCAGGTCTACGTTAACACTGGTCTGAATTTGTAAGACACATAAAGGAAAAGCATGATTATTCAGCATCAGGTCAAAGATATTCAAACTGAAACTGGTTTAATGCGTACATCGGTATTTCGTCCTTCAAAAGAAGGGAAATATCCGGCTATTATCTTCTACTCAGAGATATTTCAACAAACCAGTCCCATCACTCGTAGTGCGCAAATATTGGCTGGCCATGGTTTTGTAGTATTAGTACCAGAAATATTCCACGAGTTGAATCCACTGGGCACTGTGCTGGCATATGACGATGTTGGTAAAGACAAAGGCAACGCAGATAAATTTGCTAAGCCACTAGGGCATCATGATTCAGATACTCAGGCTATGTGTGACTTTATTCAGCAACAAACATACTGCACTGGCAAAGTTGGTGTAATGGGAGTCTGTATCGGCGGGCACCTTGCATTTAGAGCGGCATTAAACAAACAAGTTGCCGGAGCTTTTTGTTTATACCCTACCGATGTGCATTCAAACACTTTACCTTGCGATGAAGGCAATGACTCTTTAACCAGAAGTAGCGATATTCATTGCCCTATGGTGTTAGTTTTTGGTAAACAAGACCCTCATGTGCCAGCAGAAGGTCGTTTACTGATCCATCAAACATTGAGTCAAAATGAATGCGATTTCAGTTGGCATGAAGTCAACGCCCAACATGCATTTATGCGTGATGAAGGCGACAGGTACGATGCAGCCATAGCCTTACAGATGTACAAAATGGCGATTGATTTTTTTCACAATACTTTGCGCTTATAACCAAACATGACCGATTATTTTGCACAAACATGGCTTAAACTAAATATCTGTTTATTGTTAGTGTTTTATCCACTGCACTGCAGCGCGGTCACAGAAGACCAATTTAGTGTGCATGGTTTATCTGCCTTTAAAGAAGATCACGCCACATTACTAGAGAGTTGGTTAACCCAAGGCGTGAATGCCACACGCGCTACGTTAGGCATTTACCCACTCCTCTTTCATTACATCTGTACCCTAGAAAGTCCAATCAACCTGTGCCTTGGGCCTACACAAGGCGAGATGGAAAAGGCAGCGTACATTTTCATGTTGATGCTCGTTTTGGTCTGACAAAATTTGTCGATGACTGGACTATTTATCATGAATTAGCCCATATGGCGCTGCCATACTTAGGCCCAGAATACCGTTGGTTATCAGAAGGTTTTGCCAGTTATATGCAATACCAAATTATGGCGCAAGCAGGGGTATTAAAAGGTGATTTAGCTGAGAATTATCATAAAAAAATCACTGTTCACTTACGTTGGTTTAACAGTGACTTAACGGCAAAGTCTATTGCCACAAGGCTGATGGACAATAAGCAATACCCTGCTGCTTATTGGGGCAGCGCGTACTTTTTTGTCTTGGCAGATAACAAATTGCAAAAACAACATCAAATTAGTTTGCCCCAACTGATCAGCCTCTATCAAGATTGTTGTCGTGCACTAGACCATAATGTAGAAGAAGTATTCGCCTCACTTGATGGAATGATAAAGGGTAAGCTGTTCGCTGAATTACTGGATGAGTTCAAAAACCGACCTGCTAGAGAGTTGTATCCTGAGGTTTTTAATCAATAGTCTAAACTTAGGTATATTGCTCCCTTGATTAATTATATCCATCATCACCTAAAAAAAGGGTAGCCAATTTAGGCTACCCTTTTTTCTTACTATTCATTGTAAGTCTAAAGCTGGGCTATTTTAATATTTAGCGGCTTGTTCTTTATTAGGCAGGGTTTTTTCCATAAAGTGGCGAATATCATCATTTGATGTTTTTAAATCTTCACGGCGAAGGTACATCATATGGCCACTTTGATAACCTTTAAATGATAAACGGTCTTTCATTTTGCCACTCGGATCTAATTGCCACATAGTATATTTTGCGTCAAAGTAATTTGTCGCACCATCAAAATAGCCAGACTGAATCATCACGTTTAAATAGGGGTTTTCAGCCATGGCTAAACGTAAATTTTCACCGGTATTATTATCTGAACGATCCCAAGGGTGAACATTACCAAACATGTTGTATTTAATATCAGTTTTGTAGTTAAGTTCTTCTCTTAGATAATAGTTTATTGCCGGCGTAAAACTGTGTAACCAAGAAGTTAACTCTGCATTATAGTCAGGCCTAGAACCCGTTGCTTTTTTATCTATACCTAAATACCTAGAATCTAATCGGCCAATTGTTAACTCTCTATCGCGCAATAACTCTTTCCAAAAGTAGGAATTACTAATGTCTAGGTTGCTACGTAAAACTTCTTGTTTTGATAGACCTGAATATTGAGCAACTTGTTGAGCGATCGATTGTTTTTCTTGCTCACTAATAAAGGCTCCTTTTGCTAATGCAGGTAAATATTGATTAATGGTAAATGCTTCAACTTCAGGAAGTAGTGTTAATAATGGTTTATTTTGATGGCTCTTTTCTAACGCATTGTGATACCAAGCCGCTGCAGCGAAATAGGGTAAACGATTTGCTGCTTTTACTGGTCCTTCACGCTTTATGCCTATATCTGTTGGTGACACTAAAATCACACCATTCACATACATCCATTGACGTGATTGTAATTCTAACGCTAAACCTGAAACACGAGTGGTACCATAGCTTTCACCAATTAAATATTTAGGTGAACGCCAGCGATCATTGCGAGAAACAAAAGTAGTAATCCAATCGGCTAAGTATTTCACGTCTGCGTTAACGCCGAAAAACATTTCCTTTTGTTTATCTTTTGATGGCATTTTGCCTTCTTTATCGGGCAATACACGGGAATAACCGGTATTAACTGGGTTTACAAAAACAATATCTGCTACATCTAATACTGAATAAGGATTGGTTTTTACACCGTAAGGTTGCAATGGATAACCTTCATCATCAACATTCAATATCCTCGGCCCTGTGTAGGCAACATGCATCCAAACTGAAGCTGAACCAGGACCGCCGTTAAAGGAAATGAGTAAAGGGCGTGTGCTGCCATCTTTTACATCACTACGTTGATAGTAAGTATAAAATAAGCTGGCTGTAGGATTACCTTCTTCGTCCCATACCGGTTGAGTTCCAGTAGTCGCGGTATAGCTAATTTTCTTACCGTTAATTTTTGTCGTGTGTTTTGTAAGATTTTTTGTGTCTACTTCTAACTTACGCTCATTTTCAGCATAAGCGAAAGAGGTAAGACATGTTATGAGGAAAGTGAAATGAATGAGTTTTTTAAAGATCATTTTATACCCTTAATATAAAAGTTATTTTCTTATTGTTTTGTAAAACAATCATAAAGTATAAACAAATAGCTGTCAGAGAAATTCCGTTGAATACAGTTATATTTGGATTGACTGCCAACTACTATTTTAAATTCCTAGACTAAAGATAAAGCAGACACCCATTTTGAGATAAACTTTCCCGATTTATTTCATCATACTATGAAATAAATTCAGCTAGAAAAATTAAGGATAGCACCTTGCTTTGTGGAATAATTAAACACATATAGAGGACTGCCATCGCGACAACACGACCCATGCAAAAATGAAAATATTGAAGTTAAGCCTATTTATTATTTTACTCACTGTCGCTTTTATATCTGGTCAGTATATTTCTGACAGGCATGCATTTAAGAATAAAATTCTCGATTTGAACATGGAAATAGTCATCACAGAATTATTGCTTATCGAACACGTTAAACATTGCAACACCCCAGGCTACAGGAGATTTGTAACCTTACACGAGCATAATATTGATAAGGTCTATCGTATGACTAACTATGCTCTTGGCTACCCCTATTTTTTAGGGGGAGACTTTTCAGCTGAGGTGTCAGATAGATTTGACTCTAATAAAGTCAACTTTGAAGTGATAAAAGCAGATTTCCAAAACCTATGTGGAACAATGTAAATCGCTCAAACCAGCATAATTTACCATTCTTGAATTCATCTAATACAAACAATAAACCCTTGAGATAAAGTTATAAAACAAATTTTTAAATAGTCTGTCACAACGTTTCCTCAACTAGCCACTAATCATCTATATCTTAAATAGAGGACAAGCTGTTTAGTCAATTGATGGATGAATTCAAAAACCTACCCACTAGAAAGTCATATCTAGAGATTTTTAGTCACTATATTTGGTGCACCTGAAGAACTGACTGAGTCATTTGTGCCATAACCGGCCGTTGAGGATTCGATGAATCAACGTCTCGGGCCCTGCAGATTTTCAGGCATGTACAATTGATGAGCTCATGATAAGAAGACTCTGCCCCCGTTGCTTTAAACTTCTACCCGTTTCTATTTTATAAACTTACTAGCCTGATCAACGAGCTTTTGCATCAACCAGCTAAAGGTTTTTGGCACATAACGGGCTAGCATATAAGACATCTTCCCCTTGAGGCCCGGCAGGATAATAAATTGGTTTTTACTTAGACCTTTGAGGCTTGCTTTTGTCACGGACGCGGTGCTCAATAGGCCGCCCAGATTTTTCACAAAGCGGGTTTCAGGCAAAATGTGCGCCGCTTCTTTGGCCACCATGGGCGTATCAACTTCCGGCGGACATAAGACCGATACTCCGACTCCGGAGGTATATAGCTCCTGTCGTAATGCTCCCGCCATGCCAATTACGGCAAACTTAGACGCGCTGTATGCACTATATCCATAAGTGGCAATTAGTCCGCCTAGTGAGCTAACAAAACAAAGCTGTCCTTTTCCTTGTTTGATCATATCCGGTAAAAACGCCTTCGCCACTGCGCGACTACCCACCACATTGGTGCGCATAATGTCATTAAAGTCTTGATCGCTTTGTTCCATAAACCTGACACTTTGCACAATGCCAGCACTTAGGATAATTAAATTCAAGGTGCCTATTTTATTTTTAATATCCTGAACCGATTGATTAAGTGCTTCGCTATCGCCCACATCAACACTACATGCCATTACTTTTTGATCAGCCCGTAAACACAATGTAGTACATGCTTTTACAGCATCCTCTAAACGGCTTTGATTACGGGCAAGCAACACGACATTAGCACCTTGCTTCACATAAGCTTTAGCTAAATCCAGTCCAATACCACTGGAGCCACCTGTGACCAACACATTTTTAAACTTCATTAATTTTACTGCTCTTGTTTAACTGCTTTTATTTTACTGAGCTTGCCTGACCATTTTTCCACTGCAATCATTAGGCATAAATGCTACCTGCAATGCAAACTATCGAGCAGGCAGGAATGTACCAAAGCCCAACGCTTGGCCAAGCTCGGATCTTAAGATTTCATTTTCCACCGCTATTTTTCCGTTGATCAGCACGTATTTGACCAATCCTGGGTTACGATTAACTAAACGCTGAAGGCCAAAATTTTCCATCTCGCCCCAATGCACATCTTCAAGGTTCTGATTAAAGCCCTTTGGGTCTAATATGACCACATCAGCACGGTCACCAACACGGATGTGACCCGCATCAATGCCAAACCAATCAGCCTGATCGCCTGTCATCCTCCATACCGCTTTTTCTATGCTCATCATTGGCTCGCCTTCTTCGATGCTTTCATTCACCAGCTTAAGCATTCTTAATGGCAAATTATAAAACGCCATGTTACGAATATGGGCACCAGCATCACTAAAAGTAATGAGAGACTTTTGATCTTTAACCATGTCTTTTAAAACATGTTTCCGGTGATTACCCACAGTTGTAACCCAGCGTAGTTTCTTGCCGTGCTCAACGACTAAATCAAGGAATAAATCCACCACATGCACATTATGATGCTGCGCTACTTCAGCAAAATTTTTACCGACAAGGCTTTGATCGGGGCAATCTAAAATGATGGCATCACTAAAGTCTCGCTGCCAAACCCGAGGGCTTAGTTTTTCACCGTAGAATTTTCTAAAATCACGACGGTACTTTTCATCTTGAAGCAGATTGTTTCGCTCTACCGCATCCTTCAAATCTAAGGCTAATTCACCGGCACCGAATTCTTCGAAAAAGACCACATCAATGCCATCGGCATAGACAGTGAAAGGCGTGGGTAAGACTTGCCAGCGAAAGTCACCATTAAAAAAGTTTGTCACCTTGGCCGCCATATTTGTGATCTTACTTAGAAATACACTGCCTTTTAGATCCATACGGCTGATCAAAGTGGTTTTTAAGCGCTTCTTAAAGATACCCATGGATTCCCGCATATATTGATTTATCTGAAGAGCCGCAGCCGCATTGGGCGCCCCCTGATGAACCCGATCATATTGACGTACAAGTTTATTTAGACGGGACACCTCTTTCCATTTAGCATAAGTACTTGGCAAACTTTTGGACCATTCGCGGTCACCGTCCACCTTATCCCACTTTAAACACATGGTGGATAAACCTAAGAAACCTTCATCTAAGGCCTCTTTTAAAGCCCCTTCCATACTCTGCATTTCTGATTCGCTCGGGACGATATTCAAGTCCGTTGCCCGCTGCAGACCCATACTGCCCACTCGCATATCACTATGCCCAAGAAAGCTTATGACATTAGGGCCCATTGGCTGTTTCTTTATAAACTTCACCCAATCTTTTGGCGTGCTCCATGTTTTATACTTTTGCAGAATAGGCAGTACTTTTTCACGGGGAACGGTCTCCACTCGGGTAAAGATGTCCGAAGCATCTTCGGTATCGCTACAGATCATACTCAATGAACAGCTTCCCACTAACACAGTGGTTACCCCATGGCGCACAGACTCGCTCAAGCCTGGGCTCACAATTAACTCTGAGTCGTAATGAGTATGCGTATCCAAAAACCCCGGTGTTACCCATTGACCTTGGGCATCAATCAGCTCTTTTGAATCGGCTTGGTCAATGTTTTTTGCCGTGACTAAAGCGATTTTGCCATCTTTAATGGCGACATTCTGCAACGATGAAGACTCGCCGCTGCCATCAAAATAGCGACCGCCTTTTATAATTATGTCGTACTTCATTTCAAGCTCACCTACCTGCGATTTCCCACTCAGTGTGATTAGATTATCCCGAACAAAACAACACTTCTTGTCATTTAACGACAGCTGCATCAAGATATTGCACTCTTTAGCAAATGTTTGCCCCATGACGTGAAACAGCAGTACTTAATTAGAAGCGGCGCCCTAGCGGGTTATGAACAGCAAGTGAAGGCACTAAAAGGTGACACACCATCGATTTTAGCTGACTGTGGTTTAAGCAGACAAGATTTAGATGCGCCGGATACCATGATCCCTTTCAATGTCATGGTTAAGTTGTTGGAGCTAAGTGCTGAGCAACTCAATTGCCCTGATTTTGGCCTGAGACTTGGCATAAACCAGAATGTCCACGCCTTAGGTAGCCTTGGCTTGCTTATGTTGCATTGTAAAAATGTAAGAGAAGTCTTGACCAGCACCCAGCGATACATTGCAGTGCATAGTCAAGCGGAGTATTGGCGACTGCATGAAGAAGGCGAATTTGCCTATATAGAGCGCTTGAGTGTCTCACAAGACGTCAGCCACGCCAGGCAATTTAAAGAACTCTCTTTTGGCGTGTGTTTAAAGCTGATTAAAAGCATAGTTAAAGGCTCGGTAAAAATAGAGCAACTGGAATTTGCTCATGCCCCTATTTCACAAATATCTGTGTACAAAAGGTTATTTGGCTGCGAGGTATTATTCAATCAAGAACATGATCGTCTTGTGGTAAAACGTCATTATCTGAATTACCCATTGCTGGGTCTAACAACAGATAACAAACATGCCCTTGAGCAGGGTCTCTCAAAAACACTGTTACAATATGGTGATGATATCGAGCGGCAAATCACTACTATCATCTTACAAACGCTGGGTATCCAGGGGATAAACCTGGAAAACGTCGCTCGATTATTAAACACCAACAAACGCACCCTTCAACGAAAGTTAAAAGCTAAGCATCTAAGCTTCAAAAGCATATTAAAAGAAGTGCGTATAAAAACTGCATACTGGCATCTTGCAGCCAGCTCAATGGATGTCACCCTGTTATCCGAAATACTGGGCTACAGCGACATAAGTGCTTTTTCAAAGGCATTTAAACAAGAAGCAGGACTGTCCCCCTTGCAGTGGCGTAAATTGAAGCTATCAAAACGCTAAATCGAAAAATATATAGCTTCCCAAAATTGTAAAGTGCCCAATCACAGCTCAATCAACAAGTACAAAGTGATGACTTTGCTCACTCAAAGTGTCTAACGAAAACACTTTTAATTACTAAGAAGCCAAACGTCCATGTTTAGCTCCCTAGCCTAATCTTAGCTTTTTTGCGATTCAATCCATCTGTCAATTTTCGCTTCAAGTATGGGCATAGGCAATGCACCATCTATCAGGATTTGGGTGTGGAATTTTTTCACATCAAATTTTTCACCTAAGGCTTCTTGCGCTTTATTTCTGAGCATACGAATATGTCGTTGACCGACTTTGTAACTCACAGCTTGTCCGCCTATTGCAATATAACGTTCTACTTCAGCTTCGATGTCGGTTAAAGCAAGAGACGAATTGTCTGTCATAAAGTCGATGGCTTTTTGTCTACTCCAGCCAAATGCGTGCAAACCAGTATCGACTACTAAACGCATGGCGCGAAGTTGTTCGTCTGATAATCGTCCGTACCACATGTAGGGGTCAGTAAATAAGCCCATTTCTTTACCTAAACTTTCTGCGTATAGCGCCCACCCTTCGGAAAATACTGTGTATCCACCAAATTTACGAAAATCGGGCAAACTATCGACTTCTTGTTGAATAGCTATTTGGAAATGATGACCAGGTGCGGCTTCGTGCACGCTTAAGGTTTCCATCAGGTATTTAGGTTGGGCTTTTAAGTTATAAGCATTGATATAAAAAATGCCAGGCCTAGAGCCATCTGGCGCTGGGCTTTGATAACTTGCTCCTGCCGATGATGCTGCACGAAAAGCCTCTACAGCCCTTACTTCGTAATCAGCTTTAGGGAACACGTCAAATAGTAATGGTAAACGGCTATCAATTTTTTCTTTTACTTGGGTATAACCCTCAATCAAAGCTTGCTCTGATTCAAAGAAAAATTGATCATCGGTGCGCAAAAATTCAAAAAAGGCTGGTAAGTCACCTGCAAAACCAACGGTTTCTTTTACCTTGGTCATTTCAGCTAGAATACGTGCTACTTCTTGTTGACCAAAAGTGTGAATTTCTTCAGCAGTCAAAGGCAAGGTGGTATTGGTTTCTATTCGATACTCATACCATGCTTTACCTTTAGGTAAGTCAGCTAAACCGAAGGTATCGCGACCATTTGGTAAATAACTGTCCTGCATAAATTGATGCACTCGGGAATAGGCAGGAATAATTACATCCTTGATTGCCGCTATGTAATCCTGAGTAATTTGTTGTTTGTCTGCGTCTGCAATACTTTCATTTTTTTTAAGCGTTTCTAATGGAGTATAAAAAACACTTTGGGTTACATCATCAAGTATATGCACCTGCAATTGCGGTAACACTTTTTCAATCAAAGGTTTAGGTAACACAATAGACTTCTCTATGCCTTCTTTCATGGCCACTATCGCGCTATCCATGTAAGTCGCAAAACCGTCTGCTCTACTGATAAAATTACGGTAATCATCTGCTGTGTTAAAAGGCTGGGCACTTTGACCTGAGCCAAGAGAGGCAAAAAATGTATGTGCGCCACCCATTTGGTGGATTGGCACAAGATGTCCAGGAAATTGTGCGCCTTTTATGGCTATTTCTCTGTCGCGTAAAAATATTTCATAACTTAATAAGTCTTGCCCATTTAGAGCTGATGCATCTATGTCTTTTATCTTGGCTAAATATTTTTCTTCAAAAGCCAAAGACAAAGCAAGGTTTTGCGCATTGATTGGCGGGCTAAATCGGTCGTTATAATCGTTTACCCCTACGTAAGTCGCATAAATAGGATTCATCTGCATACTTTCAGCAAAATATGCTTTAAATAGCGCATTGGCTTTCTCAGACTCGGATACGCTTGCTGTAACACTAGTTTTTTCTGTGTTTTGTGTTTGTGCTGTATTTGACTGATTACAAGCAACGAGTCCCAGTGACAACGCGATGGCAAGAGTAAGGCGTTTTCTATTCATTATCTGTCTCTTTATTCTGATTTTATTAAGTGAAATTGAGTTTGCCGACCATCAAGATAATTAACACCAGATTGGTCAAAGTAAGCTTCTTCTTCAAGCATGATACGGATTTCTTTTTTCCACTCTGGGATAAAAGTCGCGGCATTGAGTTCAATGGAATAAGCCGTGTTGAAATGTAATGGGTAGTCTCCTTGAATGGGCACCCCACCTTGGGAATCCCACATGCCTAAAGTAGTACCTGCAGCATGTCCATGATAACCGATAGGATGGGTATAAATTGAAGGTTTTATGCCTTCTTTTACCGCTTGTTGGCGAGATATTTGTAACACTTCGTTACCGGTGCGGCCCTGTTTAAAGTTAGCAATAAAAATATCTTGTAGTCGATTAGCATTGGCCAAGGCTTTTTTTAGATACTCTGGCGCATCTGTTTCATTTGGTTTAAGCACATAAGCATGTTGCTGCTGATCTGAATTAAGGCGTAAATAAGTTAAACCAAAGTCCATATGTAATAGATCGCCAGGCATAATAATTTGTGCATCAGGACGTTTACTAAATGCCGCTAAATGATCAAATTTATCAACGTTTGAACGCTGCAATGAAACAGTGGGATGAAACCAAGTTTGTAACCTTAAATCTAAGACCCTTTCCCTGAGCCACCACACAACATCATCAGTAGTCGTTACGCCCGGCTTAACAACGTGATTGGAAAATGCTTGGGCTATTACCTGATGTCCTAACTTAATTAAATTAGGGTATAGTTGCATTTCCATTTCGCTACGGGTTTCTAACCAAGCAATGGCCAGCTTTTCCGACGATACAAGCCCAGTGCTACTTTGCTTTCCTAACGCTTGACTAAACTCCTCGTATTCTGTGGCGGTAATTCCGTCTGCTAATGCAAAATGTTCGGATTTATTAATCGCCACTTTCTTGGGTTGTTTTTGTTTGATCAATTTGACAAGGCTGTCCCATTGATTAGGTTGTTTTTCTTTATCCCAAGATTTTTTAAATAGACTGTCCACCGCATACCTTGCAACGGCTAACCGTTCGATTGGTTTACCTTCGCCGGGATCAAAAAGTACTAGAATTGTGCGTCTTCTGGCCGACAGCCAGTTAGCCGGCAGCATGGTTTTTAGAATCGGATCTTCATTATATTCTCGTGATATTAAGACCCACATATCGATGCCTTCACGGCGCATCAAGCTTGGTAATAAGTTTTGTAACCTATCATCTAATATCTGATTAATAAGCGTCGCTCGCTCGCGCATAGGCAATACATTTGGCTGTGCAAAGGCATTGACACTAAAAATGAATAACAAAAATCCTGCTATTTTAGGTTTCATCACTATTACTTCACCTGAATCAAATTTTCGGCCTCTAACTTAATGGAATTATTGGTCAAATTCGAGAACAAGCGTTACAGTAACTAAAAATAATAATAAAATATCAAAATGAAAAAACACATCTATGTAGCATACACTGGCGGCACCATTGGCATGCGCCCCTCATCGCAAGGTTTTATACCAGCAGCGGGGTTTCTATCTGAAACTTTGGCCAATATGCCCGAGTTTCATCGTAGCGAAATGCCCAATTTCACCATCCACGAATACGACAATTTGATTGACTCGTCTGATATGGATCCCTCTGATTGGCAACAAATCGCCAATGATATCCAACAAAACTATCAGCAATATGATGGTTTTATTATTCTACATGGCACAGATACAATGGCGTATACCGCCTCTGCGTTGTCGTTTATGCTTGAAGACTTAGGCAAACCGGTCATTGTCACAGGTTCGCAAATCCCCCTAGCCCAATTGCGCTCTGATGGTCAGGTGAATCTACTCAATGCCTTATATATTGCTGCTAACTACCCTATCGCTGAAGTCACACTGTTTTTCAATAACCAACTATTTAGAGGTAACCGCAGCCGTAAACTTGATGCGGATGGATTTAACGCATTTGGTTCGCCGAATTTTCCTGCGTTACTGACTGCTGGGATTAACATTGAAGTTAACAAAGACCTATTGGGCATAGACAGCAGTAAAAACCTGCATGTAAGTCAAATTGAATCACAACCAATAGGCATAGTAACCTTGTACCCAGGCATCAGCACTGACGTGATTAAAAACACCTTACAACAACCGGTTAAAGCGTTAATTCTACTTAGTTTTGGAGTGGGCAACGCGCCACAGAACGCTAGTCTATTGAAACAATTATCCATTGCAGACCAACAAGGTATTATCGTTTTAAATTGTACCCAATGTATGCGCGGTAAAGTGAATATGAGTGGTTATGCAAACGGTCACGTGTTGCGAGAAGTAGGCGTAGTGTCAGGCCAAGATATGACCCCAGAAGCGGCTTTGGCCAAATTACATTATTTACTCAGTAAAGGCATGCCAACAAATCATATTAAACGCCAACTCATTACCAACTTGCGCGGTGAGTTGACTGAATAGTAATACCAGTCAGCATAAAAATGAGTATCAAAAAATCAATAAAATAAGTGTCATTAATATTGAGGCACACCTGTGTTTTCAATCAACAAGGGACAAGCCCAGGTGTTCCTCAGTGGCTTAACGCCTCGCTTCTTGAGCTCTATATTCAGCAAAGGCTCGATATTCAGATTGGCTCAAGACATTGTCTTTATTTGCATCAAATTGCCTTAATTGGCCAGTTTCAAAAGCGTTGCGTATCCATCCAGGCATTTCATTAAGCTCCAACCCACCACTGAAATCATCATCAAATGCACCATAAAACTGCGCAATCTGGAAATTCAGTTCATCGTGTACAGGTTTTTCTGACGTGCCGTTCTCCCAGCGAAAAAAGAATCCGCCATAAAGCATCTCATTCTCAGACTGTAGACCCCACGACACATTGCGCGTAGCGTCCGGGTTAGCTGGATTTTCCGTACTATTGTCATACACAGTACGATGCACTAATCGGGCACCTGCAGGTACTTTCACCGGCTCCGCTAGTGCGTAAGAATGCTGCCAGTTGAAATCATAACGCGGCACATGCAATAACGGCTCAATCTTGCCATCTGGTAAGTGAACGTCAAACCGTGTTTCTACTCCACGATAATGAGCGTGGGGGAACAAGCTATAAATAATAGCCGGTTGCTCAAACTCGAAGTATGCACGCTCCTCGTGACGTGCTTCTCCCGGCGGGATCTGCAAATCTAAACCAATCACCACTTGCTGCCTAAGGTTGTAGGTTGGTGGCTCATTATGAAAGTACAAAGCAACTTTTGAGACGTCCGTCGCCTCACGTCCGAATGCCGTGTAATGTATTTGTAGGTGAATTTGTCCTCCTGCTTTGACCAACACTCCTGTATCTTTCGGATAGACATACGACTCAGCGCCTGGCGCATAGCCCATCAAGTAGTTTTTAAACACGGCATCCAAACGCCGTTCACCTCTTGGTATATCTTGCTCGCTGGTGCCAATGAGTACATGGTGAACCGCCTTCGTTTCACCCGGCTGAATGCTGACAGCCCGCACCCATACATCACGATCCAAAGGGTTGGCAATTGCCGGATATTGATACTCGATAATGCCAGTCGCGGGAACTGTAAACGCAGGTCCCTCAACAACTAAATCAGGCTCACCTAGCGACCAGCTTTTTTCAAGGGGCTTCACAGCCAACAGTGGGTCTTCCCCTTCACCTCGTGGCGAACCGGCTTCAATCCAATGCACAAGCTTTTTACGCTCCTCCAGCGTTAGCCCTCGCGCATTGTGAATTTCTGCCAAACTTGTATCTACTTCCCAAGGGGGCATTCGCCGTGTGCGGAGCACTTCACGGATCATCGGCGAAAAGCCTTTAATCATTTCATAACTAGTCATCGCCCAAGGACCAATACCGTTTGGAAGATGACAGGAAACACAACGTTCTTTCAGGATGGGCGCAATAGTATTTTTATAACTAATTTGTGCGTGTGCCGCCTTTTGTTGACGTTCAGGGAAATTGATAAGACAGCCAAACGTCTGGCGCTTTGGCACAGCAATTGGTTGCCCAGCGATAACGGCCGTAAGCGCGTCAGCAAGATAGTGCTCTTTAGCATCGTTGCGTTGTGTTTCATAACCCACGCGATCATTCACAGGTCCACGGTAAACTACATTCCAGTTACTGGTATCAATTACCAGTACTTCGCCGCTTCTGTCCAGCTCCAATACCTCTCCAATCAACTGTGTGTCATCAACCAAAACAGGGAAATCAAAAGCAAATTCGTCCACTTCCTGACGAATACTCTTATACGTATCTTGCAGGCTTGAATTGATTAGTTTGAATTCAACGTTATCACCGAATTGTGCACGAATTTCTCGCAGGTCTGGCAACAGGTTACGTACTATAGGACAACCATTCATCGTCACCATGAGCACTACCGCCTTTGCATTCTTGTGATAGTAAAGTTCATGGGCTGAATGTTCTTGATCAAGTAATCGGAAGTTTTCAACGCGATCTACCACTGTAGATCCACTAACATTGAACAACATGAACAAAGCAGTAAAAAAAGCAACAAAGCGCATCAAAGATTCCTAGAAGGTATAATAATTACACAAAGGATAATCGATGTACCAGCTCTATTCAATAATAAGCCTCGATAGCGGAATCAAGAGGGTAAAACATTTGAAAATAGTAGCGCTGCTCAAGTGTCCACTTTGTGTCTAAAACTAATCGGTCTGCAGACTACCAAACAACTTAATGTGTGTTCGAATCCGTTCGATTTATTCAGCTCAAATAATAATGTAAACGGAACCTAACTAGCTACTTTCTAACATTTCATCAAATCCCAGACATAAAAAAAGCAAACCCTAAGGTTTGCTTTTTTTTGTAGAATTCTAATTATTTGATAATTAAAGTACTACGATGTTCTCAGCTTGAGGACCTTTTTGGCCTTGAGTTACAGTGAACTCAACTTTTTGACCTTCGGCCAAAGTTTTAAAGCCAGTACCTGTGATAGCACGGAAGTGAGCAAAAACATCAGGGCCGTTTTCTTGTTGAATGAAACCGAAACCTTTTGATTCGTTAAACCATTTTACTGTACCAGTAGTTGCAGACATAGTCTTTCCTATATTTTTCAAGAGTAATTGTGTCTCCTAAGAGACGTTAGTTGTGCTGAAGTGTGTTGCAATTACTTATGAGCTACGAGACCGGGTACTGCTATGGAACGTCGAAACAATGTACATAAATATCAAACTTACTTTCAAGCATGAGTAGTATATATCTAACATATCGAAGGTCAACAACTATTATCAATAAAACTGGTCTAACAAGGCTTTTTGTTTCAACAAGTTAGTAACAAATCAGTCATAATTTAACCAGCTAAACGGTGAGTTATTAAAGGTAAATAACTGTTTATATATCAATCAAACATCAGCAATATCCTGAACTATTCTTGGTTGATATTCAAACAACTTACATACGTTTAGACGAAACAAACAACAAACTGATTGCAGACAACACAGCAACAATAGCAGCCAAAGTAAATGTTAATTCAGCACCTTGCCCTTGTTGCCAAAAATAACCTGCACCATACCCTCCTATAGCGCCTCCTACTCCGAAACAAACACTAATATAAATGGCCTGCCCCTGACTTTGGAATTTGCTGCCAAAATAATGATGAATAAAATGCATAGATGCTGCGTGGGTCATACCAAAGCTAAAAGCATGTAAAGCTTGGCTTAATATCAAAATCGCTGGATTATTGGCAGCTATGGCTAATAAATACCAGCGTAGCGCGGTAAGTAAAATACTGGTCACTAAAATCCACTTCACGCCGAATAATGTAATCAATTTACCCGCTTGCAAAAAGATGACGACTTCTGCCAGTACTCCCAAAGCAATCAACCAGCCGGTTGCTTGACCGCTATAACCTAACTCCAGAACGTATAATGCAAAAAAGCCATAATAGGGTCCAAAACTAAGTTGTAATAACGCGGCCGATAGCAAAAAAGCATAAAACACAGGTGTATTAATTTTATGCCAAATGGATACTTGCTGATGCTCGTTGGTGTTTTCTGGTACTGGCGCTTTGAGCAATAAGGACACAATAAACAAGCTGAATAATACTATCGCCCCCACAACTATCGGCGCTTCGCTTGAAAACACATCGATCATTTTACCGGTAAAGATAGTCAGCAGAATATAACCGATACTGCCCCACAACCTTATGCGTCCGTAACGACCGGCATGACCAAACACACAGTTTAAGGTGAGTCCCTCAATTTGCGGTAAAATAGCGGTCCAAAACATCATCATCAATGCAAGACTTAGTGTCAGCGACCAAAAACCATCCACAAAAAAAACTAAACAAAAGGTACCAAAAGTTAACAATGTACCGAGTTGCAATACTTTTAGAGGCCTACCCGACTTATCAGCGAGAACCGCCCATAAATTCGGCCCTGCTATCCTAGCAACGGTAATCAGCGCAAATAGCTCACCGATTTCACTGGATGAAAATCCTCGACCATCAAGAAAAACACCTAGATAAGGCATCAACACGCCAAACTGCCCATAATAAAACAGATAGGTAATGGCCAGCAAAATGAGATTGGTATTGGAAAATGCGGATTTAGACAATGATAAGGCTTATGTTAATGGGAAGATGCACAAGCTTGGCCTAATAAGACCAAACTTGGAAGGCAAGGTCAGACTTACTTAGAGCCAGCCTGCGCAGGAATAACAGGTGTAGTGCAATGCACATCAGCATTTTGTCCTCGATCTCTCAGTAAGTGGTCCATCACCACCAACGCCATCATCGCTTCAGCAATTGGTACTGCTCGAATACCGACACATGGATCATGCCTACCTTTTGTGATCACTTCAGCCGTTTTGCCATGTATATCAATGGTCTCACCAGGTACGCTAATACTTGAAGTAGGTTTAAGTGCCATATGTACAACTAAATCTTGGCCGGTAGATATTCCACCTAACACACCACCCGAACGATTTGAGGCAAAGCCTTCTGGGGTTAATGCATCGCGATGTTCACTGCCTCTTTGTTCTACAGTGGCAAAACCATCACCGACCTCAACACCTTTAACCGCATTAATACCCATCATGGCGTGAGCCAAGTCAGCATCTAGCCTATCAAATATTGGCTCACCAAGGCCCACAGGCATGTTAGTGGCAACCACTGATACTTTTGCACCTATTGAGTCACCTTGCTTTTTAAGATCGCGCATATAGGCGTCTAAGGCCTCAACTTTACTTTCATCTGGACAAAAGAAAGGATTCGTATTGATAAAATCATAATCAACAGTGTCTACTTTAATTGGCCCTAACTGCGACAAATAACCATGAATTTCAACACCATGTTGCTGTTTAAGATATTTTTTCGCCACCCCACCAGCGGCAACACGTATAGCGGTTTCACGCGCCGAAGAGCGACCACCACCACGATAATCACGTAGTCCGTATTTTTGCTGATAGGTATAGTCAGCATGGCCGGGTCTGAAAGTATCTTTTATTTTTGAATAATCGTTGCTTCGTTGATCAGTATTGTTGATAAGCAGTCCAATACTGGTACCTGTGGTTTTACCTTCAAACACACCGGACAAAATTTTCACTTCGTCTTCTTCACGTCTGGCTGTTGTGTAACGCGAGGTGCCAGGTTTACGCCTGTCTAGGTCACCTTGTAAATCTTCTTCACACAACTCCAATCCAGGAGGACAACCGTCGATAATGCCACCAATAGCAATACCATGGCTTTCGCCAAAAGTGGTGACGGTGAATAACTTACCGAAGGTGTTACCTGCCATAATATTAAAATCCTGTTGTGTAGATGCTTATCTTGTATAAGTGAGTAGTTTAATGATCAACTGAGCGCCAGTACTCAACTAAATCGTTCTTGCTTATAGCAAATACGCCGTGTCCGCCATTTTCAAACTCAACCCATTGAATAGGTAACTCTGGATAACGAGAGTACATATGCACTTCACTGTTACCCACTTCAACAAATAACCATCCGTTATCGGTTAAATGGCTTGGTGCCTGACGCAAAATATTATCAACTAAATCCAGTCCATCGGTGCCTGCGGCTAATGCCAATTCTGGCTCGTGATGAAACTCTTCAGGTAAATCATCCATGTCTTCCGCATCAACATAAGGAGGATTACTCACAATTAAGTCATACTGCTGACCTTGCAAGGCCGCCATTAAATCGGATTGAATTGGATAAACTCGATGATTCAATTCATGCTCAGTGATATTCAATTCTGCAACATCAAGGGCATCCTGGCTAATATCTACTGCATCCACCTGTGCATCCTCAAATGCATAGGCTAGAGCGATAGCAATACAGCCACCGCCTGTACATAAATCCAAAATATGTTGTGGTTCGTTTTCACCAATCCATTCTTCAAAATGGTTTTGAATCAACTCTGCGATAGGTGAACGTGGAATAAGCACTCGTTCATCTACAAAAAAGGGCAAATCACAGAACCACGCTTGATTAGTCAAATAAGGCACTGGGATGCGCTCTTCAGCACGACGTTTAACTATGTCGATAATTTTTAACTTTTCTGTTTTAGTTAAACGACTATGAAACAATTGTTCGCCGGTTTGTAGGGTCAAATCTTGGTGCAAATGCAATAGTTGTAACACTAAACTGACCGCTTCATCCCAAGGGTTGTCTGTGCCATGACCATAGAACAATCCAGCCTGATTAAAACAACTCACCGACCATCTAACCATATCCAAAATGGTGTGTAAGTCTTCTGCTATCTGCTGGGCTTCTAATTCTGAAAAAGTATTTTTGGTCATGTTATCGCTTAATAAATCTAGGTCCAAAGACCTTGAATACATATTCTATTCTAGCAAATTTTGTTATGCTGACTTAATAGCAAATATGTACTTGTAATGAATGAAAAACACGCCATTTCACCGAAAAATTCAAACAGATATTGATGAACCTGATCTATTTAAAAAAGAGTTCAAAGATATAGCGCCAATTAAGCAGGACAAAATACCGCCTCAGCGCTTTTCCAGCAAGCAGAATTCGGGACTTAAGCAAAAAAACAAGGCCGATTTAACAGAAATTAAACAAGCAGCGGCTGCATTTGAGTTTTCAGATGGTTTTGAAGGCCATTTTGATATCGATCAACCTCTTAAATATGTCAAACCCGAAACAGACAGCCACGAGGTCAAACGTTTACGCCGAGGCGATTATCCACCAGACCTTATCCTCGACTTACACGGTGTTAAAAAAGAAGAAGCCAAACAAGAAATCGCGGCGCTTATCCATGCGGCACAAAAACAACATGTCTACTGTGTATCTATCATGCATGGCAAAGGCACTTACGCGTTGAAAAAATCCATACCCAATTGGTTAATACAACACCCAGCCGTCATGGGTTTTCACCAAGCGCCGAAAGAATGGGGAGGTCAAGCAGCGTTACTTGTATTGATAGACTTACCTTTACACCACGCCAAATATTAAGCTGTATACCATCTAATTTAGTGCGACTAAAATACATCCATCACATAGCAAGACTTATTGATAAGTGAAAGTGGTTGAAATTTCTGCCATGCTGCGGTTTCTGTAACGGTCTGCTTAGGATGGATATTAACTATGCCGAATGAAACCAATGCCTGTATTTTGTTTGTTGATGATGAACCAGAAATTTTAACTGCTTTAACCCGATTACTTCGCGGAACAGATATCACAGTATTTACCGCTATTTCAGCTGAAAAGGGTTTACAGATGCTGGAACAACAAAATATCGACATTGTTGTATCTGACAAAAATATGCCAGGCATGAACGGTATGGAGTTTTTGCAAAAAGTGGCTGAACAATGGCCAGAAACAGTACGCATTATGCTTACCGCCTATACCGAATTAAACGATGTAATCTCTGCTATCAACTCCGGAAGAATCTGGAGTTATATGAAAAAGCCGTGGGATAATGAGGAACTGAAACTTAATATTCAGCAGGCTCTCAACTACAGTGATGTATTAGCCGAACGCAGTTTGTTACGCCGTACCCTAGATCAAGTTCAAACTAAACGTAAACGTAACTTCATGAAGTTCATTGGTCAATCAACGGCCATGCAATTTGTGTCTGATGCCATTGAAAACTGTGCGTCTAGCAATGCCTCTGTTTTTATTACTGGCCCAAGTGGTGTAGGTAAGGAGCTTGCAGCCGATGCGCTACATAAACTCAGTTCCCGTAAAGACAACCCCCTAATTTTTTTAGGCTATGTTTTTGTAAACTGTTGCAATACTGTATGCAATTACAGTTAATAAGGAGGTGGTCTATGATCCCAGCACAGTTTACAAAGTTTTTAGAGCAATTTAATGGCCTCACTGACAGCCAGTTGCGCCAAGTTGAAAAACGATTGGAAGGTAATGATG
>Ga0105350_10000221_pt1 | contig 38710 bp, 35 predicted proteins | sample EN1Hudsemesocosm_FD_83506 | JGI IMG/M metagenome (GOLD analysis project Ga0105350, IMG submission 83506) | Methane-oxidizing microbial communities from mesocosms in the Hudson Canyon - EN1E Hudson Canyon | ecosystem: Environmental > Aquatic > Marine > Cold seeps | place: Hudson Canyon... | reverse complement strand
ATTCCGAACTCAGAAGTGAAACACATTAGCGGCGATGGTAGTTTGGGGTTTCCCCATGCGAGAGTAGCACATTGCCAGGCTCCCAATCTGAAGAAAGGCCACCTATACAGGTGGCCTTTTTTTTGGCTGAAATTTAGTGAAACCAACGTCCAAATAAGCCTTGAAGCGGGTGCTCGTTGATCGTGTGGTGGGTTATCCGAAACTCAAAGCTTACGATGTTCTAGCGGAAGAGTAGAAATCCTGAAGTATTCTCTTTTATTCTTAGGAAAGATGAGAAATTGGCTTTTGTATCTTGTCTCGTATCCATGTAGTTGACTGGCAGATTCCTAGTTATGCACAACTAAGCCACACTGCCATAAAGCAGCTCACAGAAGCATAGCTTCGCTCTAGACAGCAATAGGGGCAATTAAATCAAAGGTCTCAGATATAAAAGTAGATAATCTTTATTGTTAAACTGTTAAGTAATATTGCGTAGTACAAACCTACTGAGCATAAGACATATGAGCGCCGCATAAAGATAAGTGTAGGTTTCATTAATACGAAATTATGCGGTAGGTTGTTTTACATTTTAATATAGATTGGAAGTGGTTTACGTTGAGTTAGTTTTGCAAAGGCTGAGTCAGATGAAGCAATACAAAATTAATTTATTCTGACGTTTGATCTCTAGCTAATAAAGTCAGAGCGGCTTCTTTGGCAGGTTTGTTGTTGTATAACACTTCATATATTTGTTCACAGATGGGCATTTCGACTCCCATACGTTTTGAGAGTATATGGACTTCTTGGGTGTTGCGGTATCCCTCTACAACTTGGCCAATTTCGGTCATAGCTTGTTCAATTCCTTGACCACTGCCTAGCGCTAAACCGAATCGTCTGTTTCGGGATTGATTGTCGGTACAAGTCAGTACCAAATCACCTAAACCTGACATACCCATAAAGGTTGTCTGGTTCGCACCCATTTTAACACCTAGTCTGGTTAACTCTGTTAATCCTCTGGTGATAAGTGCGGTTCTAGCGTTAGAGCCAAAGCCTAAGCCGTCAGCTAGGCCTGCGCCTATTGCTATGACGTTTTTTACCGCTCCACCTAGCTGTATTCCAATAAAATCATCATTTCTGTATACCCTAAAGGATTTTGAGCAATGCAGCTTATTTGCAAACTCTTTGGCAAGGGTTTCATTGGTAGAGCTTAAAGATATGGCGGTAGGAAGACCTGCGACCATTTCTTTTGCAAAGGTTGGCCCAGACAAAGCCGCAATAGGAATTTCGTCGCCTAATATTTCTACAGCAACATCTTGCAAAAGTCTGCCTGTTTCAGGCTCTAAGCCTTTAGTGGCCCATATGATTCTATGCTTTGCATTAAGGTGTGGTTTGATTTGCTGTAAAGTGCTAGAAAAGGCATGGCTAGGTACAACAACCAAAATGTCTTGGCTATTAACTATGGCTTCTCTGAGTTCGGATTCTACGGCTAGTTCTTTGGGGAATATAGCGTCTGGCAAATATCTTTGATTACATCTATCTTTTGCCATTAACTCCATTTGTTGCTGATCACGCCCCCATAAAACAGTTTTCACGCCATTACGAGAGAGACAAAAAGCAAGGGCAGTACCGTATGAGCCTGCCCCTAATACACAAACCGAGTTCATCTTGATATCAGCCGACTTATGCGTCTAATTTCTGAGGCGCTTGTTCCTGAGCCTGTTGAGCTCGTTTTTGCATGTAAGCGGCAAAAATAGAGTTAAAATCAACAGGTGCTAAATTTAGTGGTGGGAAGGTACCGCGATTCACTAAATTAGAAATAGTCTCTCTTGCATAAGGAAACAAAGTGTTTGGACAAAACGCGCCAATCATTTGCGCTTTATTTTGCTCTGGCATTTCGCCAATCATGAATACGCCTGCTTGCTGTACTTCACATAGAAAAGCAGTTTCTTCGCCTATTTTAGCCGTTACAGTTACAGATAAAATAACTTCAAATAAGTTCTCTCCAATTGGGTTGCTCTTAGTATCTAAGTCCAACTGAACTTCTGGTTTCCACTCTTTTTGAAACATAGCTGGAGAATTTGGCGCTTCAAAAGAGATATCTTTGGTATAAATTCTTTGAATTGAGAATTGTGGTACTTGAGCGGCAGCTGGCTGTTCTGCAGCTTCGTTTGGTTGATTTTCGTCAGCCATGGTATTTCCTTTAATTTTGTTGTTAGTTAGACAGTAAGCTGTCTAGTTGGTTTTTTGCTTCTAATGCAAACAAGTCGTCACAACCGCCTACATGATGATCATTAATAAAAATTTGAGGAACAGTTGATTTGCCTTTTGCTCGATCAATCATTGTGCTGCGCAATTCAGGCATTACATCGATTTCAATTTCATTAAAGCTAATTTCTTTTTTATTTAACAAAGCCTTGGCGCGATGGCAATAAGGACAATGTCCTTTGGTATAAATATCAACTTTACTCACATCTATTTCCTACAATTTATTTGTTTATGGGCAGGTTTGCACCTTGCCACGCGTTGATACCGCCTTTAAGCGTTACCACGTTTTCAAATCCTGCTTTGAGCATTTGAGAGGCTGTACGTTTACATGTCATACCCATGGCACAGACAACAATAATGGGTTTGTCTTTGAGTTTTTCAAGGGGGCTAAAGTCTCCTTTAGTCACTAACTCCGCTTTGATTTGTTTAGAACCTAAAATATGACCTTTTTTAAACTCCGCTGCTGGGCGAATGTCCAAAATGTAGGCATCTTCTTTATTCATTAACAAAGTTGCTTCATGAGTACTTAATTCTTTTAATGATGAAAGCTGACTTGCCACTGTGGTGTATATCAGCGCGGCTAAAAGTGCAGCGAACAAACCAGATAAAATATAATGATTAGTGACAAATTCTACCATTTGATCCATAACAGGTGACCCTTACAGGTGAGTAACTTAAAAAAACGAGGCCAAAGTATATAGATTTTATATACAGAAACTAGCCCTATGGTAGATTCATCCGAGCGACAAGGAATAACTTATTGTTATCCATTTGGTTTTTTCGAATGATTTAGCCGTGACGCGCCTTGCGAGTAAGGATAACATTAACCCATTATCAAGAAACTAGGTTATGTAGACGAAAAAACAGTCACACCTAGTAAACAAGCAATACATTAGCTAAATTTTTTATTATAAAGGACTGAATAATGGGTCAAACCAAAAAGACTACCGCATTGATTATTTTAGACGGTTGGGGCCATCGTGAAGAACAGGATAGCAATGCTATCGCCCATGCTAAAAAACCGGTTCTAGATGGTTTATGTAAAACCTACACTAACACCTTAATATCTGGTTCAGGATTGGACGTAGGCTTACCGCCCGGTCAGATGGGCAACTCTGAAGTAGGGCATGTTAATTTAGGCGCGGGTCGTGTGGTGTATCAAGACTTTACTCGGGTGACCAAAGCGGTTGAAGACGGAGACTTTTTTGAAAACTCAGTACTCACAGAAAACCTAGACCAGGCTATTCAGGCAGATAAAGCAATTCATGTCATGGGCTTGTTGTCGGCAGGTGGTGTGCATAGCCATGAAGAACATATTTTTGCCTTATTAAAAATGGCCGCAAAGCGTGGCGCCAAAAAATTATATTTGCATGCATTTTTGGATGGCCGTGATACGCCACCAAGAAGTGCCAAGGCGTCTTTGCAATCTGCAGACAGGGTGTTTTCTGAATTAGGTTTGGGGAAAACCGCCAGTGTTATAGGCCGTTATTATGCTATGGACAGAGATGCCCGTTGGGATAGAGTTGAAGCGGCTTATAATTTGATTGCTCATGGTAAAGGAATTGAAGCTGCGTCTAGTGCAGTTGAAGCATTAGAAGCTTCATATCAGCGCGAGCAAAACGATGAATTTGTACAAGCTACTGTGATTGGTGAAGCAGTGCCATTGGAAGATGGTGATGCAGTTTTCTTTATGAACTTTAGGGCCGACCGAGCTCGCGAAATTAGCCGTCCTTTTGTTGAAAAAGAGTTTGCTGAATTTAATAAAGGTAAACATATTGAGCTTGGAGCATTTGTTACTTTGACCCAGTATGCAGAAAGCATTGACGCGCCTGCAGCTTACCCTCCAGTGCCGTTAGTTAACGTTATGGGAGACTGGTTGGCACAGCACAAAAAGACCCAGCTACGTATATCAGAGACTGAAAAATATGCCCACGTCACTTTTTTCTATAGTGGTGGTCGAGAAGAATTATATGAGGGCGAAGAGCGTATTCTAATACCTTCACCCAAAGTCGCAACTTATGATCTACAACCAGAGATGAGCTCAGCTGAATTGACAGATAAATTAGTAGCAGCCATAGATTCTGGCAAGTTCGATGTCATTGTTTGTAATTATCCAAATGGGGATATGGTTGGACATACTGGCAATTTTGATGCGGCCGTTAAAGCTTGTGAGGCAGTTGATGCCTGCGTAGGTCGAGTGGTGGAAGCAATTAAACGTAATGGTGGAGATTGTTTAATTACTGCTGATCACGGTAACGCTGAAAAAATGCAAGACGAGCAGACTGGGCAAGCTCACACAGCCCACACCAGTGAATTGGTACCTTTTATTCACGTTGGTCAAAAGTCCACTGCCAGAGCTGGAGGTACATTAAGTGATGTGGCCCCGACTATGCTGCATCTAATGGGGATGCCACAACCCAAAGAGATGACAGGCAAACCAATAGTTACTTTGGATTAATCGATTGAGACTGATACTGGATTTATTACCCCAAAGACAAAGCCAAATATGGCTTTGTCTTTGGGTAATGTTTTGTGGTGTGTTTTTTGTTTCAGATTTAACCGCACAAGAACAGTCTGATCTTGAAAGTATTCAGCAACAAATAAAAAATAAACAGGCTCAAATTAATCAGCAACTAGAAGTTGCGAAAACGCTGCAAGATAATCTAAAAGATGTTGAGTTGCAGATTGCTAAATCTTCCAAAGAGCTTAACCAAACAGAGATGTCACTTGATAGCAATCAAAAACAACTCGGTATACTGCGCCAACAACAGAAAGGGTATTTAGCATCTTTAGAACAACAAAAATCAGTATTAGCTAAACAAATTCGTAGTGCCTATATGACCGGCAATTATGACTTTGCGAAAATGCTTTTGAATCAGCAAGATGCTGCTAATTTTGAGCGAACCATTACCTATTACCAATACCTTAATAAGGCGCGAAAATCTCAGATAGATAGCTTTAATCTGTTAGTTATAGATCTGCAAAAAGTGAATGCCAAGTTGATTGATAATCAAAGTGAATTGGAGCAACTAAAAGACAAACAACTCGTGCAACAACGAGCCTTGCAAATAAACCAAATACAACGAGAAAAAACCCTCATTGCCATTCAGAACGCTATCGAATCTGAAGAGGCGAAAATCGCTCAACTACAAATCAACGAAAAAAACCTGCTTGAAGCTTTAACCCGAGCACAACAACAAGTCGATAAACAAGAGGATGTCACTTTAACTGGACTTAGTGACTTTAAAGGCCGCTTGTTAATGCCTGCAAAGGGTAATCTAAGAAAGATGTTTGGTAGGTTTAGGCAGGGGCAGATTAAATGGAAAGGAGTGGTGATAAACGGTACCGCGGGTGATTCGGTGATCGCTATCCATCAAGCAAAAGTACTTTATTCGGATTGGCTTAGAGGTTTTGGTTTAGTCACAGTACTAGACCATGGGAATGGTTTTATGAGTTTGTATGGACATAATCAAGCCTTACTAAAACAGGCCGGTGAAGCAGTGCAGGCTGGTGAGGCGATTGCATTGTTAGGTCAAAGTGGTGGCCAAAGTCGACCAAATTTATACTTCGAAATTAGACATAAAGGAACACCTATTAACCCTGTTAGTTGGTTAAAGCTTTAATACCAACGAATATTTAAACGATTCAATCCTAGTAAAAATACTTGATGTGATTATAATAAAAGTGAAATGCAGTCGAGTAAAATAATAATAAAAACATGCGTTTATTCCTAATTAGTTGTCTGTTGTGTATCAGTTGCTCTGTTAATGCATCGCAAATCGCCTTGATCATTGATGATATGGGGAACACCAAACAAGATGCCTTGGCTTTTGCATTGCCTGCCAATGTGGCTTTCGCGATTCTACCTAACAAAGCCCTATCTAAAACTTTCTCCAATCGTGCAGCAGCGCAACAGCGTGAAGTGATGTTACATATGCCAATGGAATCATTGGCGGGCAATAATCAAGAAAAAAATGTACTGCTTTCAAGCATGCCTCCACAACAAATTGTACAAACATTAAAAACTGCACTGTCTTCAGTGCCACACGCAATAGGCGTGAATAACCATATGGGCAGTCGGCTAACCCAACTCACTTTGCCTATGTCGGTGACCATGGAGTTTCTATCTGAACAAGGCCTGTTTTTTGTTGATAGTCGCACCACCAAATATAGTAAAGCGGAAGTTATTGCTAAAAGGAGTGGTGTGTTAAGCACTAAACGAAATGTGTTTCTTGACCACACTCCTAGCCATGAACAGATTGATAAGCAGTTTAAACGTTTAATTCACTTGTCCAAAAAGTATGGTTATGCAGTAGGCATCGCCCATCCATATCCACAAACAGTTGAATATTTGAACGTGCATCTACATAAGCTTCAACAACATGGTATTACGCTGGTTAAATTAAGTGATGTTGTATCTTCAGGAGCAGCCTATGCTTACCACCCTAAACCTAAGCTAAAACCCATTTCTCCAGCCTTGTAAGGAAATACTATGCCCGCTGCGAATTTACTTGCTCTGATAGATGATATAGCCACAATTTTGGATGACGTGGCTATTTTGTCGAAAGTGGCCGCCAAAAAAACTGCTGGTGTTTTAGGTGATGACTTAGCATTGAATGCAGAGCAAGTTTCAGGCGTAAAAGCCGAACGAGAATTACCTGTTGTATGGGCGGTAGCAAAAGGTTCTTTTTTAAATAAGCTCATTCTGGTGCCATCAGCCTTATTAATAAGTGCATTTTTGCCGTGGTTAATTGTAGTTTTGTTGGTCATTGGTGGTTTGTATCTGTGTTTTGAAGGAGTTGAAAAACTAGCTCATAAATTTATGCATTCCAAAGAAGAATTGGAATTGGAGCATGCACAAAAACTCGCTGCTGTGGCAGACCCTAAAATTGATTTAGTAGCACTTGAAAAGACCAAAATAAAAGGCGCTATTAGAACTGACTTTATTCTATCCGCTGAAATCGTAGTGATTGTTTTAGGAACGGTACAAGCCGAATCTTTTTCCAGTCAAGTAACAGTCGTGTCTTTGTTAGCGGTAGCGATTACCGTTGGCGTTTATGGTTTGGTAGCGGGTATTGTTAAGCTTGATGATGCCGGTTTATATCTTTTAAGAAAGTCAGTGTCTGGCTCATTTAATGGCATTCAAAGAGCGGCGGGCAGGGGGCTGCTTATCATCGCGCCTCTTTTGATGAAGACTTTATCTATTGTGGGTACTGCAGCCATGTTTTTGGTGGGCGGGGGCATTTTAGTTCACAGTATTCCTGTACTTCATCATATCCTCGAACCGGCGTTACACAGTGTTGAATCGATTCAATTCGTATCGTCTATCGTACCCATTTTACTTGATGGTCTGGTGGGGGTTATCGCTGGCGCTGTTGTCCTGTTACTTTTTACATTTGGCATGAAAGTGTTTAAAAAATCTAGTTGAGCCCTTGATATAGCCAGCCAAGTTCTGACTGATTTTTTAATCAAAAGGATTTTGTTAATTATAGTCTACAAATGCTTGTAAATTTCATGAAATGTTATATTATAACGTCTCATGAAGTCGGGGCAGTTATTAATGCAAATAAGTAAAGACAAAACGCTATTAGACAGACTAGGCATTTGGGCCTCCAGTTTGTGTGCGTTACATTGCTTATTATTGCCTATTCTTATTCCTCTTATTCCTTTTGTGAGTGCTTCATTTTTTGCTCAGGATTGGTTTGAAAGAACTATCTTATCGCTTTCGATGATCATTGGGTTTTGGGCATTGTTCTCAGGCTTCTATCGTTATCACAGGCAGCTTTATCCTTTATACAGCTTAGTATTAGGCGGTTTGATTTATTGGAATAAAGATATGTTTGGCGAGTCTTACGAACCTTTTACTATTGCAATTGGTGCCTTGTTGATTGTTGGGGCACACGTAGTGAATTTGAAATTGTGTCAGAGCTGTCAAGATTGCGACTCTGGATGCGCGAGTTCCTAGTCAGCATTAAGTGTTTGTTGCGAGCACCAATTTAGCTTTAGCTGGCCCATTACTAAATACACCATCTACTCCCCAAGCTTGCAACTTAAGCAGCTCTTCAGGTTCATCAACCGTATAAACAAATATTTTCAAACCACGCTTGTGTGCATCTTTTACGAAAGCTTGATCAACAAAACTGACATCAGCATTAACTGAATAGGCTTTTAATACTTCGGCAAAGCGAGCGTAATCTAAAGGGCTGCTAGCTGTTAACGCACCAATTTTTATGTTAGGCGCAATACTTTTAAATGCCAACAACAGATGATGGTTAAAAGAGGAAACGATAAACTGTTCAAGCTTAAAGTTTAACTGCGAGACAGCTTTGTTTATATAGGTGTTAATAAGTGAGACATCAAACACACCTTTAACTTCAATATTCATCAAGCATTGGCCCTGCACTTGTTGTAGTACTTGCCAAAGTGTAGGTACAAACTGACCTTGCCCAGCGTCCAATGTTTGTAATTCTTCAAGAGTATAATCAGATAATGGGCGATTACCGTTAGTCGTTCTGCTGACCCAGCGATCGTGTATAACCACTAATTCATCAGCGAGTTGATAGACATCTATTTCAATGCCATCAGCCTGTTGTGTTAATGCTTGGTCTATGGCTAATAAAGTGTTTTCGGGCGCGTCGGCACTGGCACCCCTATGGGCAAATATCAGCATAGTGTTGCTCTCTTGCGATTATTTACTGTGAAGTTTTTGGGCGTTGATAGTTTCATAAATAGCAGCGGATATCACCAATAATCCACCGACTATGGTTTGCCATCTAGGTTGCTCACCTAACACTATTATCGCCAGGCTTACACCATACAAAGGTTGCATACATGCAATTAATGAAAAAGTTTTGGCGCGCAAATGCTTTAGGCTTGCTGCAATTAATGCGTGAGGTACTGCTGTTAAAAATATGCCTAAAACCACCAAACCCATATAGGTTTCATTGCTGGCTTTGAATAACTCATCACTTGAAAAAAAGCTAAGAGATATAAAGATGACCAGTGTTTGATACGCCATGGCGTGGGCGCCAGAATAGTGAGAAAAATGTTTGCGATGCAGCAAATTTCTAAAGGAATACAATATGGCAGAGGCAATACCAATCAGCACTCCTTGGGTTATTTCATTTTCTAAGGATACTTCAGGCACAATTAGATAGATCCCAAAAAGTACTACCAATGCACTCGCAATATCTTGCCAGACTAAACGAATTCCTTCAAAAAAGGGTTCCAACAGTACTGTCATCACGGGGAAGGTAAATAAGGCTATCATACCTACCGATACAGACGAATATTGCATAGCTGCAAAATAGCTAACCCAGTGCGCAGCCATCAGAAGACCTAAAAACAGCGCGATTAAATAATCCTTTATGCTGTCTAACCTAACCGAACCTCGGAATAATTTGACTATGCCAAAAAGCATCACACATGCGACTATTGCTCTGCCAAACGTGATATCCACGGCAGATAAAGGCAGTATTTTAGAGAATAATGCTGTAGCGCCTAGCAATGCCATAGTGACATGCAAGGACCACAAGCTTTTTTTAACGGGATCCAATGGGGATTACTTCGTTATATTTGCGAAAACGTCGCCGAGGCGCGTTACGTCTCCTGCACTGAGATCAGCAAATTCGACAGTATCCGTTTCGAAACACGCCACTATGGTTGAGCCGAGTTTAAACAAACCCATCTCTTCGCCTTTTTCAATAAAGACCGAATTATCACCTTGATTAGGATATTGCCAATGTTGGACATTTTTACCTGCTGGCGGTGATACTGTCCCAGCCCACTTGGTTTCGATACTAGCAACAATAGTCGCGCCTACTAAAACCATAGCCATTTTACCAATTTCAGTATCAAAAATAGCGACTACCCGTTCGTTTCTAGCAAATAACCCAGGTACACGCTCTGCCGTAAGAGGGCTAACTGAAAACAATTCACCGGGTACGTAAATCATATCGGTTAATTGTCCATCTAGGGGCATATGAATACGATGGTAATCTTTAGGGGAAAGATAGATGGTGGCAAATTTACCGTCCAAAAACGGCTTTGCAAGTTCCGGTTTGCCACCTAGCAGAGTGGTTAAACTATAGTCATGGCCTTTCGCTTGAAAAATAGCATCATGTTTTATGTCACCTAACTGACTAACTGCACCATCTACCGGTAACGCCAATTGCCTTTTATCTTGACAAATGGTGCGTGCATCGGCTTTCAATTGCCGAGTGAAAAAAGCATTAAATGATGAGTAAGACTCAGGATCGGGCTCGAGTGCCTCCGACATATCCACTTTATATTGCTTAATAAAAAGTTTAATAATAGCTGTAGTGACTGCTCCAGCTTCAGCTGCCGCAAGTGTGCCCACCAAACGAGACAAAAGGTGTTTAGGTGTAACGTATTGCAGAGCAATTTTTAACGAATCAAACAAAGTAACTTCCTAATGATCTAACTTTACCACCGAGAATTGTACCGCAATAATCTTGGTTTTGTGCACTCCACTAAGTCCAATAGGCTATATGCTAGTAGATTTTTCCGGTGAAATTTAATGATTAAGTGAGGGTATTATACCTTGGTATGTGCTGGGCGGAGCTCGTCCATATTTAGTAATATTTTATGATAACTTTGGTAACGTTGTGGGCTTATCTTACCTTCTTCAACGGCTGCCTTGATTAGGCATCCTGGATCACTACCATGTTTACAGTCTCGAAATTTACAGCCACCTAAATAGTCTCTGAATTCCCTAAATCCGTTCGTCAGCCTTCCCGCAGGTAGATGCCACAAGGCAAATTCGCGAACACCGGGAGAATCGATTAGATCGCCGCCTGCAGGAAAATGTAATAATTTAGCTGTCGTTGTTGTGTGTTGACCTAAGCCAGAATTGTCAGATATGTCTCCAATGACCTCGTCTGCTTCAGGTAATAACTCATTAATTAAGCTTGATTTGCCTACGCCTGACTGACCAACAAATACGCTGATCTTATCTTTCAGGCATGCAGCAAGTTCATCTAGCCCTTTTAATGTTTTACAACTGGTATAAACAATTTTATAGCCAATATCGCGATATATATTTAGCTGGTTTTCCACTTCATTAAGTTGTTGTGAGTCAAGTAGTTCGACCTTGTTTAATAAGATGACAGGCGTTATTTCAACGTCTTCCGCTGCAACTAAGTATCTATCAATAATATTCAGGGATAAGCTAGGCAATACCGAACTGACGATAATGATCTGATCGATATTCGCAGCAACCGGTTTTACGCCATCATAAAAATCTGGGCGGGTAAGAACAGACTTTCTGTCTTGCACGATTTCAATTATGCCGCTTATGCTTAGCGACAGATCTTTTCCTGGTCTAAATAATACGTCGTCTCCACACACAACACTCTTAATAGTTCGGCGCATATGGCATCTGTGTACTAAACCAGCATTGTCTTCAACGTCAGCATGTTTGCCAAACCTACCAATAACTCGGCCGGTTTGTTGTTCGCCAAGCTGATTATCTTCAAGCTCTCTCGACTTACCGCCGCTGGAAAGGTGCTTCGAGCGGTTTACTGAGACTTGTCGTTTCTGCTTATCTGTTAACTTTGGTTTTTTAGCCACGTTTTATCTTTGCTGTAATTAATACCATTTCTTGTATCATGTTAACGTTTGCAGAGGTGGATACCAAATCTTTATGTATTTGTTGTTCATTTATGAGTTTCATCTAGGAGTCCACATGCCAGTTAACAACGAAAATTTAGTTTGGATCGATATGGAAATGACGGGGTTAGAACCTGAGACCGACGTTGTCTTGGAAATTGCTACCATAGTCACCGATAAAGATTTAAATATATTGGCTGAAGGGCCAGTGCTAGCTATTTACCAATCTGATGAAGTACTCAACGGTATGGATCAGTGGTGTACAGATACCCATGGCAAATCAGGATTAACTGAACGTTGTCGCAATAGTCAAGTGAGCGAACAACAAGCAGTGGAACAAACCATCACATTTTTACAAGGTTTTGTGCCTAAGGGAATATCACCGTTATGTGGCAACACAATTGGCCAAGATCGCCGGTTCTTAGTCAAATACATGTCTGAGCTTGAACAATATTTTCATTATAGAAATGTTGATGTCAGTACGATTAAGGAACTAGTTCGTCGCTGGAAACCGGAGTTACTTGATGGTTTTCACAAAAAAGGCGTACATTTAGCATTGGATGATATTCGTGAGTCTATCGCTGAAATGGTTTATTACCGCCAGCATGTGTTTACTATTTAACTCGAGTTCATGTTATTTAATAAAACAGGCCTAAATGTTGCGCGTAAATTAGCCAGTTATTAAGTATTTGCAAAATAATTCATAAAAAAGTGGCTTTAGTGCTTGCATAGGAGTCTTATTTTTGTAAAATGCGCCTCCGCTTTGGGCAACCACGGCTTTAAGCGAATACAACATCATTATGCGGGAATAGCTCAGTGGTAGAGCACAACCTTGCCAAGGTTGGGGTCGCGAGTTCGAATCTCGTTTCCCGCTCCAATGTTTAGTCAATTTCAATACAGCTCAAATCATTTTACCAAGCAAACTTTGCATGACAACGCAGTTAGCGTTAAACATTTTTATCCCAAATACATCTTCCTAGACTTTTAAACCTCAAATATATCAAGCCGATTTATTCGATGGTATGAGTTACACCTTAAACAAAAGCATTGCTATTAAAGGCATACAAATTCATAATTGCAACTGGTCTAACCAGAGGCGTGAGTCATGGCTGTAATTAATCCTTTAAGAAAATTTGTAGACAAAGTAAACACATATCCCAATTGGTTGAGTGCGAAACTCATGACTTGGGTATTTAGATATAAAGTTAAACTAGCGGGCACAACAGGCATAGAAGTGCTGCAAACAGACGGAAAAACCGCTACATATCGGCAAAAGAATAAACGCAAAGCACAGAATCATATTGGCAGTGTGCATGCAGCTGCCATGGCGCTGTTGGCTGAGTCTTGCACTGGCTTTATTGTTGGGATTAATTTGCCGGGTGATAAGTTACCCCTGATAAAACGTATGGACCTAAATTACGTTAAACGTGCGACGGGTGACATGACGGCTGTAGCCAGTTTAACAGACAAACAAATTGCCTTGATGCAAACAGCTGAAAAAGGTGAAGTGAACGTTAAAGTTAACGTCACTGATGCCAACGGAATTGAGCCGATTGAATGTGAAATGATATGGGCGTGGGTTGCAAAAAGGTAAGGCGATCTAGGCTTTGGAATAGTGCGGGTATATATGTGATTTTAAAAGGTCCATTCCCGCTCTCAGACTCATTAGAAATATCCAGCATTTGAATCAGATAATTCATACAAAAATAGTTGACAGATTTTGATTTTAAATTATAAAACAAGTTAAACGAGACGAGTGTACTGACTTCGTTAACTCTTAGTATCCGTCTTGTATTTAATCAATGATCATAAATCTTATTAACTTACTTTTTGTGGGGGTTGTTATGGCGAAACTTACGAGGGAGTTTTTAGTAAAAAGGATGTTCAGTGATGGGAAAAATTATCCTTATGGTTTTTCACGTTCTGGCGATTTTTCAATTAGTGAAAGCAAAGCGTTATCTCAATATGGATGTTTAATTGCTGCTTTAGTTGACGGCCAAATTGAGCCAGAGACAAGCGAAGACAATAACTTGTTAGCTGCTGCATTTGGCAAAAAAGAGCCAGAAGGTGCAGCTGAAAAAGCATGGGTAAAATATCAGAAACGTATCAATCGCCCTAAATTAGGCAACGTCTATGGCAATCATCGACCAGTATTGGTAGACGATGATAGTGATGATGATGCAACTATCGAACAAGATGATTTGGAAGTTGAGATGGATGATGAATAAATAGTTGTTAATGAAATGTAATTTTATCCTAAAAATCGTTTAAAAACACCATTAATTAGAATTTCTATCCTAATATACCCGTATATTGGGATATGTATCTCACTTTTGTCCATTTTCATGTTTAAATTTCCTAATCGCTCACGTATAGTGCTCCTTCATTTTAAATTAATAATTTTCTGGAGTGATTCTGATGGAGATGATGTCAGGCGCCGCAATGGTTGTGCGAACGCTAAAAGATATAGGGGTAAAACATGTATTCGGGTATCCAGGTGGTGCCGTACTAGATATTTATGATGCGTTATACGCTCAAAAAAATGTCGAACATGTCCTCGTCCGTCATGAACAAGCCGCTGCCCATATGGCAGACGGTTATGCCAGATCAACGGGTAAAACAGGTACTGTATTAGTTACATCAGGTCCTGGAGCAACTAATACTATTACCGGTATTGCCACTGCGTTTATGGACTCAATTCCTATGGTGGTTTTATCTGGTCAGGTACCATCTAAGCATATTGGCGAAGATGCTTTCCAAGAAACAGACATGGTGGGTTGTTCTAGGCCTATCGTTAAGCACAGTTTTCTGGTCAAACGTGCTGTAGATATTCCTGAAGCGATTGCCAAGGCTTATTACATTGCCAATACAGGTCGTCCTGGACCTGTGGTGGTTGATTTACCTAAAGATATAGTTAACGTTTCAGAAGAACACCCTTATCAATTTCCTGAAGATGTCACTATGCGTTCGTACAACCCAACGCTTAAAGGACATAACAAGCAGATTAAGAAAGCGGTTAAAACCTTACTAGAGTCAAAAAGACCTATTCTTTATGTTGGTGGTGGCGCGATAACAGCAGAAGCCAGTGACTTAGTGACAGAACTAGCTGAAAAACTAAATGCACCTGTCACTTCTACTTTGATGGGCTTAGGTGCCTTTTCGTCTGTTCACGAACAGTTTGTTGGCATGTTAGGCATGCATGGCAGATTGGAAGCGAATAAGGCGATGCATAATGCCGATTGTATTTTAGCTTTAGGCGCGCGTTTTGATGATCGCGTGACTAACAATGTGGATAAGTTCTGTCCACATGCGAACATTATTCATGTTGATATTGATCCCGCATCCATTTCTAAAATTGTTGGCGCTCATGTGCCTGTTGTTGGCAGTATAGATGAAGTGGCTAAGCAGTTACTTAAAGAGATGGGCAAAATTGATGCTAAGGCGCAAAAAGAAAAAGTTGCCGATTGGTGGGAGCAGATAACGCAGTGGCGTTCTCGTAAATGTTTAGATTATAAAAAAGACAATGGATTAATTAAACCCCAAGAAGTAATAGAGTCTTTATATAAGCATACTAATGGCGATGCGTACGTTAGTTCCGACGTAGGTCAACATCAAATGTTTGCCGCATTATATTATCCTTTTGCTAAACCCAGACGTTGGATCAATTCTGGTGGATTAGGCACCATGGGCTTTGGTTTACCAGCTGCTATGGGGGTTCAAATGGCACACCCGGAAGCTGTGTCTACCGTAGTTACCGGTGATGGCAGTATTCAAATGAATATCCAAGAATTAGCGACTTGTATGCAGTACAATTTGCCTATCAAAATTATCTCTTTGAACAACCGCGCGTTAGGTATGGTTCGTCAATGGCAAGATATGATCTATAAAGGCCGTCATTCACATTCTTATATGGATTCAATGCCTGACTTTGTTAAGTTGGCTGAAGCTTATGGGCATATTGGTATAAGGGTGACTAAGCCTGAAGAGTTAGATGAGGCAATGGCAAGATGTTTTGCGGCTAAAGATAGACTGGTATTTATGGACATAGAAATAGATCAAAACGAACACGTCTATCCTATGCAAATTAAATTTGGTGCAATGGATGATATGCGATTAAGTAAAACGGAGCGTACATAATGAGAAGAATTATTTCTGTATTAATGGAAAATGCTCCCGGTTCTTTGTCACGTATTGTGGGGGTATTTTCACAACGTGGGTATAATGTTGACTCTTTGTGCGTTGCGCCAACCGATGACAAGAGTTTGTCGCGTTTGACGATTGTCACTGAAGCCGATGATAAAGTCATCGAACAGATCACCAAACAAGTTAACAAGTTGATTGATGTATTAAAAGTGACTGATTTATCTGATGGTCATCATGTTGAGCGCGAATTAATGCTGGTTAAGGTAGCAACCCGTAGTGAGTTGATCCGAGCAGAGATCAAACGTAATGTCGATATATTCAGGGCGCAAATTGTTGATGTAGATGCTAACAATTATACAATTCAAGTAACAGGTACCAGTGATAAGTTAGATGCTTTTGCACATACATTGAGCCAAAGTACCGAAATTATCGAAGCGTCGAGAACGGGCGTATGTGGATTATCTAGAGGTGAAAAAGCGCTACGTCCATAAAATAGCGTTTATATATCAAAATTCAAAAAAGCCCTAACGGGCTTTTTTTGTAAATAACTTTCAGAAGTTGTTTGAAAAATGAGATTTTTAAGTGTTTATTATAACATACTGTAGTTAAAATACGTTTTTGTGTAATTATATTACAGTCTCGTTGATACCCAATAACTCTATCCTTATTCCGATAAAGAATATAAGTTTCCACTAAATTTGTTTTAAACCAACGGCTTGCAAGTTTTGTGTCTTTTTGTTTTCGTTCTTTACAATTTGTTAATCAAAACCTCTCAGAAAAAAAACAACTTATTTTTGTAATTTAATTACAATTGGGTTCATCAGGTTGAGGCAACAAACTCAGCGACCATATTTTAAATAATTTAAATTACTGGAGTGTTTTATGAAAAAGTTACTTTTATCCACTGTTATTTGTGCCGCTACATTATCGTTTAACGCAAGTGCATCATTAAAAAGCGCGAGTAATTTTAAGTTTGTTGGCGATACTCAATACGCTGATCTTTGCGAGGCCGCTGCAACTAATGACTTAAGTTTGTTCAAAAAGAATGTAAAACAACACGGCTTTCGCCTAAATGCTAGCAAACGTAAAATGCTAATGTTATTAACCAGTGGTGATAATTTTCAATGTGCTGGTCAAAATCTGGTTGCGTTTTCTGAGTCTCGTGGCTCGCAAGATATTGCTGACTACTTAACTGGTACTGAAGCTGAAGTTAAAACTGCATCAACCAGTAAATATAAATTTGTAGGTGATAGAAACTTTAAAAACTTCTGTAAATCCGCGGTAACAAATAATGTTGGTTTGTTTAGACGTGCTGTAAGCAGTCAAATCGGTAATTTAGGTTTTACTAAAAAAGAAGTAATCGACAAAGTACTTGATGCTGACAATGTAACATGTGCTGGAGAAAGTTTAGGTGAGTTCTTCCAGTCACGTGAAGCGACTAACGTTATGAGTTACATCGCTGATAAAACTGCCCAATAAACAATATTGTTTTAAAACGAAGTGATATTTAAAAAGCAAACAGTGAAGGCTGTTTGCTTTTTTTATGCTTAAAAAGGCTAGTAAAATTTACTATTTCTCTATTTTGGGGCACTAAAATAATCTAGATTGGTTACCAAACAAGCTCTGCGAAGTGCAGTCGACACATTGATTCATACCTATCATTTCCGCCCACTTCTACCTGTTCGCCTTCTTTTACTACTTGTCCATTTTCATCGATTCTGACTACAAAAGTCGCTTTTCTTCCACAATGACAAATGGTTTTTAATTCTATCATTTTGTCAGCCCATGCCAAAAGGTAGCGGCTGCCTTCAAAGGTTTCTGCTAAAAAGTCTGTGCGTAAACCATAAGCCAATACTGGTATATTAAGCTTGTCAACAATATATATTAACTGCTGCACTTGTTGCTTAGTTAAAAATTGTGCCTCATCAATAAAAAGACAATCCACCTTACCTTTAGCTAGTAAGACTTCTATGGCTGACTGCATGTTGGTTTTTGGTGTGAAAAGGTGTGCTGAGGACTCAAGGCCTATTCTAGATGCGACTTTACCTTGACCAAACCTATCATCTAATGCGGCGGTAAAGATTTCAGCATTCATGCCTCTTTCGGCATAGTTGTAGGCTGATTGAAGCAAAGACGTGGATTTTCCAGCGTTCATCGCTGAGTAATAGAAGTAAAGTTGCGCCATGAATAAGAGCTCTCGGTAAAAAACAGCTATTTTGCCCTGATTAGTGACAAATTAAAATCACCAATAGAAAGATTAATGGACTCTACAGAAAGCTTAAGAAAAAATACTAGTGATGGGGTTTTGCCAAATAACTAAGTCTTCGTTTTTCATTGGTTTAGCGAAATAATAACCTTGTAGGTAATCAACCCCCATGGCTGAAAGTGCAATGGCTTGTTCTTTTGTTTCAACTCCTTCCGCAATAGTCTGACAATTCAATTCACGGGCAATGAACAAAGTAGCACGTATTATGGCTTCGCCTTTTCCTTCAATGTTATCTACAAAAGATTTGTCTATTTTTACGTAATTGACGGGTAAAGACTGCAGCTGTGACAAGGAAGAATAGCCAGTACCAAAATCGTCGATTGATATGTCAATCTTACGAGCTTGAATTTGCTCTAACTGTTGACGAATTTTGACTTTGTTTTCTACAAATGTGGACTCTGTTACTTCTAGATGTAACCTTTCAGGAGCCAATCCACTGCTTCGTAGGCAGTTATCCAATAATCTAATAAACCCATCATCCATCAACTGAATTACAGACACGTTGACAGAAACTGCTGCCTGCTGATTAAATTGCCAATGTTTTGCATCCATACAGGCACGATTTAATACCCAAGCGCCGATTTCCTTAATAAGCCCAGACTTTTCGGCTAATGGTATGAACACATCAGGTCCAATAAACTTATCGTTAAAATTCCACCTTAACAGCGCCTCAAATGCAAATGATACATTGTCTTTTGCTGTCTGAATTGGCTGGTAACATAAGTAAAACTGTTTTCTTTCAATTGCATGTTGCAGACCTTCTAATATCATTTGCGATGCCGCAATTTTTTCTTTTAGGTCATTGGAAAACACACGAGGAAGTTTATTGTCAGATTGTTTCTGCTCACACATTGTTAAGTCAGCAAGTTGAATAAGTTCAGTTGCTGACAAACTGTGAGCAGGCGCCATCGCTATGCCAATTGAAGCTGATAGATGTAATTCATTGCCATGCACATAGATAGGTTGTGTGATACTCGTTGCAATAGCCTTAGCGATAGACATGGCTGTATCTTGATCGCTATAGGGTAATGCCACTAAAAATTCATCACCATTCCATCGCCCAGCACGGTTATTTTCAGAAAACGCCGAAATCCTTTGAGTGACCTGCACTAAAACTGAGTCACCTACTTTATGACCCATAGTATCGTTAATTTTTTTGAAGCCGTTTAGGTCAATAAACAGTAATGCAAGAGGACTGTCTTTTACAATTGATAGTTCTATCAACGACTCAAGACTTTTAGTAAAGGCTTTACGATTGACTAATTGGGTTAAGGAGTCGCGATTACTGAGTTGATAGATTTCTTCAGTGCGTCGTTTAACTTCGTCTTCTAAATTAATATTGGTTTGATTTAGCTCACTGGAGGTGACTTTTAATTCTTTATTAGTTAATGCAATATGATTTTTTTCGTTTTCCAGTTCTGCAATTAATAATGCATTCAGGTTTTTTTGGTGGATTGCGTCAGAGGTAAAGCGGGACGCTTTGATACGAGAAATAAACATAATCAACACAAAAGCCACACCCAAAATGCCTAACAGTTGACGATGTTCTTCATCAGAAAATAACCCCATCAGAGCTATGGGTACCAATAAAATCATTGAATAGCTGATTGCAGTAAAGCGACTAGCAGCTAAAAGAGAAGACGATCCGCCTGCAAACGAGGACATCACAACAATTGCGACATATAGCTCAGTATCGTTAAGTTGATTGTAGAAAAAGACCACGTATATTGACCAAGCGATGGCCGTTGAAATACTCCCAATAGCGAAACGTTGCACCCCCAGTTGCCCTGATGATGCAGATTTACTACTTCTTGTTTTCCACTCTGCCCAATCGACTATCCTCAGCAGTAAAATTACGCTGATGAAAAACCACCATATGAGTTTTGGTTGATTGACAGTTTCGCCGCTAATGCCAAAAACCATTAAACTGCTGGCTAGAGCGCTAACAACTATCCCAATAGGACCATTGCTATAAAGCAATGTTGCTGCGTCTAAGTGTGACGCTTTCTCGAGAGTGGTGTTGGTTTTGATGTAGTCATACCTTACGAAAAATCGAACCAATAATCATATTTAGTATCAAAATACAAAATATAATACGTCATTGATGTCATTAAGATCAGTTTAATATTAATCCCAAATTAATCTAGTTTAATTTTTGGAATAAACTTGGCAACAAAGATGCAAATAGTGGGTAAATCGTATTTGATATCATTATGCGCAGGTTGAAAATAATAAAAGTAACGGAATCTACAGGCATTCCAATTTTGATAGTGACACATTGTTCACCTCAAAATTGTTTTAAAATTTGCTCGTCGTAATTATCTACATTTAGCGTTAAGTTATACTGATTAGCTAAACTATCAAGCTCTGCTTGTTGAACTGATAACTCATCCATGACGATAGTGTTATCGTCTAGTTGCCATAATAGGCGTGAACCTGCATAACTATAATGAATAGCGATTAACGCATTGGAATCACCTTGGCGCCCTGCGGCTAAAAGTTTAGGCATCCTTCGGTTGATTTTATTCAGTGCTTGTTTGAGTTCCCATACATAGACAACTTCGGTCATAAAGTCGTGAGTACGGTATTTATGAAGAAACCAGGCAATTGTGACACTTGTCATCACTACGCCAAGTAAGTTCCAATTAAAATGGCTACCACTTTCATCAGGAAATAATGCAATTAGCGTTTGTGAAATAGCTAAACTGCCTATCACTAAACTTCCTATACACAAAGCAATAACTTGATTTAAGTGTCGGCGATAACGCGCTTTATTTATTTCAATGAGATGCATAAAGGTCCTAATAATAAAATGACAAATGTAAAAAAATGAGAGGGGAAAATTTTGATTATCGAATTATACATAGGTTAATAAATCTAATACATCTAAGTCGTTCTATAGTGACTGCCAATAGATATTATTCTTAATAAATAGATCGAATGTAATTACTCTAAATCAACTATTTGTTGGTCTTCCTTTTTTCACGAACCACCCATTTATCTAACATTTGGGCTAATTGTTCAGATAAAATAGGTTTGGCCAGATAGTCATTCATTCCTGCTTCTAAACATTTTGTATCGTCACCTTTCATTGCGTTAGCGGTTAATGCAATGATTGGGATATCCTGATTAAACAGCCCGTCTTTGTTTGCACAAATGTGCCTAGTGGCATCGTAACCATTCATCAACGGCATTTGGCAGTCCATTAAGATCAAATCGAATGATACGTTGGATGTTTTGAGCGAATTTAAGTCTTCCTGACCATTTTCGGCAAGGTGGTGTTGGCAATGCAAATTCTTCAACATTTCAATAACGACTTGCTGATTAATATAGTTGTCTTCTACAACCAATATATTAGGTTTTTTCAGAACAGGCTTTTCGGATGGACTCGTTTGGTGAAACTGTCGTTGTTCAATTGTTGGTTTTTTATCAAGTGTAGCCAGGAGTACAGCAATAAGCGCGTCGGGTTTAAGTGGTTTGCCAAGATAATCAGTGACTTTTATAGCGGAATCTTGAACTATGTTGACTCCCCCAACTTGGGCCGTCATTAAAAAGAGGTTCATATTAGAAAAGCGTTGGTCTTCTCTTATAGCTTTACTCAGTTCTATACCACTCATGCCAGGTAGCGCTATATCAATCAAAACATAATCGACAGGTTTTTCAGTTTCATGAGCAAACCGTAAGGCTCTTATCGCTTCTTGTGCGTTACTCACACAATGCACTTCGATATCCCCCTGCATTAGAAAGTTCACCACCGAATGTCCCACACTTGCGTGGGAGTCTACAACGAGCAGTTTCTTCCCACTTAAAGGAGCAAGTAAACTCTGAGTTGTCGGAGCGGATGTTTGCCCAGATGGTTCCGATTTTACGGTAAAGCAAAAAGTAGAGCCTTGTTTTATAGCACTTTGGACTGTAATTTTTCCGCCCATCATTTCGCTTAACTGTTTACTGATAGCTAGGCCTAAGCCAGTGCCGCCATACTCACGAGTGCTTGAAGTATCAACTTGCATAAACTTAGTGAACAGCTGTGATTTTTTGTCCTCAGATATACCTTCACCCTTATCAATCACTGTAAATTTTAATGATTCATCGCCGGCACTCTCGACCTTTAATACCACTTCGCCTTGTTGTGTAAACTTAATGGCGTTACTCAATAAGTTGTTCAAAACTTGCTTGACTCTATCAGGATCAATTTTCACCCATCTAGGCAATGTTGGGTCAATATTCAAAACCAGTTCAAGGTTTTTGTCATGGGCACGAGCAGCCATAGTATCAATGGTGTCGCTGAGTAATGAATATAAATTTATGTCCTGTAATTGAATATTGAGTTTGCCAGCTTCAATTTTTGAAAAGTCTAAAATGTCATTAATTAGATGGAGAAGCGAGTGACTACTAATTTTGACTAATTGCGCGAAGTGACGTTGATTTTCATCAAGGTTTGAATTCAAAAGTAAATCGTTCATACCCAATATGCCATTTATAGGAGTGCGAATTTCATGGCTCATGTTGGCTAGAAATTCGCTTTTCGCTTGTTCTTCTGCTTGTTTAAGCTCGGTGATATCTTGAAAAGCACCTCTAAGAGAAGTCGCTACACCTTTAGTAAACTCTGCATAACCCACTGAGCGCACCCAAATGTTATTGCCTTTGGCGGTAGTAAAAGGGGTTTGGAGATCCCAAGGTGTACCATCTTTTATTGCTAAAGCAATTGCTTGCTGAATTTTGGGTCTCGACTCTGGAGAGTAATAGTTTATGGCGTTTTCTAGATCTATCTCTGAACCAACTGGCAACTCGTGAATGTTGTAAACCACATCAGACCAAATTATCTGGTTGGTTAACAAATTAAGTTGCCAACCTCCAAGTTTTGCCATATTTCCAGTGCGTACTAATAATTCTTGTTGTAATTGCCGATCTTGTTCTAGGCTTCTTATTTCTGTGATGTCTGTTTCAATCGCCATAAAGCCAACGAGTTTATTTTGCTCATGTAATGGCTGGCAATTAATCCGCAACCAAAATGGGTGGCCATCTTTATGGTAATTTAATAGTTCTATATTAAATCCTTGATTATTCTTAAGTGCTTTGCTCATCTCTTTTATTGCATTAGGGTCCGTATCTTTACCCTGCAATATTGCCCCTGGGCTAAAACCTTTAACCTCGTCTAATTCGTATCCGGTGATATGGGTAAACATTTTATTAACCCAAGTTGTTTTGCCTTGGGCATCGGTCAAGACAACGGCGTTAATGGTTTCCTCTGCTACTTTGGCTAGTACTAAGTTTTCTTTAAGGCTTTCTTTAAGATTTTCTTGGATGATAAAACTTTCAGTAAGATCGTAGTTAACTCCTATTACTTTAGATACTTTTCCGGCGTTATCACGCACCCCATGTCCGTAGGCTTTTATATAGCGTATTTGCTTGTCAGGCATGATTATTCTGAAGGTGCTATCAAATATTTTATTTTCAAGCAGGGTCAGTTTTAATGTCTGAAATGTTGCCTCTTTATCGTCGGGATGTAATGAATCTCGCCATTCTGATACATTGCCACTAAATGATTTTGGATCACGCTGGTAGAGCAAAAACATTTGTTCGTCCCAAATGAGCTTCTTTGTATCAACATTAAACTCCCATACGCCTATTTGCGCTGCTTCCTTTGCTACTTTGAGACGCTCATTGCTTTTATCTAACTCATCTTGAGCACTTTTTAATTTTGATGATTCAGATAGGGTGGCTATTACTGAACTTTTCTGATCATTACATGAGGGCTTTAAATTGATCGTGACAAAAAACTCATGGCCTTCTTTATGCAAAGCAGGGAAAGCTTCACCTTTACCCATATAGCGTTCATTGTTAGTTTTGAAAAATTGATTTATGTGTTTTTGATGCCCAGAGCTGTATCGTGTGGGCACTAAATCAGCGACATTCATTTGTTCGAATTCTTCTAGGGCATAACCAAACATTTTTACTGCAGCTTGATTAGCATAGAGAATTTCGCCAAGGGAAGATATCTCAAACACAGCACTTGAGACTGAATCCAAAATGGCCTGTAGTCGTTCTACTTCTTTGCCTGCATTGTCTATTGAGATTGCAGTTTTGTTATATTCCATTATTCCCTCAAAATGCAGCGAAAAGGCGCTTTTGTAGATAGAACTATTGATTTTAACACTTTTTTTTATGTTGCCTATTGGCTTAAAGTATTAGAATACGCCTAATGAATTAGTCGGAGAGCAGTTTGTCAGTTAAAAAAGTAGTCGCCCCTAAGTTTGAAATAGCGTTTTTTTTACCTAAATACTGGTTAACTTGGTTGAGTATTCTCATTCTGTATTGCTTGTCTTGGTTACCTTATCGAGTACAAAAAAGTATAGGAAAACTATTGGGGAAACTGCTCAAAGTTGTTGCAAAAAAGCGCTATAACATTGCTAAACGCAATTTGGAATTGTCTTTTCCTGAATTAAGCCCAGAAAAACGCCAAACCATGTTAGATGCTAATCTAGATTATGCCGGTATGGCAATTCTAGAGACAGGCATGGGCTGGTGGTGGCCAACATGGCGTGTTACTCGCAAAGCTGAATTTGAAGGTTTTGAACATATAGAGGCCATTTTAGCCAAAGGCAAAGGTGTACTCGCCTATGCAATACACAATATGAATTTAGAGTTCGCTTGCCGCATAGCCGGTCTAAAATATCCGTCAGTCGTTTTTTATCGTAAACACAACAATAGGTTAATGGAATATATTCAATACTATGGTCGTAAACGTAGTAATAAGTACATGGTTCACAAGCGAAATGTCAGAGGGTTAATCAGTGCTTTAGATGAGCGCGAGTTGTGTTTGTATTTACCTGACCAAGATTATGGACGATCAAAATGTGAGTTTACACCATTGTTTGCAGTGCCAGATGTAGCAACAACAACTGGCTCATTGTTGTTCGCAAAGCAGGCAAATTGTGAGACCGTTTTTTTAGTTTCTATCAGAACAGATAAGGGATATAAAATAATTGCACTGCCAGGACTGGAGAATTTCCCTTCAGGTGACGATAAATATGATGTGACACGTATGAATCAGATGATTGAGAAAATGATAATGCTTGCGCCGGAGCAATATCTTTGGATGCATAAGCGGTTTAAGACTAGACCTAATGCTGATGATCCTTCTCTGTATGATTGAGGGTATATAATGAATGTAAACAATAGTTAGAAAGGTTAATGAAAAAAACGAAACAAGTCTCTAATTCTTTATTTTGGCTTAAACATGTAATGCTTGCACTCATGATTATTGCGATTGCCGTTATAGTTTTGGTCCTGAAGCAAAGCAATGAATCGGGTGTGCGTCCTGAAGGTGATACCAGAAAAAAGAGTATTTCCAGTAATATGAGTAATTTTTATGCAGATTACCGTTTGTCATCTCGCCATCCTCGTGAAGAAGGATTAGGAGACTTTGTCATGGCGGTAAAAAAAGCCGATACGCCATTGGGCGAACGTTTACAAAAAATGGAAAGTCTACAAAAACCAGTGTCAGGAAGATGGGTAGGGGAGCACAAACATCGTTCATTCAAGGCCGGAAGTACACTTCGAAGTGCTATTACCGATTATGCTCAGTCAGAAGGCATGCAAGTAATTTGGGAACTTGAGCAAGACTTTATTGTCAAACACCCTTTTCAACTTGATGATTCTATTTTGGGCAGTTTAAAAATGATTGCTAAAGCTATCGATGCTAATTTTGATGGTGAAGTAAAAGCGTACATGTGTCCTCGCCAACGCTCACTGGTTATTACTGCCAAATCGTCTGAATATTTAGAAAAGCAATGTGCGGAGGCGCGAAGGTAATTTTTGTTATCTGGTGACCTATGTTTTTTCGTCAGAATTCTTTACTTGTTCAACTAAATATTTATGCCAAATCGCTTTTACTTTTGTTTGCAAATCAACAAGGGATGCATTGATTTCAGCTAATTCTCCATTTTGTAAGGCCAGTCGATGGGCATAGTTACGATACTCCAAATATGCTTGATTGAGGGTGTCTGCTTCAGCTTTTGTAATGAGAGATAATTTTGCTAAGTCGGCTAAAATCCTCACATTATCAGGCCATTTGGCTAAGCTAGGAAAAGCACATGTGTGAGCCAACAACATAAACTGCACAATAAACTCTATATCTGCAATGCCTCCAGCATCCTGTTTCAAATCGATATTCTTTGCATCACCTTTGGCCAAATGCTCACGCATTTTTTCTCGCATCGAAACCACTTCTTCTGCTAGTTCCAATAAGACTCTTGGTTTTGACAAAATATTTAAGCGTACTGCACTGAAACGTTCCTGTAATTCACGACAACCTGTTATAAACCTGGCTCTGCCGAGTGCCTGATGTTCCCATGTCCAAGCATTTTCAGTTTGATAAGTGGCAAAGCCATCCACATGGCATACCAGTAAACCAGCGTTGCCTGATGGGCGTAATCGCATGTCTACATCGTAGAGTAAGCCTAATCCCGTTTTGATCGTGAATATATGTAAGATTCGCTGAGCAAGTTTGATATAGAACCCCGTCGCTCCAAGAGGCTTTTTACCATTGGTCAGTTGTTGCCCATCACAATTATGCAAAAAGACTAAATCTAAGTCCGATCCATAACCCAATTCCCATCCACCTAACTTACCATATCCCAAAACCGCAAAACCTTTGTTCTGAATGCTTTTTGGCCCTTGTGTTTCACATACAGGTACACCATATCTGGCAACCATTTGTTGCCAAGCAATATCCACAACTTGCACAATAATAGCTTCGGCTAGATGAGTTAGATGATCACTGACCTGCATTACCGGCAATGCATTTGAAATATCGGCCGCTGCGATTTTTAGTTGTTGAGTTAGTTTAAACTGGCGTAGAGTTTCAATTTGTAGTTCTAGATCTTCTGGCTCCACTCGCAATAACGATTGGCGCAGTTCATCAGCATATTGATTAAAGGCCACGGGTTGGTAAAAAGAAACAGGATTGAGTAGTTCATCTAGTAACAACGGAAAACGCGCTATTTGCTCCGTCACCCAAGGACTGGCAGCGCATAATTTAACTAAGTGGAATAATGCCGCTTGGTTTTCAAATAATAATTGCAGATAAGCAGTTCTGCCTAATATGGCATGTAAAACACTTAATACACGCCTAAATAACTCTTCATGATCTTTTGCCGTTGAGCTCAGGATATTATGGATAATCACCGGCATCAGATTATTTAGAGTAGTCAGACCCCTTTGGCCAATGCGCTGCTTGGTCAAATTTTGTTTAAATACGTTTATTTGCTGACAAACATCTTCACCGATTGGCAAACTCGTTTGGTTAACTTCATCTGCTAAATGCCAATGATTTAATATACTTTGTGTTTCTTCGACATCTAATTGTAATTGCCAAAGATCTCTAGCCCCTTGTTGCTGTTCATCTGCAACATCATCCTGCGCTGTTAGGTCTTCTTTGACCAACAACGAGAATTGCTGGTGGACAGTGGCGCAGTGTTGCGCTAACTGTTGCTTAAAGGCTTCATAGTTGTCTATGCCAAGTACATGTAACAAACGTTTTTGGTCAGTGTTGTTATCGGGTAATACTTGTGTTTGTTTGTCCGCAAATTGTTGTAGGCAGTGTTCTATTTTACGCAGCCATAAATAACTATGTTGTAAACTATTAGCACTTTGCGCCGGTAATATTTCTAATTTCACTAGTTCAGATAAGGCTAATTGTAAGCTTTGAACTTTCAGACTTGGCTCTCGGCCACCGTTAATTAATTGCAAACTTTGCACTACAAATTCTGCTTCCCTGATCCCACCTTCACCCAACTTAATATTGTTTGTTAGGCCACGTCTGCGCACTTCTTGTTCAATCATCGATTTCATACTACGCAGTGACTCAATAGCACTAAAGTCTAAATATCTACGATAAATAAAGGGTTGCAGAATATCTGATAATTCTTGTGTGTAAGGGCTAGGTAAATTTAGGATAGATGCTTTGAGCATTGCGTAACGCTCCCAGTCCCTCCCTTGTTCTTGGTAATAATCTTCCATTGCATCAAAATGCATCACAAGTGGGCCGCTGTCACCAAATGGTCTTAGACGCATATCCACCCGATACACTTGTCCATCAGCAGTTATTTGATCCAATGCAGTGATGATTTTCTGGGCCAATTTAGTAAAAAACTGTTGGTTTTCTACCGACTTTTTGCCACCTGAGGTAACACCCACTGAAGGATAAGTAAAAATCAAATCGATGTCTGAAGAAAAATTAAGTTCACCACCACCTAACTTTCCCATGCCCAAAATTAACAAGGGCTGAGGACCACGTTCGCCTTCTGGCAAGCCAAATCTGGGTTGTAAGGATTGATATAACCAATTATTTGTTTGAACAATTAATTGCCGTGCTAGGTCAGATACTTGCGCTAATGAATTCTCTATTGATTGCATGTTGAGCAAATCGCGCCAAGCAATTCTCAGCATCTGAAAATTTCTAAACTGTCGGAGTTTTTGTTGTAAAAGGGCTTCACTATCCACTTCGGTCAATAGCTGTTCAAGCTGTTGTTGGTATTCAATTTGCTTGGCAAAAAGTAATTCTTCGACCAGTAAGTCCGATAGCCAAATCGGATTTTTTAGACATTGCTCGTAGATGAAGTCGCTAAGTGAAAAAGCAGATTTTATCTGCTGTTCAAACGTCTCGAAGCTAACAGAATATTGACGATGTGAAGTCAATTCCAGCCATCTCTGATTACCGATGGCAATCAATTCTTCGGGAAGTGGTGTTAACGGACTATTTTTCATGTTTACTAACCTCAACCATTAGCAGGTTTTGTATTGGAGCATCACAAAGTCTGTTGTTTACCAATTTTACTTTATCAGCTTTATTCAATTTTTTAATCCAAATTTCCAATTTTAGTGCGTCAGAATGGCTATCAACCTTACACCGAAATTTGAGTGTCAGTGGGCCTTTGCCTTTAAGCGCTTTGGCACATTTAGGCCCGCTTGACTGATGTTCTGCAAATCGTCGTTCAATGTTGGTACAAATGCCAGTGTAGTATTGGCTTAATTTGTTTTCGACTATGTAGATGTACCATGGGGTCACTAATTTACTCTTGGAGTTATTTGGGGTCAGGAGTGGGATTGTACATGATGGGAGGAATTCGACTAGTGGAGCAAAATACAAAACAAAAGCATCAGTAATATGGACCAATTTTTTGCTGGTTCCGTCATTGTTTTTCGCTATTAATAGCCAGAAAAACTTAGCCGCATATTTATACTCACTCCAAACAAGAATTGAATAGTATAATTTCAGTGTACAAGTGTACGCTGAAATTATACTATTCAATTCTTGTTTATTTAAGATCCAAATTAATGACCGACTCTACACTTGCTGTTCGCCCTTATTCCCCTCTTGAAGAATCTTTAAATGCAGCAACTCATGGCCTGGGGTTTATCGCTGCTTTTTTGGGGTTGGTGTTTTTATTGTTACGAGTTGATGGAATCTACGGGCAAATTGCTTGTGTGGTGTATGGTTTTTCGATGATGTTGATGTTTCTGTCTTCGACACTTTATCATTGGGTAAGTCGGCCTGATTTGAAAAAAATATTAAAGACCATCGACCACAGTGCTATTTATATATTGATAGCCGGTACTTACACGCCTTTTATGACCTTGGCAGTGGGTGGGACTTTAGGTTTAGTCGCCATGGTATTGATTTGGTCAATTGCTATCGTTGGCATAATGTTTAAGTGTTTTGCTAATAATCGTTTTCCTAAGTTGTCTTTGGTGACCTATTTATTGATGGGGTGGTTAGCAATATTTTTTATCTATCCGTTGTATAACGCTTTGGAAACCACCGGATTTTATTTGCTGTTAGCCGGTGGCCTTTGTTATACGGTGGGTGTGGTATTTTATGCAGCCAAAAAAATTCAGTTTACCCATGCTATTTGGCATGTGTTTGTTGCATCAGGTAGCTTTTGTCATTTTTGGGCTATTTATAGTTACGTTATTTGATTGCTATGCCTTAGGCAGATGGCTTAAGCTAGGGTTAAGACTTTCCTTTTCTTCTTAGCGAATCAAGCGGTTCTTTATTATGTATGAAAATTATTACGGACTAACTTCTAAACCCTTTCAATTAACGCCCGATCCTAGCTTCTTTTTCGGCAGTAAATGGCATAAACGTGCCATGTCATATTTACAATATGGACTATCTCAAGCTGAAGGTTTTATTGTTATTACCGGTGACATAGGTACGGGTAAAACTACCATTGCCAACAGTTTACTAAATGACATGCAGGAAGATATCGTTGCTGCACAAATAGTCACCCCAAAATTGACACCTGACGAATTGGTGAAAATGGTCGCCAGCAAGTTTAATGTGCCAGTTAAAGGTAGTACTAAGTCTGATATTTTAAATGATCTTGAAGCATTTTTGATGGACCTGCATAAACAAGGTAAACGAGCATTATTATTGGTTGATGAGGCGCAGAACCTACCTTTAGAAACCATTGAAGAATTACGTATGCTGTCTAATTTCCAAGCTTCGGGTAAACCTTTATTGCAAAGCTTTTTACTTGGCCAAGAAGAGTTACAACCTATTCTTCGAGCACCAAACATGGAGCAATTTAGACAGCGTATTGTGGCGTCATGCCATCTTGCTCCGTTAACTGATGTAGAGTGCCAAGCCTATATTGAATATCGTATGCAACACGCAGGATGGGATGGTAAGGCACTATTTTCAGCTGGAGCCTATGACCTGATTTTCCAATTTACTCATGGTGTACCAAGAAAAATTAATACTTTAGTCGACAGAATTCTGCTTTTTGGTTTTCTTGAAGAACTAGAAACATTAGACGAAGAAGCTGTTGAGAACGTGATTAAAGAAGTGTCGGAAGAGATGTTTCAACCTGTGAAACAGGCCCAAACAGAATCACAGCCTAAAGGCATACTTGATGGCCCTACCGAAGAAGGACAAGTTAAAGACGTAGAGTATTATAAAACCATGCTCACTGAATTGGTTGATGCTTTAGATAATGCTATTAGCCAAAAAATCAAACTCACTCGTTACATTGACCGTTTGTTGCAAAAAAAGTACAAAACTTATGTGCGATTGAAGTCTGATGATTAATGTATAACCCTATCAGTGCAAAATAGGTGCCTCAGAACCACTGAGGCGTTTCATTTAAGATAGGGTTAATCTAATTCGTGCACCTTCTGAATAACTGCGACAAAGAACGATGCGCTCCAGGTGTTTCCTTTTAAGCTAGTCTTAACGTTATTCATTCTAAGTAAGCCATTTTCGATTTAAATCACTTTCTACCCTACTAAATCCACTTTTTTGTATGAGAAGGATATTAATGCCTAAATAACAGGCAAATACGGGGTAAAAAGGCAAATTAAGTTAAGTTTTTGTTAAAATATCCGATGTAATAGTTGAACTAACAGGTTAAGATATTATCCGAGGGTTAGATCGTACAATAAATAAACATAAGTAACCTTCAGTTTATTTGTTCTATTTTTGGGAAGTTCTATGAAACGTTTGATTGGTGAAAGAAGAGAAGCATCAGGGTTACACTCTGATGGGCCAGTATTCAAGGAACGACGTAAAGCTTATTATCACGGAAAATACAGTAAGAGAATGATGTCTCTGTTATTACTGGTTAGTTGTGTGACCTTAATTATTATTAAGCAAGGCGCCTAACTAATAAGCTACTTAAAAGCCGCTGCTTGTTGTTTAACTTAAACAACAAGCAGCGGCTTTTTTATTGGGACTTGTTTTAATTGTGCTGGGTTAATTTAGATTGAATAAACTCTGCTAATTTCGCACTGGCTTGGGGATGTTGAGAGTTTCCAGCAAACAAACATATCTTTATTGTGCCTAACTCTGGCAGATGGTCATGCTGAATGATATCTAATTGCTTGGGTACACTACTCTTAGCCAATGCACTAATGCCTAATCCTTGTTTAATGGCTGCTGTGATGCCACTTAAATCAGCATTGGTATAGCTTATCCTCCATTGTTGGGTTTGTTGTTTTAGTTTACTGATCACGCGACTTCTATATACACATCCATCAGGTGCTAAAACTAAAGATAAATGTGTATGCGAGTATGCAGAGCTGCGATCGCCTACCCAGACTAAGTTATCAATTAATACTACTTGCCCGTCCACTTCAATGTCAGGGTCGACCAAAGCCATCACCAGGTCGAAATTACTGCGCTGTTCATCCCCTAGCAAAGATTTACTTAATGCTGAGGTGACTTCAAGGGACACATCTGGATATAACTTGCCAAATTCGCCAATAATACTGGGTAGTAAAGTAGTAGCAAATTCACTTGGAATGCCTAGTCGTAATCTACCTTTCAACGAAGTAGGTTGAAATTGGCGAAAAATACCGTCGTTTAACTCCAGCATGGTGAGTGCTGTTTTATACAAATTTAAACCATCTTGGTTAACGACCTGTCTTTGCCCTTGTTTAGCAAATAGACGCTTTGATAATTGTTGCTCTAAGCGTTTTATTTGCAGACTTACCGCGGGTTGCGAACGGCCGAGTTTTTCGCCAGCTTTTGCAAAGCCTCCTAAATCCACCACAGTGACAAATGTGCGTAGGTTATCCAGTGATAGTTGTTTCATCTTAACGATTATTTAAATAAGAGTTTTAAATGATTATTCGTTTATTGATAAGAAAAGTAAATGTAAACATTACATATTTCAATTTGTTGTAGTCGATTACTGACTCTATACTTTTGCCATTGTTTCATTACGGACAGAGTATTTCATGCCAAACAAAACGGTTTTACATGCCAAACACTTGGAAGCAGGTGCCAAAATGGTCGACTTTCATGGTTGGGAAATGCCCATTAACTATGGCTCGCAAATCGAAGAACATCACGCGGTGCGCAAAGATGCGGGCATGTTTGATGTATCTCACATGACCATAGTGGATGTTAAGGGTAATGAGGCACAGGCATACCTGCGTTTCTTGTTGGCTAACGACGTGGTTAAACTGCAAGACAAAGGCAAAGCATTGTACAGCGGCATGCTTAATGAAGCGGGCGGCGTTGTAGACGACTTAATCGTGTATTATTTCGATCAAACCAATTATCGTTTAGTGGTGAACTCTGCCACTCGTGAAAAAGATATGAATTGGCTGTTAAAACAAGCCGAAACATTTGATGTCACTATCACTGAACGACCAGAATTTGCCATGATTGCAGTGCAAGGCCCGAATGCTAAAAGCAAAGCCGCACAGTTATTTTCTGCCGCACAAAAAGAAGCGGTAGAAGGCATGAAGGCCTTTTTTGGTGTGCAAGCAGAAGACTTATTTATAGCAACTACTGGATACACAGGCGAAGCCGGTTACGAAATTATGGTACCTGCTGCTGATGCCGCTGATTACTGGCAAAAATTGCTTGATGTGGGCGTAGTGCCTTGTGGTTTAGGTGCTAGAGATACACTTCGTTTAGAAGCTGGCATGAACCTATATAGCCAAGATATGGATGAAACTATTTCACCATTGGCTGCGAACATGGCTTGGACTATTACTTGGGAACCAAGTGACAGGAATTTTGTTGGACGTCAGGCGTTAGAGCAACAAAAAGCAGAAGGCACAGACAAGTTAGTTGGTTTAGTGATGACCGATAAAGGCGTATTACGCGCCGGACAAAAAGTGCAAGTGACTGATGGTGAAGGGGTGATTACTTCTGGTACATTTTCACCCACACTAGGTCATAGTATTGCTATGGCGCGGGTACCTTCAACAGTTGGCGATAGCGCCGAGGTTGAAATACGCAAAAAGTGGGTTACAGTCAATGTGGTTAAACCCAGCTTCGTCCGAAATGGTAAAAGTGTTTTATAAGAATACAGTTAATTAGATAATTATTAGGAACTAACATGAGCAATATTCCAGCAGATTTACGTTACGCTTCAACTCACGAATGGGTTCGCCCTGATGGCGATGGGGTGTTTACTGTCGGTATCAGCGACCATGCCCAACAATTATTGGGTGATATGGTGTTTATTGAGCTACCTGATGTAGGTGCTGAAGTAGGAACAGGCGACGATATCGCTGTTGCCGAATCAGTGAAAGCAGCATCTGATGTGTACGCTCCTATCAGCGGTCAAATCTTGGCAGTCAATACAGATCTAGAAGACACACCAGAATTGGTCAACTCAGACCCATATGGCGACGGTTGGTTGTTTAAGATCAAAGCAGAAGACCCACAAGAAGTAGAAGGTATGTTTGATGCCGAAGGGTACGAAGGCAACATCGAAGACGAGTAAAGTTTACTCACGTTAATGGTTTCATCGCCTTTAAGTCTTATTTAAATATTATTCTAGTAGAAGAGTGAGGACTGAACGGTTCTTACTCTTTGCTCACATCAGGAATTTGTAGTTAGCCATGTCATTATCTCATTTTTCATTATCAGAACTTGAACAAAAACAGGATTTTGTTCGTCGTCATATTGGCCCCAGCGAAGCAGAAATGGCAGACATGCTAGCTTCAATCGGTGCAGCATCGCTAGATGATTTAATGCAGCAAACTGTGCCCGAAAGCATACGTTTACCCCAACCGTTGAAAGTAGGTGAGGCACAAACAGAAGCTGATGCTTTGGCCTACCTAAAAACTGTAGCGAGCAAGAATAAAGTGATGCGTTCGTTTATTGGTATGGGCTATTACGACACGCTAACACCTAATGTGATCCTTCGAAACGTACTAGAAAATCCAGGTTGGTATACCGCTTATACGCCATACCAACCAGAAATTGCTCAAGGCCGACTAGAAGCCCTACTTAATTTCCAGCAAGCCACCATTGATCTAACGGGAATGGAACTAGCGTCAGCCTCATTGTTAGATGAAGCCACCGCTGCCGCTGAAGCAATGGGGCTAGCAAAACGTATATCGAAAAACCGTAAAGCGAATACCTTTTTTGTGGCTGATGACGTACACCCACAAACCTTAGATGTAGTGCAAACTCGCGCCGATATGTTTGGATTTGAGGTGGTTGTTGGTAAAGCAGAAGAGGCCAGTCAACACGATGTGTTTGGCGCGCTATTACAATACCCTGGCACTTCAGGCGCAGTAAGCGACATTGCCGATATCATCGCAGCCGTGCAAGCCAATAAGGGTATTGTAGCCGTTGCTGCAGACTTATTGAGCTTAGTCATGCTTAAGCCACCAGGAGAAATGGGTGCCGATGTAGTATTAGGTAGTGCCCAGCGTTTTGGCGTACCTATGGGCTATGGTGGTCCTCACGCTGCCTTTTTTGCTACCCGCGACAGTTACAAACGTTCATTACCTGGACGTATTATAGGTGTATCAAAGGACACCCGTGGTAAACCCGCTTTACGCATGGCATTGCAAACTCGTGAACAACATATTCGCCGCGAAAAAGCCAATTCCAACATTTGTACCGCCCAAGTATTGTTAGCAAACATGGCCTCGTTCTATGCGGTTTATCATGGCCCTGAAGGCCTAAAAACCATTGCTTCACGTATTCATCGCTTCGCTGATATTTTAGCGGCGGGTCTAGTTAAAGCAGGGTTTGAACTGGTTAATAACACTTGGTTCGACACGTTAACGGTCAAAGTAACCAGTAATAAACAACAGATCATTACTGCTGCCTTAGCAAACGACCTAAACCTACGCACAGATGTGGATGGCGCGTTAGGTATTAGTTTAGATGAAACTACGTCTCGTGATGATCTTCAGGCCTTGTACCAAGCCTTTGTTGGAGCCAATGTTGAGCTCGATATCAAAGCCTTTGACCAAGCGGTTATCGACAACGGTAGTCAGTCAATCCCTACAGACTTAGTTAGAACAAGCGAATTTTTAACCCATCCAGTATTTAACAGTTATCACTCAGAAACTGAAATGCTGCGTTATATCAAATCTCTAGAAGACAAAGACTTAGCCTTAAATCACTCGATGATTTCGTTAGGTTCTTGCACCATGAAGCTGAATGCCACAGCCGAGATGTTACCTGTTACTTGGCCTGAGTTTGGTCAATTACATCCGTTCGCACCTATCGCGCAAGCCCAAGGTTACAAACAAATGCTTGATGAACTGAGCGAATGGTTAATTGATATTACCGGTTACGATGCCTTATCTATGCAACCTAACTCAGGTGCGCAAGGCGAATACGCAGGTTTGATCACCATCCAGAAATATCATGAGAGTAGGGGGGAAGGGCACCGTAACGTATGCCTCATTCCTAGCTCAGCTCACGGCACAAACCCTGCATCCGCTCAAATGGTTAGCATGAAAGTGGTAGTGGTAAACTGCGATAAAAACGGCAATGTTGATTTAGCCGACTTACGCAAAAAAGCCGAAGAAGTGGCCGACAACCTAGCATGTGCCATGATCACCTATCCATCTACTCATGGTGTATACGAAGAAACCATCAAAGAAATGTGCGACATAGTGCATGAATTTGGTGGTCAGGTGTATATGGACGGCGCCAACATGAATGCCCAAGTAGGTGTCACTTCGCCAGGCTACATTGGTTCAGACGTGTCGCATTTAAACCTACACAAAACCTTCTGTATTCCGCACGGTGGAGGCGGCCCAGGTATGGGGCCAATAGGTGTTAAAGCCCACTTAGCGCCATTTTTACCTAATCACAAAGTAATAGGTGTGGAAAACGCAGGTGACTCACAAGTCCGTGAACACGGTGCTGTATCAGCTGCACCTTGGGGCAGTGCTTCGATTTTACCTATTAGCTACATGTACATCAAAATGATGGGCAGCGCGGGTCTTAAAAAAGCCACAGAAGTGGCCATACTTAACGCCAACTATGTAGCTGAAAAATTATCGACTCATTACCCAGTGTTATACCGCGGCCGTAATAACCGTGTAGCCCACGAATGTATTGTTGACCTACGTCCATTAAAAGAAAGTTCAGGTGTGACCGAAGTCGACATTGCAAAGCGCCTAAACGACTATGGTTTCCACGCACCTACTATGAGTTTTCCAGTAGCGGGTACGTTAATGATCGAACCCACAGAATCAGAAGCGAAAGCCGAACTCGACCGCTTCATCGAAGCCATGGCTTCAATCCGCGGTGAAATCGCTAAAGTAGAATCAGGTGAATGGGATGGCATAGATAACCCGCTGCATAATGCTCCCCACACACTTGAAGATATTTGCGACAGTGAGTGGAACCGAAGCTATGACAGAAAGCTTGCGGCTTACCCCGTTGCTGCAGTGGCTAGGAATAAGTTTTGGCCATCGGTGAATCGGATTGATGATGTGTTTGGGGATAGGAATTTGATTTGTAGTTGCCCCGATTTGGATAGTTATAGAGAGGACTAATTTCCTTTTTTGAAAGGGTTTCAAACTTTCTAATTATTTAAAGAAACGAGCTTAGGCTCGTTTCTTTGTTTTTGAGGCTACGCCGTTTATGCTCTAGTGAGCACTGCCAACCATGGCTTTTTTCACACAGAATCCCTTCTGAATGACTTACTTTTTGCCAACAGCAGCAAAAAGTGCCGCTCGAGGGCAATGCTCTTCATCCAATTATTAGGCAAATTTAGCAGGTCGTTTGCACTTGGTCCCGGCAATGGCAAACTCAATTTGCGTCCTTGCAAATTGCCCGACTAAATTCACCTAATAATCGGCGAGCATTGAGTCGAGGGTAGGGCAAGAGCATCGGCTTTGCCGACTAGGACCTTTTGCACTTGCATTGCAAGTAATTAACATGGATGTCCTGTTAATTTAGCGTATTAACATGATGCCGATCGGGTTATTGAGTGATCGGGATCGATAAAAATATGCACTTGGTACTTCCTTTCGATGGAGGCATCGTTTTCTGACGTTACCAGCCACGCTGAAGGCCAAGCAGCTAGAGGGGATTATAGAAGCGGATGAAACCTTATTCGCTCGCTCTGAAAAAGGAAGTCGCTCATTAGAGCGCAAACCTATGAAGCGATAATACCCAACGTAACAACCGAGTCTTTGCATCAAGAGTTAAACGGCAGATTAGTAAAAGATAGCGTACTGTGTACCGATGGCTTTAGAGCCTATATTGGTGTTGCCCGCCAACAAGACATTATCCATAAGCGATTAGATGTTGCAGGCGGCATCAGGAAAATAGAGCGAGTATTCCACATTCAAAATGTGAATGCGTACCATAGCCGATTGAAAGAATGGATAAACCGTTTTCACGGAGTAACAACGAAATATCTAGATCATTACTTAGGATGGTTCAGATACTTGGATAACGACGAAAACAGTATGTTTAGTGTTCAACAACAGTTAATACAAACATAGCCTTTAATATATAAAAAATCACCATAACGCATGGCTGCCTTATGGTGATTTTCATGTGATTACTCTGCTGCTATAACGGAGATTCGAAGTAATGCTGTATCGCTTCCACCTTGGCCATCTTCGACTTTGATTGAGCAAATAGTTGTCCCAATTTCGCCGCCGTCAGGTCGTCCATAAAACTGACCAGTATCT
>Ga0105350_10000203_pt1 | contig 40190 bp, 37 predicted proteins | sample EN1Hudsemesocosm_FD_83506 | JGI IMG/M metagenome (GOLD analysis project Ga0105350, IMG submission 83506) | Methane-oxidizing microbial communities from mesocosms in the Hudson Canyon - EN1E Hudson Canyon | ecosystem: Environmental > Aquatic > Marine > Cold seeps | place: Hudson Canyon... | reverse complement strand
TTTTTAGACTGCCTTCAACACAACAGACTAGCGGTAAAAGAAGAGTAAAGCGTAATTCATGCTGAAAATCAGCACGAAGAGGCAGGTATTACGTTGACATCACGGGAGCGTCCATATATGTCACTTAACCAATTTAATTTAGCGACCAGATCAGTATTCTCGGCAGCACTGCCTTTTAGAGGTTCTCCCGCATCTTTCTTTTGTGCTTTAAACGAATAACCTAAACTGTCTACCGAGCCCGAAATACCTGCGCCATAAGTGTAATAGTCGTCACTACCTATAGTTGCAAAAGCGTTCACTTCGGTTTCACTTCCCGGCTCCATGGTAATTATATGAATCACACCTGCCAGAGCATCAGAACCATAAATCGATGACTGGGCACCGCGAATAATTTCAATACGTTTAATTGATTGAATATTAATCTGGTTCAAATCGACAGAACCACCACGGGTGTTAGTTGGGTCGTTTAATTGCACGCCATCCACTAAAACCAAAGTGTGATTACTTTCGGCTCCACGCATCACAATTGAGGTTAAACCACCGGGACCACCTTGTGATTCGACCCATAAACTCGGTACTTGACGTAAAGCATCCACTACAGTGTGAAAACTTAACGCTAATAAGGCGTCGCGCTCCACAACCATTGCTGACGAAGTTATTTGTGCTTGCTCAACTGCACTATAACTTCCTGTGACGATAATGTTTTCAATATTAGCGTTTTCTTCGGCTTTAGCCGGCACGCTTATAGCCAAACTAACAGCTAATCCTAAATGGTGTAATTTCAATGAATACCTCAAAACTATATACAATGAGCCAACCGAAGCTGGCACTAAAAACTAATAAATATTCAAGACTGATTAACGCATCACCTAAGTAGGATTCACGCTCTAAAGGTTTGGTGCTACCAGTAATCACAAATATTGAATTGTCACTCGCAGTAGCAGATGCAATTTGTAGTTTATTGTCGATTGCACTAACTGCACTGGCAGCTGCTCAGTGCTGGATTTTGTATAAACTGCTACGAACCATCTGCGACTACCAGTAAATCAAGGCTCTTTATTTATTTTTTATAATTTTCTTAACCAAATATTACGAAAGCTGACTGGGTTTCCATGATCCTGTAAGCGAATCGAATCGCAGCCATGAGCGCTATATGTAGGCGCCCCAATCCACTCAGTAACACCTTGTATTTCGACGTTATTTTGCACTAACACACCATTATGCAAAGCTGTCATTTTTGCTTTGGACTTTAACTTCCCAGACGCATCAAACACCGGAGCAGTAAAAATAATGTCATAACTTTGCCATTCACCCGGCGCCTTAGTGGCGTTGACCAGTGGGATATGTTGTTTATACACAGCACCAGCTTGACCGTTGGCATAAGTTTTATTGTTATACGAGTCGAGTATTTGAATTTCATAACGTTGCTGGAAGAAAACGCCACTGTTATTGCGACCTTGTCCAGTTAACAACTCACCTTTTTCGTTAGTGATTTGAGTCGGCATTCTCCACTCAACATGTAGTTGCGCGTCACAAAAGGTCTCTTTGGTTTTAATATCACCCGTGCCCGCTACTACCGTCATAGCTCCGTCTTTAAGCAACCACTTAGCCTCGCCTTCTTTGGCGCTTTGCCATTGATTTAAAGACGTGCCATCAAACAATACAGTTGCGTCAGAAGGAATATTATTTTTATCAAGGGTTACGACTTCTGGTGTAGGTTCCCATACTTCTGTTACTTCAGCTTTTTGCCAAGGTTCCATTCCTGCTGCGGTGAGTGCCATTGGGCAGATTAAGGCACCGATAAGTAACGATAATTTAAATTTGGTTTGCATTGTCTATCCCCTATTGCCTTTTGGTGGGTTAGCCCGCCTATTTAGCAAATAATTTATTTTAGTAAGAAGTAACCTTACCTTTAGATACCGCTAAAGTGAGCAGTAAGTTACATGAATTTAACAAAACACTAAGTGTATAAGTGAACATAACTAACCACGTATAAAAAATTCGGCTAACAGTGTGACTATTTCAGCGCTGGTTGTTTTTTAAAATGTTTACTTTTACAGGAGAAAAATCAGAACGTTACTGCCAATAGGGCACTAACGTTAGATGGTTTTAATCTTTGCAGTAGGATTAATTCGGAATGGTATTAGTTGTAACAACTGAGTTTTCTGTCTACTTTTTAACGCCTGACACCCTCGCCCATTCACCATCAATAGCAATAGGTTGCATATCAAAGGTATCGCTATACAGGGTGTTTATCTCTTCTGCTTGATTATCTAGGATACCTGACAGCACTAACTTTCCACCGGGTTTGCAGTATCCACTGATAACGGATTTTAACTCCCTTAAAGGACCAGCGAGAATATTGGCAAGCACGACATCAGCTTGAAGCTCTGGTTGATGTTCTGGCAGATATAATTCAATTTTATCTCCCACATCATTACGATTTGCATTGTCTTGGCTAGCCAATAACGCCTGAGGATCGATATCAATTCCTACTACCCGCTTAGCTCCTAACTTAAGTGCAGCAATACCCAAGATGCCCGAGCCACAACCAAAATCAACCACAGTAGCCTTAGACAGCTCTAAACTATCAAGCCATCTTAGACATAAACTAGTGGTTGGGTGTGTGCCTGTACCAAAAGCTAATCCCGGATCGAGCATCACGTTCACTGCGTTTGGATCTGGAACATCTCGCCAGCTCGGGCAAATCCATAACCGCTCACCAAATTGCATAGGGTGAAAATTTTCCATCCACTCCCGCTCCCAATCCTTATCTTCAAGTTGGTCTAGCTTGTGATTAAAGTTTTTACCTAACAGCTTGGATTTACCTAATTGGCTAACCACACGAGACATATTGTATTCTGCGTCATACAAGCCGACTATTTGGGTGTCTGGCCAAAGCATCACTTCTCCGGGCTTAGGCTCATACATAGGTGTATCTTTAGCATCAACAAAAGTCACAGCTTGCGCACCATTGGCCGATAACATTTCGCCGATTTGTTCGGCGTGTTCAGCCTGGCTGTTGATTTTTAATTGGATCCAAGGCATTAACAAACTCAATATTAGAAATTTTATGCAGTATAACATTAGTCAGGGGCAGCTATGTACAGGCATAAAAAAAGAGCGATAAACGCTCTTTTTAATGGTGTTTTTTGTTCTTATGACAACTTAATGACCGCCCATACCTAGCTTCTTCTCTAGGTAATGAATGTTCGCGCCACCAGCGGCGAAGGCTTCATCGGCCATTATACTTTTTTGCAGATCGACATTAGTTTTAATGCCACCAATGACCAATTCGTCTAATGCATGACGCATTCTGGCTATGGCCACTTCTCTGGTCTCACCATAAGTGATCAATTTACCAATCATTGAATCGTAGTAAGGTGGCACAACATAATCAGTATATATATGCGAATCCCATCTCACGCCCAATCCACCTGGCGAGTGAAACTTAGTGATTTTTCCAGGACTAGGAATAAAGGTTTTTGAATCTTCGGCATTGATACGACATTCAATCGCATGACCTTTAACTTGTACTTGGTCTTGAGAAATCGTCAACGCATAACCTGAAGCAACCCGCAATTGTTCTTTGATTAAATCAATACCAGTAATCATTTCAGACACTGGGTGCTCTACCTGAATACGGGTATTCATTTCGATAAAGTAGAATTCACCATCTTCAAACAAAAACTCAAAGGTACCTGCACCGCGATAATTGATATCAACACAAGCTTGGCAACATCTCGCACCAATAGCTGCACGCATTTCAGGTGTAATGCCCGGCGCTGGCGCTTCTTCAACTACTTTTTGGTGACGACGTTGCATAGAGCAATCACGTTCACCTAAGTGTATGGCGTTACCTAGACCGTCTGCTAATATTTGAATTTCCACATGACGAGGGTTTTCAAGAAATTTTTCCATGTACACAACATCATTATTAAATGCTGCGCCGGCTTCACTTTTAGTCATTGCGATAGATGAAATCAGTTCGCCTTCATGGCGGACAACACGCATACCACGACCACCACCACCACCAGCAGCTTTAACAATGATTGGATAACCAATCTCACTTGCTAATTTTTTATTGAATGCTTCGTTCTCACCAAGAGGCCCATCAGAACCAGGCACACAAGGTACACCAGCACTTTTCATCGACCTAATCGCTGAGACTTTATCACCCATTAAATTAATGGTGTCGGCAGTTGGGCCAATAAAGGTAAAGCCACTTTTCTCAACAGCTTCAGCAAAATCAGCATTTTCAGCTAAAAAACCATAACCGGGATGTATAGCATCAGCGTCTGTCACTTCTGCTGCAGCGATAATACGAGGAATATTAAGATAACTTTCTGTTGCCGACGCTTTACCAATACAAATCGTTTCGTCAGCTAATAACACATGTTTGAGTGACTCATCGGCAGTCGAATGCACTGCCACAGTCTTAATGCCTAACTCTTTACAGGCACGCAAAATACGCAGGGCGATTTCGCCGCGATTTGCAATAAGGACTTTTTTTAACATTGTCATAGACCTTTTATTCAATCACAAACATAGGTTGGTCGAATTCAACTGGCTCTTGATTTTCTACTAAAATTTGGGTGACAACACCGGCCTTGTCAGATTCAATTTGATTCATCATTTTCATCGCTTCGATAATACAAAGCGTATCGCCTACATTAACTTTTTGGCCTACTTCAACAAAAGATTTAACGCCAGGAGATGAAGAACGATAGAAAGTACCCACCATAGGTGAACACATAGTGTGGCCATTTATGACTGGTGCAGCTTCTGGAGCAGGTGCAGCGGGTGCTACTTGAGCAACAGGCGCAGCCAGCTGGGGTTGTGGCGCATATTGCATTGGTACAGCCTGAGCAGCTGCGCCACCACGGTGAATACGCACTGATTCTTCACCCTCAGTGATTTCCAATTCAGATATGCCAGACTCTTCTACTAGCTCTATCAATTTTTTAATTTTACGTATGTCCATTTTTTTCTCTCTAATCAGTTAGTCAGCAAGCAAGTTTTGCTGATGTTTATTTTGCTAAATATTGTTTGGCCGCCATTAAAGCGAATTCGTAACCTTGAGCGCCTAATCCACAAATTACCCCTTGGGCAATGTCGGATAAGTAAGAATGCTGCCTAAACGCTTCTCTGGCATGTACATTGGATAAATGCACTTCAATAAAAGGAATGGACACACTTAAAAGCGCATCTCTTAATGCAACACTGGTATGCGTAAATGCACCTGGATTGATAACAATAAAATCTATTTGTTCAAAGGCTTGATGGATTGTATCAATTAACTCATGTTCAGCATTTGACTGCACATGGGCTAAACTCAAACCTATCGAATCTGCATAGATGTTTAGATTATTGACAATTTGTTGTAAATTTTGTGAGCCATACGTTGCGGGCTCACGTTTACCCAACATGTTCAGGTTTGGGCCATTGATAACTAATACTTTCACTGGTTTACCATTTTAATAACTAATGATTTCATGCAGCGTTTCTGAATACGAAACAGTACATTTAAAAATCATTTTTAGTGTAATAAACACACAATAACTTAAATTATCCGACCATTATAGAGAGCAAATAGAAATTAGCAGCAAAATACTGGTCTTATCAGCGAAGATTGCCGCAAAGTTGACGAATATTATGTTTTTGTTAGGGCTAATTTACCACTTAATCGGGGCACCTGTTTAATTTGAACTACATTGCACATATTCATATTGGCTGCCACACACAAACGAGTTTGTTAGGAAATTTTCTTGGTGACTTTGTCAAAGGCAGTCAACTGCAATATTTACCTTTTGAAATTGAACAGGGCATCCGTTTGCATCGAAGTATTGATGTATTCACTGATTCACATCCATTAATCAGTGAGTTAAGGCAAAATTTGCCTCGTGATATTCGAAGGATGGCAGGCGTAATCATCGATATTTATTTTGATTATCTGTTAATGCAAACGTGGAATGATTACTCTAGCACTGACTTTAACAAAGTATTCACCCAGTTTTACCAACAACTTGAACAATTTTCGCTACCTAATAATTCACACTTTAATAAACAGGCCGAACGCTTAAAAACCCACCAATGGTTAAATGAATATATCCATATTGAAACTTGCTACCGAGCATTTTTAAGTATTGAGAATAGATTAAATAATAGAATTATATTTGCCGACAAGGCTCAGTCTTTTATACTCAAACATGGCGAACAACTTGAGTCTAGCTTTGAACAGTTTTATCCTGAGTGCCTCGATCACGGGCTGCAATTTGTTCAGTCTTACGATCCTTCCTAATAACCGCGAGAAATAAAGTATGCCCGTATACGAAATTCATCATCCTTTGATCCAACACAAAATAGGCTTAATGCGTGAACAAGGGATTAGCAGTAAGGACTTTCGGGAACTAGCCAGTGAAGTAGGCAACCTATTAACCTACGAAGCCACTAGAGAGCTGGAAACTGAGGTGGTCGAGATCACCGCTTGGGATGGGCAAAAAATACTGATTAAAAAAATAAAGGGCAAAAAAATCACTGTTGTGCCTATTTTGCGCGCGGGTTTAGGCATGTTAGACGGTGTATTGAGACTCATACCCAATGCCAAAATTAGCGTAGTAGGTTTGTACCGTGATGAAGATACTCTGCAACCCGTCGCTTATTTCGATAAAGTGGTAAAAGATGTACCAAAGCGTACGGCACTAATTGTAGATCCTATGCTGGCTACTGGTGGAACCCTCATCGCCACCATTGATTTACTTAAACAAAAAGGCTGTAAACACATTATGGGGTTGTTTTTAGTTGCCGCACCAGAAGGCTTAGCAGCAGTGAAAAACGCACACCCAGACGTTGAAATTTACACTGCAGCAATCGATGATAAACTGAATGAACAGGGATACATTTTGCCAGGGTTAGGTGATGCCGGCGATAAGATTTTTGGTACTCGATAATACCAAAAAGCATACGCTTTCTGAAATATAAGATATATTAGTGTATAAGGTAGTGTCTTTTGCTTTTTGTTTGTGAATCTAATTAAATATGCGCATATGCAAATCGATAAATAGGACTCACTACGGGCCAATGAATTATTATCTTTTAGTTCCTCTACTATTACTTTTAATTCCATTTATGAGTACTAGTGCTCCATTGATTTTGGAGCCAACCTTCTCCCGCTTATCCACAGAAAATGGTTTAACTCAAAATACCATCAACTCACTATTATTAGATAGTGAAGGTTTTTTATGGTTGGGTACTAGTGAAGGATTAAATCGATTTGATGGATATCAAAACCATCAAATAGTGGGGCCAAACAATGAGTTTAATGATGCACCAATAAGTTATCTGTTTCAGGATTCGAAAAAAAACCTTTGGATTAGTAATTCAATTAACGGTGTCCATCAATACAACCTGAAGAATAACACCATCAAGAAAGTGATTGACCAACGGTTGAAGTATGACAATCAATTTGTCCAAGATGCGAGTTACATCAGCGAGGATAAGGAAGGCAATATCTTGTTTTCAATGGATGAGGGAGTGTTTTCTTACTCATACGTTACCGATCAACTTTCTGTTGAGTATTCGCTGCCAGATGAAATGATTAAAAACGGAGATTTTGTTAGAGCCCACTCATTGTCTCAAAACATTCTTTTTATCGGAACAACAGTGGGTTTATATGCTGTTGTAAAAGGACAGAAAACACCTCTTTTAATTAACCACCTCCACTCTGTTGAACAGACAATAGATAACATGAACGTCAAAGTATTATTTGCAGGCGACAAAAATACATTATGGATTGGAACAGTTGAGGGACTGTTTAGTTTATCTATTTCTCAAGTGAAGGCCTTTATCCTTGGAACTCACCCGGCTCCAGAAGCTAAGCTACATATTAAAAGTCGAAATATTTGGAAATTAGGCCTCTTCAATAACAATGTATTTTATGTCGCCACAGATAAAGGGCTGTTTAGCTACCAAACTGAAAGTGAACAGTTACAGCATATATTCCTACCCACTGACAGCCGAGACTATATATCCAGCGACGTTTTAAGAGACTTAACAATAGACAGTAACAATAATATTTGGGTGGGCTCCGAAGCCGATGGCGCTATCTACTGGACTCCTAAAACCACACTTTTTACCAATATTTATAACACTCGGGGAGGAAGAGAGAAAAGAGTCCTCAGTCACAACAACGTCTGGAGTATGCTCCAACAAGATGAAGATACACTGTGGATTGGCACACGAAATGGCCTTAACTTATTAAATCTAACCGACGGTTCTACACAGAGGTTTTTAGTCTCTAGTGATGAAAAGGCGCAATATTCATCCTCCTCAATTAATAACATCGAAGCTGGCAAAGACAATCAACTTTGGTTAAATACCGGTGCGGGGCTGTTACGATTTGATAGTAAGACTGGGAAAAATCATCCGCTAAAAATAAACAGTGTTGAAGATGAAACCATTCTAAATTCAAGTGTTTGGGACATTTTAGCTACATCAGAAGGTGAGTTGTTGCTGTCTGCTAACGCAGGTTTTTTTCGTTATTCGCCAGATACCGGTAAGGTCAACAAAATCGAGCAACTATCTGCATCTGTAGATTCACGCAATTCGGTTGGTTTCATTGATGGCGTAAAACCTAACACTATACTTATTAGTGCACATGGACAATTGTGGCAGATGGATAACACTACGAGCCAAATGACACTCATTCATGAAGCTCCTCTAAAGCAATTAAAAGCAAGAGTTTACCCTAATGATGTGTTAATCGATGCTAATGATATTATGTGGATTACTTATCCAGGTTATGGATTGGTCGGTATTGACAGCCTGACATATGAAAAGAAGTTTTTTTACAATCAACAAAACCTCCTGCCTACTAATTCAGTCTTCGATATGCAACTAGACAAAAAAGGCAATATTTGGTTGAGCACCAACTCTGGACTAATTAAGTTTTCTACCGAAAACCACCACATACAAAAATTTGATCACGAGCAAGGTTTGACCAATAGTGAGTTTAATGCAGATACAAGTCTCTCTTTGTCAGATGGGCGTCTGGTGTTCGGCTCTCCAAAAGGGCTTATCTTTTTTGATCCTTTTAAAGTAGACGCAGAAAAGAATACTGAGATTAAAGTCGCCATTACAGACATCATGTTAGTCTCTAATAAAGTAGATATGCCTTTTGCAAATTTAGACGGGCATTCTATTCAGCTCAATCACGAAGATGTAGGACTTTCGATACATTTTTCTACTCTTGAGTATCACAACCAAAAAAGCACTCGATATCAATATCAACTGACTGGCAAAAACAACTTAGTTTACCCAATTACCACAAACCCTGAGGTGATGTTTCCTAAACTCGATCCCGGTCAGTATGTTTTCTCAGTCTTAGCATTTAATTCAGAAAGCGGCGCTAAATCTAAACCTGCAATAGTTAATATTAAAGTCAATTATGCCCCTTGGGCATCGCCTTTGGCATACATGCTTTATTCTATAATTGGTTTAATTGTGCTGTTGTTTCTTTGGCAGTATCGCCGCGCCCATAACTCTCGATTAGCCACCGCACATTTAGAAGCCATTCAAAGTAAAGATAAGCTGACCCTCGCGTTAAATGCCAGTAATAGCGGAATTTGGGAATTTCAAACTAAACAAGATGTATTTCTTATTTCTAAAATGGGCGACGAGATCTCCAGTAAAAAAGCCATGAGTTTTCAGGAGCATCTATCTGTTATTCATAACATAGACAAAACTCGGTACACGTCAGCGTGGAAAAACTTTTTAGCTGACAAAAACTCCACACTCGATATTAGCTATCGAATGGCGACTAAAGATAATACTTGGTTATGGTTCCGAGACGTAGGCAAAGTGGTCGACACGAGTAAAGAAGGTAAGCCCCTTCTGATAACGGGTACTTATACTAATATTACTGAATCCGTTGTCGACCAAGAGAATTTGCGTTTGTTTGGAGAGGCGTTCAAACATACTTTGGACTGGGTCATTATTTACAACCACAAATATTATCCAATCGCTTTTAATGATGCATTTAAGAAACATTTTGACCTTGCAGATGATGCACATGCGCCAAAAGAGCTGGTTAATATACTCAAATTACAGACGCCTGAAACCGCTAAGTTCTGGAAAAAAACGTTTGCTGTTGAAGCGGGTCAACATTGGCATGAGGAAGATAAAATACTTTTACCTAATGGCGACACTCGCGATATTACTGTGCATATTCATGCCGTAGCAAGTGTTCACGATAAGACTAAAATTGAAAATTTTTTAGTCATTATTGCTGATATTACTGAACAAAAAGCAGCGGAAGCAAAACTTTTAACTTTGGCAAATTACGACTCTCTTACCGGCTTGCCTAACAGAGCCTTACTCCTAGATAGAATCGAAAGAGGCTTAGAACATGCCAGAAGAAACACCAAAAATATGGCAGTGTTTTTTGTCGACTTGGATAAATTTAAGCAAGTAAACGATAGCCTAGGACACAAAGCAGGAGATGAGTTACTTATCATTATTGCTAAGCGTCTTGAAAACAAGCTGCGTAAAGAAGATACGGTTGCGCGCTTAGGCGGAGATGAGTTTGTCATTATGATAGAAGATGTTATTTCAGCACAGGACATCAGTGCTTTAGTGACCGAGATTAGCGATATAATTGATAAACCAGTTACCTTAAACTCACAAACCGTAAGTGTATCTTCTAGTATTGGCATTGCCATGTATCCTGGTGATGGACTTAGCGCCGAAGAACTGCTCAAAAATGCAGATATCGCGATGTATCATGCTAAAGAACAAGGCAGAAGTAACTTTCAGTTTTTCACCCAACAAATGGATGAATTAGTGAAAAGTAGGCTTAAATTAGAAAACCAGTTAAAAAAAGCACACCAAGCCAAAAAGTTTGAAAATCACTACCAACCTATATTTAATTCTGACAGCCAAAAAATAGAAGGCTTTGAAATTTTGATGCGCTGGCCAACTCGCAAAGGCATGGTGCCCCCAGATGAGTTTATTCCAGTTTCAGAAGAGCTGGGATTAATAGAGCAAATGACCTTAGATGCTTTTGAGCGGGCTATGCCAGTACTCAATGGATTGCGCCAAGATGGCTTTAGCGGGTATCTTTCGGTAAACCTGTCGGCTAAACATTTTGATAATCAAACTTCAATTGATAAAATCATGCAGCTCCTGGAGCAACATGACATGCCGGTTCAAGCGATTCGTTTTGAGATTACCGAAAGTGCCTTGATGCGCGATTATCACAAAGCGCTAACCTTTATGACGCAAATACAACAAAAAGGCTTTTTAATTGCGCTGGACGATTTTGGTACCGGATTTTCATCCCTTAAATACCTTAAAGAGTTCCCAATAAATATCATAAAAGTCGACAAAAGTTTTGTTGATGACATAGGTACAAATAAAAATAATGAAGCCATTATCCTCACGACGCTAAGCATGGCGAAACAACTCAACATGAGCTGTGTTGCTGAAGGTATTGAAACGAAGGAACAGGTCGAGTTTTTTCACAAAAACAAATGTCGTCATTTGCAAGGGTATTACTTTTCTAAACCTGTTCCTGCTGCAGATATCCCGGCACTGTTGGTAAAAACTTGGGAAGTCTAATTAAATATAAAAGGTAGCGATTGATACTTTCCAAAGGGTTTAGCCTGATAAACGGCAAAGTGTAAATGTGGTAAAGATGAAAATCCGGTGTTACCCGAATAACCTATTTTTTGGCCCGCTTTTACAACCTCTCCCCGGGTAACCGTAACGCCATTTTTTTTCAGATGATAATATTCACCTGTTGTATCATCCCCATGCAAAATCACGACATAGTTGGCATATTTAGCGTATCTTCGACTCGCACCTCCTCGCGTATTCTTCTCTACTAAATCAATCACTACTCCCGCTCTGGCGGCGTATATGGGGGTGCCAACAGGCATGGCAAAATCAACTGCATATTCAGATGCACCTCTATGACTAAAACCACCACCAAACCCCTGCACTATAGGATAATAATCATCCTCGGCATAAGGATATTGATACACATAATCCACTTGGTGCACCGCCAGCATATTGCCAGGAGCCCAATAAAAAGATTCGTCATACCAGATTTTTCGATTTGTATTGATGGCTTGCAAATCAAGTACTTTCACTCGCTGATGGCCCTGCAGTACTTGGTTTACAATATGTTTGCGTTGGTTTGAGGAGGATGTTTTTAAGTTACTGGTATCAATTTCTAATGTGACGGTCAGCACAAAAGGTTTTTTATTGTAAAGCCAATAACTCACTTGTTTATTCTTTTCTATTTTCTCAACACATGCCCAATCAGCCATGCAGTATTGACCTGATTTCGCATAAGAACTAAAGCTAATAAACATCCAAAATAGTGGTACAAAACATTTAACCAAAGAGCGTAATGTTAATGAACCACACACAATTACACCAAGCTCCGCTTAGTTAGAAAAAAGGTTATTTACGTGTTGGGCAAAAGGCTCTGCACGCATAAAACCTGTCACTCTAGCTGAGCTTATTTCTTGTCCTTGAGTATCAAAAAACAGTATTGTTGGCAAACCTAATACTGAAAAATGTTGTTGAAATGCTATGTTAGAATCGGTGCTATCAGTTAAATCAATTTGCATCAAAACTGAGTTACTTAAGGCAGCAACAACCTGACTATCTGAAAAGGTATATTTCTCAAATTCTTTGCAGGCTACGCACCAATCAGCATAGAGATCTAACATCACTGTCTGACCTTGAGCATTGGCCTCGGCTAATGCTTGATTAAAGTCTTCGAGATTAGTGACTTTACGAAATTCTGGGTGGGCTATGCTGCTTTTGCCCAATTGAGTCACACTATTGTCGTGACCTATAGTGTTGATTGTTTGGTATCCGTAACCAGCCGAAACGAACAACCCAATAAATATGAGTAATGCACGCAGACCTTTATAAAAAGTGGTTGGGCTGTTTTGATTCATTACATAAAAATAAGTAAAAGTAGTTAACCCAAGCAATGCCCATGCAATATCGGTAGCAACATGGCTAACTAAACGTTCTACAAACATAATGGCCACTGCTAACATCATAAAGCCAAAAGTGACTTTAACCACATTCATCCAGTTACCTGCTTTGGGCAATAACTTACCACCGGTAATACCAAATAAAATCAAAGGTATACCCATACCTAAACTCAGCACATACAAGGCACTAAATCCCAACACCAAATCACCACTTTGGGCAATAAATAACAAAATCCCTGTTAACGGCGCCGTAGTACAAGGCGAAGCTACCAAGCCAGAAATGGCGCCCATAGCTAATACCCCTAGATAACTACCACTGGTTTGTTTATTACTCATAGCATTGAGTTTTTCTTGCCATGAAGAAGGCAATTGCAACTCATAAGCACCAAACATCACCACTGCCAACAACACAAAAATTACAATCAAAGCAATTAAAATAGCAGGATGTTGTAAGCCTGCCTGAAACTGCACACCAGCCGAGGCTACTATCAGCCCCAATAGCGAGTAGGTAATTGCCATTCCCTGTACATACACAAATGACAAAGTGAAAGCACGAGATGTGCTAATGGTTTTACCTTGACCAATCACAATACCAGACAAGATCGGATACATAGGGAACACACAAGGGGTAAATGCTAAACCTATACCTAGACCTAAAAACAATAACAGAGTAATAAACAAACTTTGTTCACTGGACAATAAACTAGCTAACTCAAACTGCTCTGAAATTGGTACTTGAGTGGTTGATTCATCACTATTACTTGCCACATCTGGTCCAGACTCAACTACCGAATTCGAGCCAACTTGATTCAAATATACTTCTTTAGTGGTCGGCGGATAACATAGTCCCGCATCTGCACAGCCTTGGTAACGTATCTTAACTATGCCATCTTGCACCGACGACACAATTGCATAAGAAATATTTAGTTGCCCACGAAATACGTCCGACAAACCAAAAAACTCGTCTTCAACTTGCTCGGCAACAGGGAACACAGGCAAACCCAGCTCAGCTTGTTTAACCACTGTTTTGAATTGTTTTTTATATAAATAGTAACCTTCCGCTATTTTCCAGCTGAGGGTGACTTGATCACCGTTTTGCACAAAGTCGAACTGGAATGCCTCATCAACTTGCAAAAATTCTGGTTCATCAGCAAACAGATCAGCCAAGGGATCGGAAGTTTGTGCCATACTCGAAAAAGAGAAAAAACCAAAAGTAAGCAGTAAAACTAAATATCTAAAACTAAAATTCATCAACAACACTTCTTATAAAAGGTAGCTTGGCAAAATACCAATGCGGATTGGTTAAACTTTAATGGATAAACCTTAACAAACAATTAAGACTATTATACCCATATCACTTTGTGTAGAGACCCACACTTAGTCAGGCAAATTTCACTAATGAGTTAAATAACCCAAATTTAAGATAAACATACTCTAGTCAGTAAACTCGTTAGACAAACCAAGCAACACTCTGTAACAATGCGTCACTTGGCTTTTGGATTTTTAGTCCCAGTATCATAACAAATACAATTACATAAATAGGGTATACATAAAGCTTACAGCGTATACCTCAAATAACGAGGCATCTTTGTTTAAACTATTTTTATTATTCGCCATTTTACCTATTGTCGAAATCGCCATATTGATCAACGTGGGCGAACAAATTGGTGGTTGGTACACTGTGGCCATTGTTATTTTAACTGCCTTCGCTGGTGCGCACTTAGTCAGGCAACAAGGGATCAGCACTTTGATGCAAGCCCAACAAAAAATGCAGGTAGGCACTATGCCTGGTCAAGAAATGGCTGAAGGTTTATTATTGGTGATTGCAGGTGTGTTATTAGTCACCCCCGGCTTTATCACAGACGGCATAGGTTTTTTATTGAGTTTACCTATGACCCGTCCATTAATTGCCAAAGGGTTGCTCAAACATTTATCCTTAAAGGTCGTGAATCAATCTTTTGATGGAAATTTTACTTCGTACCACCAGCAATCGCATTCGACGGAACAATCTGAGGATATCATCGAAGGTGAGTTTGAACGTAAGGATAAACCACCAGAAAATCCAGCTCTTAAGGATGACTTAAGAAAACCAAAGTAGTCTTAAACTTTACCGTTTCATTTAAATTAGCTGATTGTCCTATTACCGCTCTTTGAGCTAAGTTGTAATCCACCGATAAGAGCCAATGACTGCTATGCGAATTTTATTAGTTGAAGATGATTTGCCACTCGCCAGAGCTTTGCATCAATCGCTGAGAACTGAGGGGTTTATAGCTAACCATGTCGCTGATGCTAAATCGGCACTGCTGACCATAGATACCAATGAGTGTGACATGCTTATCCTCGACTTAGGTTTACCTGATATGGATGGCCTAGCGTTACTCAAACAAATTAGAAAAAAAAATGTCGCATTACCCGTACTGATATTAACTGCTCGAGACTCCATTGAAGACAAAATCAAAGGGTTAGATCAAGGGGCAGATGATTACCTGAGTAAACCTTTTGATGTAAACGAACTGATCGCCCGTTTACGTGTTATTGAGAGAAGATTAGGTACGGCAACCAGCTCTACCATTACTATTGGCGAAGTAAACTTAGACTGCGCTTCTCATGAATTAACTGTTGCAGGTCAGTTAATAGAACTATCCCGCAAAGAGTTTATGTTGTTAAAGGTACTCTTAGAACAAGCTGGACGAATACAATCACGAGAACAACTGGAGTCTAAGTTATATGAGTGGGGTGAAGAAGTAGCCAGTAACGCAGTTGAAGTACATATTCACCACCTGCGTAAAAAGCTCCCAGAGGCTTTTATCAAAACTATCCGCGGTGTAGGGTACAGTATTAAAGCTTCTACCAATATAGAGTCCTAAGTTTGTCTATACGCCGCTATTTAACCCTGATTTTATTGTCGGTGATTACTCTAGTCACTTTTGCAGCAGCCATTCAGGGTTACCGTAGCAGTATGGCCAAAGCCACCAGCGTATTTGATAATGAATTACGTTCATTGACCCATGTATTGATCAACATTACCGACTTAAGTACCCAATCACTAGCACCACAACCAAACGCGGCATTTGTGTTTCAAATATGGCACCAAAACAAGTTGATATTTAGCTCTCATCCAAAGTTGAAAACCGCAATTAGTGACTTCAAAAATACATTCTCCGAGCATAACTTTTTAGCACAACGTTGGCGTACTTATGGGCATTTTTTTGAATCTAACAACAAATGGGTTTTAGTTGCTCAACCTGTAAATAGACGTTTTGAGCTGGCTGAACAAATGATTTTAGCTGCTGTCACTCCACTTGTACTGTGTATTCCACTGTTAGCTATTATTATATTTTTATTGGTCAGTTCAGGCTTGCGTCCATTAAGGCTTTTGTCCGAGAACTTGCGGACAAAAAAAACCGACGACCTTAGCCCAATTTTGCAGCAAAATCAGCGCAACGAACTTAGCCCAGTGTTAGAAACGTTAAACCAATTATTTGAGCGATTAAACGCTGCGTTTTCCCGAGAAAAACGCTTTGCCTCTGATGCAGCCCACGAATTACGCACCCCACTAAGCGTGTTAAAAATTAATGCTCATAATTTGGCAATTGAACTTAAAAATAACCCTACAACACACACCAACATACAATACCTGCAACAAGGTATCGAACGCATGAGTCATGTAGTAGAACAAATATTATTACTCAATCGCACTAACCCTGAACAATACCAAGGCCAGTTTAAACAACTAAATACTGCTGCACTTTGCCAAACCGTTATTGCCAGTTTATTCCCACAAATTGAGGGCAAGAAACAAGAAATAGAACTAGTCGGGCAAGGTACAAGTATTCAAGGTGATGAGTTTTCACTCGGCATACTGCTACAAAATTTAATCTCCAATGCGAGTAAATATTCGCCACAGGGCTCGTTGATTAGAGTGACATTGAAGACAGTGGATAATCAGGTGGTTATTCAAGTAGAAGATGCGGGTCCTGGTATTGAGAAATCCGAATATCAAAGAGTATTTGAACGTTTTTACCGAATTGGCGGCGACCGGCATAGCAGTAAAACACCCGGGTGTGGTTTAGGGCTAGCCATTTCAAAACATATTGCTGATTTGCATAAAGCCTCTATAAAATTAAGCCGTTCAAAACAATTATCGGGCTTATCGGTAGAGCTGTTTTTGCCACAAGGTCAGCCTAATGCATAAGCTAATAAGCTACACCACACTATCTATTGGCACATTATGCGTCTTGTTTTGTTTCCCCACTTTAGCAGCGGTTACTGAATATCATGTTCAGCTCAAAGATCACCTCTTTTTTCCATCGCTTATCACCATTCCAGCAAACCAAAAAGTCAAATTGATAATTGAGAATCAAGACAACACACCAGAAGAATTTGATAGTTTTTCACTAAACCGAGAAAAGGTTATTTTTGCCAATCAAAAAGCAACAATATTTATTGGCCCACTGAAGCCCGGGGAATACGATTTTTTTGGTGAATACAATCCCCACACAGCCCGAGGCATGGTAATTGTCGAGCATCAACAGGAGCCGCTTAATGTTAATTAATACGGTAATTTTGTTTTTGCGCGATGCTTTACCCATTTTTGTATTGATTGTGTACCTATATGAGCATCTTCCAGCTAATAAGTTGTGGTTGTTAAAAAGCGTTATCGCTGGTGCCCTTTTGAGCTTTTTATATATCAATCAAATTAATATAATTAGTCAGTGGTTTGATGGTAAAGGTATCGAATTATTCCTGTGGGTGTCTCAATCTATTGTCTACTTTTCAACCCTTATTTTGGCCTATGAATTAAGCCGTAATCACTCTACAAACAGGCTTTTTTTGCATTGGGTAGCGGGTCTAATGATCAGCTTAACCATGGTGTCTAAAGGCAGTAATTTTGTCTTGTACCTTGATGGCTATTTAAACCAAAGTAATGTACTGCAATCCATATTAATCGGCACATTTTTGGGTCTAGGTATTTGTCTAAGCTTAGCCACATTACTGTATTTAGCCGCACAATGGTTAAAGCAACGTTGGGGTCCATGGGCAACCTGGTTACTAGTACATATTTACGCTACTGGTCAATTCGCCAATGCATTGCCTTTATTGATACAGGTCGATCTTATTGATACTTCAGACACAGCATGGAGTAGTCAGTATTTAATTAGCAATGAATATGAATTCGGTCATCTATTTAACGTGTTATTTGGCTATCAGGCATCACCCTCTATTGATCAAATAATTGTTTATTTGCTAGCGTTATTTACTCCGCTGGCAGTTTTTTATTGGCTTGAGCTAAATTCAACTTCCCATCTAGGTAACAAACAATGAAAGCCATTTCTCGTGTCTCCATCGCGCTTTTTTACTGTCTTTTTAGCGCATCACTAAGCTGGGCTGACGGTATCCCTGTAGACAAAGTTTATCATCCTTACGTTTTGGCCAATGAGCGCGAATTGGAATGGCGTTTTACCTCTAGACAAAACGACGATGGTAATGTTTTAGCGCAACGCTTTGCATACGGACATGCAGTCTCAGAATACCTGACAATTGAAGGTTACATAGTAGGAGAAAGGGACGAACACGGCGATTTTGGTTTACAAGCCTATGAAATAGAGACGCGCTGGATGTTAACTGATCAAGGAGAGTTGTGGGCAGATTGGGGCATATTGTTTGAACTTGAAAAACAACATAAAGAGGACGTTTACGAATTTACCAGCGGCTTGTTATTCGAAAAAGAATTCACTCAAACTAGTTTAACTATCAACGCATTATTAGTTTATGAATGGGGTAAGGATATTCAAAATGAATTTGAAACGGAGTTTAGACTCAAGTATCGCTACCGATATTTGCCGGCCTTACAACCTTCTATCGAAATATACACGGGAGAGGATTTTGTGGGTGTTGGACCAGGATTTATGGGTATTCATCGGTACGAAGGGCAAAAACAATTAAAATGGGAATTGGCTTTCATTGCAGGCTTAAACGGCGATTCTAAAGACCACACCCAAGGTTCGCTCTTGAATATGAATTTTAATCCAGCTTCGCCCCATTAATCTTTTTCGTCTACAATAGCCCAATATTAAATTAGCTAGAAAAATCCCATGAAAGCCTGCGCCTGCCACATATTAGTCAAAGACAAAGCCCTAGCCGAAAAACTAAAAAGCCAACTCGACAAAGGTGGAAACTTTCACCAGTTAGCCAAAAAACACTCCACCTGCCCTTCTGGTAAAAAAGGAGGAGACTTAGGTGAGTTTAGCCCAGGTACTATGGTCAAAGCATTTGATAATGTGGTGTTTAAAAAAGAAATATTAACCGTACACGGCCCAGTGAAAACCCAGTTTGGTTATCATTTAATTAAGACACTTTATCGAAGTTAAACTAGGTTACTGCCAAATAAATAGTCCTCACTTAAAACCAATTTGAAAGAAAGTTTAACGCAAAAACCTAGGCACTATCGATAACACCAAAATTTTATACCCTGATCATGCAAAAAAGACTCAGAGTTATCGCCTTGCAATAGGGCTAAAGTCGCGAGTAATCCAGCTTGGATACAGTGAGGAGCAGCAACGGTCACGGATCTTGCGGCATTTTCAATCGGATACCCTGTTTTAGGATTAAGAATATGACTGTAACGTTTACCATCTTTTAATAGATAACGCCTAGCATCTCCACTAGTAGCAAGGCCGCCATTGAAAATTTTTAAGGTGCTAATAGTACCTTGATTTTCATCTGCACTTTCAATACCGATATACCAAGGCTGCTTATTTTGACGTGGCCGAGTTACTTGAATATCGCCTCCAAAATTCACCACGACTGAAGTAGTTGGGGCATATTCAGAACATATCTTGGCCACACAATCCACAGCATACTCCTTACCTATGCCGCCAAAATCCAACTCCATTGACTTGCTTAATAGGATTGAAGTCTTATCATATTTGACTTTCTTCCAACCGATATAAGGCATGAGTGCTTTTACTACTTCAGGCTTCGGTAAATTATCTGAGCCATCAAAGTTCCATGCTTTTCGCAATACCCCAGAGGTAATGTCAAACATGCCTCCACTTAACTCAAAACAGCTTTTAGCGAATTCCAGCAAACGAAAGATTTCATCGTCTATGGCAACTGGCTTACCACGACTATTATTAATTTCGCTCATAGGATTACTGGGTAGATAGCGACTAAATTTCTGTTCAATACGTTTTGTTTCATCAAAAGCGAGGGAAGTTAAGCGATTAGCCAGTAAGCAGTCCTGCGTTTCAATTAGTAAATCACAAGGACTGGCCATAGCAGAAAAGCGACCAATAATATGGTCGCCTTTTTGCTCTATTGAAAAATCGCTAACTGACAAGGGCAGCCCTTAAGATAAAAGACTAGATTAGAAGCTATAACTAACTTGTGCAATTATCGCTTTAACACTTGGATATAAATCTAACTGCTGCAACGCTCCAGGCGCTTCAAATCCAGGGTTTTTAGTATCTTGTTGATAATACTCCAACCTAAATGCCCACTCATTACCACTCGGCATTTTCATTCCATATTTTAGGCCAACCGTGTAAGCGGTCATTTCACCTAAACGATAATCTGCACTAGCAAAGGTAGGTAACGTTGTTCCTTCCAGTAAGAATGGTTTATAAAACTCAGCAGCTCCTTGTTGATAGTACCTAAAATGTGGCTGAATATAAGTATTGCCAGTCAAATTAAAGCGTAATCTAGAATCAATTGTATGGGAATTAATCTCCCAGTCATCTGTAGCGTATCGATAGGAAATATCGGCAACACCGCTATCCAAGGCGTACTTTGTTTGCCAATAAAAACTATGTCGGGTGCGCTCTGTTGGTCTGTCCTCATGCACTAACGACTGAGTCAACCCTTGATCGTTAACCACACTCAACACCTTAAAGGGGTCGGTGTGATAGCCATCAGACGTTGAGAAGCCATAGTTAAATTGCATCAACATTCGTCGATTGATAATTTGCGTCACGCCAAGCATCAAATCTATTGTGCTTTTATCGTCTGTATCTGTTTGCCTTGTCGCGTCAAAAGCGGCTTGATAGGCTTGCTCATTAGCGAATTGACCTTGGTCGATAACCATTTCAGAAAAAGCTAAGGGGCGCCCACCTTCAGGATCGATAGTGTCATAAGCTAAAGATAATCCGGCAGAAACCGTAGTGTTTTTCTGATAAAAATCTTTGGCGAGAGAACCATTAACCGAAATAGATAGGTAGTCATACTCTTTCGAAAGGTGTACCCCAGTGCTACCACGCATATCGTCCCAAAGTGGTTGAGTCCACTGTGCTTCTAGTTGTACACGGGTATCCTTAAATGTGTCATCTAAAGGTATTTCATCCGCTTGAATATCATATTGACCTTTACCTGAGGGACGAGTAAATGTTTGTGCGTTTGGTTGAGCAACGGCTCCTGTTGCAGAAGCTCCAGTAAGTGAATCAAGAACGATTTTTCCAGAGAAAATGTGCTCATCGCCAAAATCTTTTTTTGCTGACAACACACCTTCAACAGCGGTGACTCTGTCTGTTTCACCGTAATACAACAAAGCTGTATCCATTTCCCACGCACCTTCATCGGCTTGCACCATTGGAGTTGTGCCTAACAACGCGCAAGTCGCTGCGGCAAGCGCAGTATTAATATTAGCTACTTTTTTGGGTTTATTGGTTATCTTATTGTTTGATGTTAATTGCATCCACAACCTCCACCAGCAAATGCACGACCACCACTAGTGGCTTCTTTACTAAAATAAATATGGTCATCTAAACCAAGATCGTTACCATCAGCGTCCAAAGCCATTTCTTCTTTGGCTAATAAATCGCGTTCCCATGGCTGAACTCCAAGGTTTGCACAACCTACAAGCTGGGTGCTTAATAAAAATGCGAGAATAATGCGGGCTTTTTTAAACATAACTGGCTACTCCTGTTCGTTAAGTAGTAAAACTAATTCTTGTTCGTATAAGGGTTCGCTGCGGGTGAAAAAACCTTTATGAGAAAAACGGATATTTCCCTTTTTATCAATTACGTAACTGCTAGGCATACCCAACAATTGATAGTCGCTAGCGATCTTGCCTTGAGGGTCATAAATGACTGGGATCTGAGCTGGTACTTTGTCTAAAAAGGCTTTTGCCAACGCTTTTTCAGTATCTAAATTGATGGCAATAATCTGCAAACCTTGTTCAACATATTTTTGCTGCATCTGGTTCATCCAAGGAAAAGATTTACGACAGGGCTTACACCAGCTAGCCCAAAAATCGAGATAAACAACCTGCCCTTTTAGAGCAGATAAATTGTCAGGTAACTGATCGTTCGAAATTACAAAGTCAGGAGCGGACATCTGCTGTGCAAAGCTTAGAGATAGCGGTGCAAAGCTAATGAAAATTAACAGTATACTTAAGCGGAGATGACGCAAAATATTTACCTTCTAAATAACATGTAGCCATTCTAGATGTTAAATCTTAAGTAAAGCTTAAGGCAATAAAAAAGCTCCCGAAGGAGCCTATTTAAATTCTTAGATAAAAAGTGTTATGAATCTACAGAGCCGCAGAAACGATAACCTTCACCATGAATGGTCACAATTAAATCGTCAGCGTTCACTTCTGACTCAAAGTGTTTACGAATACGGCGGATAGTCACATCAACGGTACGGTCATTAGGGCGTAATTCACGACCTGTCATTTCCATGATCAGTTGTTCACGCGTTAGAATTTTACCAGGGTTATTTAAGAACAAATGTAACGCTCTAAACTCACTACGTGGTAAGCGAAACTCTTTAGTGCTTGGAGAAATTAAGCTTCGACTATCGCCATCTAATATCCAACCGTTAAAACTTACTCGACTAGGTAAGTCATCATCTTCACTCGTATTAGAGGTACGAGCCAATAAGTTACGCGCGCGTATTGTTAACTCACGAGGATTAAAAGGTTTAGTAAGATAGTCATCGGCACCAATTTCTAGACCTAAGATTCGGTCAACATCATTGTCTCTTCCAGTCAAAAAGATTAGGCCTATATTTTTACGGCCTCGCACTTCGCGAGCCAAAATCAAACCATTTTTGCCGGGTAAATTGATATCCATAATGACCAGGTTGATGGTGTTGTTTTCGAAGATGTCGTGCATCTGTTCGCCATGTTCGGCTTCAAATACATTATACCCTTCAGCTTCAAACAAGCTTTTGAGGGTAGTACGTGTGACTACTTCATCTTCAACAATTAATACGTTAGGAGTCTGCATGTTTCAGGCCTGATTAGGAATTTGTGTAAAAGTTTATCAGAAAATATCTAAAAATCAGGGTTTTATCTAGCTAAACTTGCATATCTAAGCAAAATTTATGCATTTATTCCATTTTCAATGATAATTACATAAAAGAACCGTTAGGTACTTTGTTAATATCCACCTTTTTAACAGGAAAGAGAATTCTAAACTGAACGCCCTGATCGACTTCACTGACAATAGAAATTGACCCGTTCAAGGCTTGAGTCACGAGATTGTAGACTAAATGCATACCTAGACCACTCCCTCCCTGACCACGCTTAGTGGTAACAAAAGGATCAAAAATACGTTTACGTAAATGTTCTGGTATACCTTTTCCGTTATCTTTAAATTCAATGCAGATCTTAGTGTCATCCATAAACTCAATAGTAATATCTATTTGGCCTTTATCTATGTCTTCAAATCCATGAATAATAGAATTCATTATTAAGTTGATCATAACCTGGTTAATCGGCCCAGCTTTAGATTCAACCACCAAATCTGGAGCACAATGCACATTTATCTGATGGTTAACCTTTCTTAGTTTGGGCCGCATCGACATCAATATTTCGTCCATCAACTTAGAAAAAGAGAAGATACGATTATTTTCTGAAGACTGATCAACAGCGACTTGCTTGAAGCTAGAAATCAACTCAGCGGCTCGATTCAAATTACGATAAATAATATTGAGGTTTTCTTCGCCTTCGGCAATAAATTTTGACAACGAACTGGCTTTAAGTGTTTTGTCTTCAAAAGATCTACGCATATCAGACAATCGATCTAACATCATAGTGGATGCGGTGACACCAAGACCAATGGGAGTATTAACTTCATGGGCTACGCCGGCAACCATATCTCCCAAAGATGCCATTTTTTCATTTTGTACCATTTGACGTTGAAATTGATGGAGTTTTTCTAAGGTTTGGATTAATTCGCTGTTAGCCTCTTTTAAGGCCATTGTGCGTTGTTGTACTTTTTCTTCCAAACTCAAATTTAACTTTACTTGCTCGGCCTCTGCTTCGGTTTGCCGCTCCATATGCTCTTGGGTGCGTTGTAGCATGTTATTGAAAGCCCCACCAAGAATATCTAATTCTCTAAAACCATGCATTTCAGCTCGGCTGGAATAATCCCTTTGCCGCGATATACGCTGTACTAACTTAACCAAAATATCGATGGGTGTTGTAATCGCATTTTGTAGTTTTAAAGTCAGGAAAAAACAAATGAGCAGACAAATCACTAACACACTAATGGTCGTCCAAATTGACTGAGTTATCAGGTCTTCTAATGTATCAGCTGAAGCACGCAAATATACATACCCCAATATGTCATCATTTTCACAATCTTCAATAACACAAATAGGGCGAATCACCTCTACCGCGCCTTGGACGGTCTTAGGTTGATTGAGAGTGTTCACCTGTTCTAATTTAGGATTGACCGGTGCGATGCCTTTTTTGTTATAGCTAGCAAAAAAGTCAGGTTTGGACTGGCCGGTCATTTTATAGATATGCACATTTTCAATCAGTTCAGATGCAACGAGGGTTTTGAGATTTTCATCTTGAGCTGAGCCTTGATCTCTAATCATAGGTTCTATGGCGCCGCGACCAATCATATCCGCATAGATAACGACATCTTTTTGCAATGTTTGTCGATAAGTGCTGATTTGACTATACAAATTGACACCAGAAGACAAAATCAGCGACAAAGTTGTTATAGCCATAACTACCCATATAATCAGGCTTTTAATCGATAAAAATTTAATATCTGAAGGCATATTACTTGTAACGTATTCCTTGGTCAGATGACTTTTCACTAATGATACTGATACAAAAGTGGGCAAATTGAAACTAGCAGACTAAATTTACTCAGTTTTTCTCAATTAGAAAGATTAATAATTAATTAAAGTGACCATATCCTGTTCAGTTAACTGGTGTTTTTCTGCCAGCCGCTGAAGGGTAACTTTTTGATTTATTTGCTCAACTTTACTCGTTGTTTTTTTTGCCCTTTAAGATCACTCAAACAAATACAAATTACCTCGCCTTTTTCAACATCTAAAACCGCAACTGACAACGCGGCCTTTTTATACATAACATGCGGACAAGCTTTTTGCTTTTCCTCAACCTGCAAACATTTGGATGGCAATGCTTGTACTACTGTTGCCAGCCCGACCAACAGTAATAAACAAAAAACAATCATCACATTTTTCATCATTTTTTCTAACTTTGGTAGAGTGCTTGATAGTCTTGTGCTGCCGTTTCCCATGTAAAGCGGCTCTGCATGGCCCGTTGCTGAGTTAACGCATACACCTTAGGTGCCTCATGATAAAACAGCAAGGCTCGCTGTATACATGACAATAATGCGCTGCTATCAGGTTGTTCAAATATAAATCCCGTTGCAACATCTGGATTTTCTGCCAAATCTACCACTGTGTCTTTAAGCCCGCCAACAGCTCTAACAATCGGTAAAGTACCGTATGCCAAACTGTACATTTGATTCAAGCCACAAGGCTCAAACAAAGAAGGCATCAAAAAGAAATCACTACCCGCTTCAATCATATGTGCTTTACGTACACTAAAATCTTCTATAAACGCCAATTTCTTAGGATATCTATCTGCCACGTCTCGCAGAAACTGACTTATTTCAGGGTCGCCAGTACCAATGATGGCAACTTGTACCTCATGTTGCATCAACTTGTCTAACATAGGCAAAATAAAGCCAAATCCTTTTTGCTCAGTTAAACGACACACCATACCGATAACAGGTACACGCATTTTTTTTGGTAAACCTAATTCTTTTTGTAATGCTGTTTTACAGGCTTTTTTGCCGGATAAATCTGCATGATGATAATTTTTTGCAATATGTGGATCATCAATAGGGTCCCACTGACTATAGTCGCAACCATTTAAAATACCCGACACATCACGTCTTCTGTTTTGAAATTCATTAAATAAATGATGAGAGCCTAAAGGTGTCAGTAGTTCCTGCGCATAATTAGGACTAACAGCATTAATTTTATTGGCGTACCGAATTCCCATACGTACAAAATTTAGCGCATCACCATCCAATTGACTATGTAATTGATAATGGGGTTGTAAGTAAGCAATATCTGAAAATTGATGTGTACCTTGGTATGCACCGTTGTGAATCGTAAAAACCGTCTTTGTTTGAGCGAAAAACCCAGATTCGTCAATGCTTATAAAATAAGGCGTGAGCGCTGTGTGCCAGTCATTACAGTGCACGACATCAGGTTGAAACCCGGCCGCCTTGGAGGCTTGTAGTGCCGCGTTTGCGAAAAAGGCAAAACGCTCAGCATTATCTGGATAGGCGTGATAATCGTCAGAATAAAGACCTTTTCGGTCAAAATATTCTGGATAGTCCACGGCTAATACTTGCAGTCCCTCTAAGCTCAAACTTTTAACCGCAAACTCATAGGATTTATGGCCTGCTTTTAAAGTTTGAATAGCACAACAGTCAGCAGCATTAAATTTATCAGCTAACTGTTTGTAGTAGGGCATCACTATAGTCACATCATGGCCCAACTCTGCAAGTGCTAAAGGTAGGGCTTTACCTACATCAGCTAAACCACCAGTTTTAACCAGGTCTTCAACTTCAGACACAACAAACAATATTTTCATTCGAGCAGCTTACCTTCTTCTATTTTATTCGAGCACACTGGTAGAGCGTAAATTTAGTAGTTTGAGCCATTGGAATAACAGCACTAAAGCGTTGTTCAAGTAACTCAGAGTAACGCAAAAATTTATTCGCCACCAATGTCAGTGAACCACCTTTTGTCAAATATTGCTTTAGCTGCGCAATAAAATTCTCGGTAACAGAATAATCAGTCACAATTCCGGTATGAAACGGAGGGTTGGTATACACAGCTGAGAACTTACCTTGTACATCCATTAAACCATTTGAGGCCACGACTTTAGCGTTAAGGTTATTTAGCTTGGCACTTTCTTTTGAACAATGTATCGCCAAGGCACTAACATCACTCATAACCACTTCACTTTCGGGGCTTTTCAACCCAAGGTAACAACCAATTACACCGGCGCCACAGCCAAAGTCTAATAGTCGCCCTGTTTTAACGTCTGGTAAATTATCCAATAACACTTTTGTACCTAAATCTATTGCTCCATGGTTAAACACACCAGGTAAAGAACAGATTTTATAATTTAAACCACCCTCTGAAATATCAATTTCACTCTGCCACTTGGTCAGCTCAAAAAGTTTTACAGGTTTATCAATTTGCGCACCGAATAATGCACAATGACGTGCTGAATCCACTTTGTTCACTTGAGAACTAATAGTCTCGAGGAATTTAGCCGCACTTTTTACGCCACCTTTATTTTCACCCACAAGTAAAAGACTGGCATTTTCATTTAGACAAGCAGCAACATTGGCAATCAACATTTTTGCCTGTTCTTTAGACTTAGGCATATAAATAACCGCACCATCAAACTTTTCATCAGTAGGATACGCAGCTGCAAAAGTGTGTTGATCGGAGTTACCGGCAGCACAACTTTGTTGGTAAATATCAAAATATTGATGAAACACTTTGATCTCGGGATTGTTTAGTTGTTGTGCAATTTGGCTGTCAGTTGGGTTGACCAATAACCATTTACCTTGTGCAATGGTGTCTTCACTGCGCATCAATAACTGACTAGAAGCAGACAACATTAAGAGACCCTCTCAAACATTAAATCCCATACACCATGGCCTAATCTATGCCCTCGCTGTTCAAACTTAGTCAGCGGGCGTTGCTCTGGTCTTGGCACATAATCGTTAGTCTCTGATTGATTTTTAAAACCTTCAGCCACAGACATCACTTCTAACATATGTTCAGCGTAATTTTCCCAATCGGTGGCCATATGAAAAACACCGCCAATGGCCAATTTACTTCTCAGTTTCTGTACAAAATCTGGTTGTACAATACGTCTTTTGTGATGGCGTTTTTTATGCCAAGGGTCAGGAAAAAATAATTGCACGCGAGCCAAACTGTTTTCGGCGATACAATCGGCAAACACTTCGACTGCGTCATGCTCATAAACTCTTAAGTTGTGCACATTCTGTTCAGCCGCTTCGCTTAGGCAAGTACCCACTCCCGGGCGATGAACTTCTATACCAATAAAGTCCTTATCTGGCTCATTCACAGCCATTTCAACCAAGGACTTGCCCATGCCAAAACCAATTTCTAAAACAATGGGCGCTACTCGGCCAAAAGTATCTGCGAAGTTTTGTAAACCGCTTTTATGTTCTAAACCCATCGTTGGCCAGTTTTGTTCGATAGATTTGGCCTGACCTGTGGTTAAACGCCCTTCTCTTTTTACAAAACTCTGAATTTTACGAATATACACACCAGATTCGGCGGCTTCTTGTTCAGATTTAAACTGACTCATATTAGGATCTCTTCTTCAATTATTGCTTATTTGTTCTCAAGCATAGCTGCGGCGCATTATCCGGCGACACAGCCTGATTGCAAGGCAGTCTGCTTAGTTTATTCAATTTTTGATGCTAAATATTCAGCTAACAACTTAGATTGTTCAATTGGCAGCATATGCCCAGCGTTTTCAACTATCGTCAAGTCACTATTGGTTAACTGTTTGTGCATGCTACGTAAAGTTGATTCACTCAATAAGTTATCCTGCTCACCACTAATAATATGGATTGGAAAAGAGCATTTTGATAAAACACAAAGCAGGCTTTTTCTGGATTGAGTGGCACTAATTTGTGCTGCTAAAACACCCGCACCTAGATCCTGCTCCATTTGTTTAACGATATTGAGGTACTCATTTTGCTGATGATGACTTTCGTGAAAAAAGCTTTTTAAACGCTTTTCAGTCATGCCGGCATGACGTTTATTTTTAATTAACTTAAGCAATTGTTGCCGCTGCTGAATTTCATCTTTTGGTAATTCTTCACACGCACTGCCGATAAGTGTCAGGGATGCAATGCCACTTTGATTTTCTAGAGCGGTCAGCGCAGCTATATACCCTCCCATAGAAAAACCAACCAAATGCACTGGTTGCTCAAAATAGGCTAGTCGGTCTGTGCTTAACATCTTTATTTGGGCTAAATCTTCGGCCCATTGCAAAGGCACAAATGCACGCATGGGAATGTCTAGATATTGCCAGCATAAATTAAAAATTCTTTCATCACACAATGCTCCGGGGAAAAACACTACAGGCTGATTGATTTGATAAGTTGTATCGTTTGTTTTAGGCAATCTATTCTCAACTGAACTATTTCAAGTTTGTTAGGGTATTATCCGGTAATTATCTCAAGAACAACAGAACCCCATCCAATGCCAAGACATAATAAATCTTTTAATGAAAAAATATTAGCTTGGTTTGACCTTAATGGTAGAAAAAACCTGCCATGGCAGCTAGATAAAACACCCTATAAAGTTTGGGTGTCTGAAATTATGTTGCAGCAAACGCAGGTTAAAACAGTTATCCCTTATTATCAGGCTTTTATGCTGCGTTTTCCTGATGTACTGAGTTTAGCAAATGCGCCTCAAGATGAAGTGTTACACCATTGGACTGGTTTAGGTTATTACGCACGTGCGCGCAATTTGCAAAAAGCAGCGCAAATAATCAGAGATGAATATCAAGGTCAGTTTCCTGAGCAGTTAGAGCTTTTAATCGCCTTGCCTGGTATAGGTCGATCTACAGCAGGCGCTATTTTATCCTTAGCTTGTGGGCAACATCAGAGTATTTTAGATGGCAATGTTAAACGAGTACTAGCCCGTTATTACGCTGTTGAAGGCTGGCCAAGTAATAAAAAAGTTGAAATTGATTTATGGCAGTACGCAGATAAGTTAACCCCAAAAGATAGAACCGCCGACTACACCCAAGCTATGATGGACATGGGCGCAACACTTTGCACCCGCAGTAAACCACAATGTGAGATTTGCCCTGTGCACAATGACTGCTTAGCCTTTGTGCAAGGTCGACAAACTGAGCTTCCCCACAAAAAACCAAAAAAGACGATCCCAGTCCGTTCTACCATTATGTTAATTCCTATGTGGCAAAAGCAGCTATTGATATACAAACGCCCACCAGCAGGACTATGGGGAGGATTATGGGGGTTTCATGAAGTAGAACACGCAGAACAAATAGTTGGGCGCGCTACGACTCTGGGGTTTGACGATATTCAGCAACAACCACTTAACCCTTTTCGCCACACTTTTAGTCATTTTCATTTAGACATTCAACCGGTATTGCTACATTTAAAACAACAACCTATTGGACAAGTAATGGAAGACACACAAATGTGGTATGACTTAGCCGAACCGCAAAATATAGGATTAGCCGCGCCAACCAAGAAACTATTTAGTACAATCAATACATCATTTTAATTAGGGTGTACTTTAAGTACCGCCCTCACCATTAAATTAGAGCATTATGAGCAGAACAGTATTTTGTCAGCGATTACAAAAAGAAGCAGATGGCCTAGATTTTCAACTTTACCCTGGCGAACTTGGTAAAAAAATATTCGACAATATTTGTAAAGAAGCATGGACCGAGTGGCAAAAGAAACAAACTATGCTGATCAACGAAAATAAGCTCAATTTGATGGAACCTACAGCTAGAACATTTCTAGAAACTCAGATGCAAGCATATTTGTTCGAAGGCAAAGAGCCTGATATCGAAGGTTATGTTCCTCCTAAGAGCTAAAATATATTGCCTTTAAAGCAACTGTTAGCCAGAACTTGGCCGTTTTAGTAGAGATTTTGTGCAATCTATACATAATCTGCAAAATTTCACTAAAAAGGGGTTGACTTAAAAGCGCTAAATCCGTTTAATACGCACCCTCAGCGAAACGGACGCAGTCTTTAAAGACAAAATCTTGTTAAGTTGATGCCCAGATAGCTCAGTTGGTAGAGCAGAGGATTGAAAATCCTCGTGTCCTTGGTTCGATTCCGAGTCTGGGCACCATTATTCATAGAAGCCCTGAACAGAAATGTTCGGGGCTTTTTGGTTTCTGGTAACTAGGAATGATCAATTCTTGCTTGGGCTAGGGCAAACAAATCTCTTATAGGTTTCAATATTCAGAAATAACAGACTACTTGTAAAGGCACGGTGCGTTAGATAAGTAATACCGGTAGCCACGATATTACTTATCTAGGCTTGTTTTTATTTACTAGGGACTATTTTAAATATCCCTGAGCCATCAGTGGCCACGTAGATATACCCATCGTCACCTTGCTTCACATTGCGTACTCGGCCTATTCCGGGAAACAGCGTTTCTTGGCTGAGTACTTTATTGCCGTCTAATTCAAGTGCGACTAAATAGGCGAATTTTAACGAACCCACTATCACTTTACCTTTCCAATCGGGATAAACATCACTAGTAACAAACGTCATACCTGAAGGCGCTATTGAGGGCACCCAGTACCAAATAGGTTGTTGCATGCCTTCTTTTTCAGTTAAGTCAGTAAAAGACGTGCCGCTATAATTCACGCCATAACAAATAACAGGCCAACCATAATTTGCTCCTGATTGGATGATATTAATTTCATCACCACCTTTAGGTCCGTGTTCGTGTGTCCAAATATCGCCCGTTACCGGATGTTTTGCCATGCCCTGAGGATTACGATGGCCGTAAGAATAAATGGAGGGATTTGCCTCTTTTTGCGCAACAAATGGATTATCTTGCGGAATGCTGCCATCACTGTTTATTCTATGAATTTTACCTGCGTCGCGATCTAAACGTTGTGGGTTAACGTCACGGTTTGCACGATCACCACTGGATATATACAAATAACCTTGATTATCAAATGCTAGACGACTGCCGTAATGCTGTCCTTTAGTGGAATTAGGGCCTCCGTCGAAAATAACGGTTTGTTCTGTCAATTTAAAACCTTGTAGCTTGGCCCGCATAACAGAAGTATGTGCGCCTTCACCCTCTCCTTCTAATCCAGAATAAGAAAAATATATAAGATTATTTTGGGCATAATTGGGATCTACTGTGACATCTAACAGGCCGCCTTGACCTTCTGCACGTAGCTCGGGCAAGCCCTCGATTCTTTCGCTTAATAGTTTGCCATTGCTGATGATCCTAAGCTCACCCTTGCGGTCAGTAACTAAAATGTCTTTCTCGTTTAACCAAGCCATCCCCCATGGGATATCGACTCCTTTGGTAACGAGTTGAAATTCGTAAGATTGATTGCTGCCTGAAAGAGGAATATTAGGTTGTTGTGCACAGGCTGAGCCTGTGAGCGTAATACAACATATAAAGCCAAGTAAGCGTGTGATTGTGACCATTATCGATCCCTTAATTAAAAATTTCACTTAACGTAAATACTACCATTGAATAACGTATATTAGATCAATCACCCGACACTAGAGTACTTCTAGACTATTAAACATTCACATCGTTTAAATAGAAAAAATACAAATTCACTTAGATTTATGAGTTAAATAGTTGTTCACACAACATTAGTAGTTATAATCTCTCTCAGTTTTTTGGGTAAACAAAGCTTGTTTTGGAGAATTTTGTGAAATTGAAAGCCTTTTTATGTATTTGTATGGGTATTTTTAGTGTCTTGGCAGTACAAGCACAAGAAATGAGTGAAGCTGACATTAAGGCTCGCATTCAGCCTATTGGTAAAGTGCATATAGCGGGTGCAAAAGCTGAAGTCGCTTCTTCAGGCCCCAGATCTGGTTCAGATGTTTATGCCAAGGCTTGTGTTGCATGTCACAGCGTGGGTGTTTTAAACGCACCTAAATTACAAGATGTCGCAGATTGGGCTCCTCGTATGGAAAAAGGCTTTGATGTAGTATGGAAAAACGCCATTAATGGTATAGGTGGTATGCCACCGATGGGCACTTGTGGTGATTGTTCAGATGATGAAATCAAGGCCGCGATTGAACATATGATAGAAGGTATCTAGGTTTAAACAAATAACCTCTACGTTCAGTGCAAAATTAGACCGCCTTAAGGTGGTCTTTTTGATCTGAATAGTTTACTTTTGATACACTTATTTTTTACCCTTAGAATAATAAAAAAGAACCATCAACCTAGCTAATGACACCTAAAAATACCGCCAATCAGCTGTCTTTAGAGGAACTGCGAGAACTTGTTCCTCAACTGCAGCAGATCACGCAAAAATACAAACGTTCTGAATCCATTCAGAAGTCGCTGTTTGATATTTCAGAATTAGCTAGTTCAATTAATGAATTATCCAGCCTATATCCAGCCATTCATGGCATCGTTGGTGGCTTTATGCCAGCGCAAAATTTCTTTGTTGCCTTTTATGAAAAAGGGAAAGAAATTATTGATTTTGTCTACTTTGTTGACGAATTTGATGAACAAGTCGTATCCCAAATTTCCGCTGAAGACCTAAAAAGTAGTATTACTGGGTATATATTGCGAACAGGTAACCACCTATTTCTAACCCAAGAAAATTACTACCAACAAACTGCCGAAATTAAAGTCAAAGATTTAGGTGCACATCCCGTGGACTGGATAGGTGTGCCGTTAAAAAGAGGCACTCAAGTTATTGGAGCTATGGTCGTACAGAGTTACGACGAGTCTATTCGTTATAGTCAGGCTGATTTAGAAATATTACTTTTTGTTTCTCAGCATATAGTGAACTGCGTTGACAGAGTAAAAAGTCGAGAATTAACAGAAAAAACCATTCGTCAGCGCACTAAACAATTAAGACAAATTAATGACGAATTACAAGAAGAAATAAGTGAAAGACAAAAAGTAGAGTCCTTACAACAGGCTTTGTTTGAAATATCTGAACTTTCAGCGTCGGTTGAAGGCAATATGGATGATTTTTATTCTGCTATTCATGACATTTTGTCACGCTTAATTGGCGCACCTAATTGTTATGTCGCGATGATAGATAATGGCAAACAAGCGCTGCAGTTTCCCTATTACAAAGACGAAGTACAATCACAAATTGAACCCCGTCCTATGGGCATGGGATTAACTGAATATGTAATTAGACGCGGCAGTGCAGAATTGATGGACGCTACTAGAGTTGACCAATTATGCGAGGTTAATGAACTCTCTGTAGAAGTTGCGAAAAGTATGCGTCAGCAAATGAATTCATGGATAGGCTCCCCACTAATTATAGATGGTGAGATATGTGGTGTCATTGCTGTACAAAGTTACGGTAAGGAAAAACAGTACAACCTTAAAGATTTAGAATTCCTGCGTTTTGTTTCTCATCACATTGCCGTGGCATTAAGCCGTAAACAATCTTCCGATGCAATTCAGGCCTATAACCAAAGACTTGCAGAAGAAGTGAAGGAACGTACAGAAGAGCTAAACAGCACTAATTTATTTTTACAGAAACAAATTGAAGAGCGCTTACAGGCTCAACAACAACTAGAATATGAGGCGCAACATGACTCGCTAACAGGTTTGGCGAATCGCGCTTTATTTAACACTCGTCTAGAACTAGCACTTGCTAGTAAACAGCGATATTCAGCAAGTCAGTTTGCGGTCATATTTATCGACTTAGACAGATTTAAGCAAATTAATGATTCACTCGGTCATATGGCTGGAGATCAATTTTTAAAAGAGGTAGCGGTTAGAATTGGCTCGTGTATCCGAGGCCATGATTTACTTGCGCGCTTAGGTGGTGATGAGTTTGTTGTATTATTTGATAATTTTGACTCCCCATCTGATGTCGAAGAAATATCTGCACGTATTATTAATTCCATTGCTCAGCCTTTTAATATCGAAAATAAAGACATGTATTCGGGCGCCAGTATAGGTATTACCTATATTGAAAGTGGCTACCAAAAGGCTGACGAAGTGCTACGAGATGCCGACGCAGCCATGTATCAAGCAAAAGCATTAGGCCGTGGTCGCTATGTGGTTTTTGACAAAACAATGCGTGAAAAGCTACTTGAAGAGTTGGAAATTGAAAGCGAATTTAGGGAAGCCCTCAATGCTAAAAGTTTTGAAATTTTTACTCAGCCAATAATTAATTTAACCACTCAAGAAACCATATACGAGGAATGTTACGTACGTTGGGAGCATTCTAGTATAGGTAAAATCAAGCGGGAACAGTATTGGCAAATAGCTGAACAGTTTGGCCTTACTGTGGAAATGGATAAGTTCATGTTATCTAAAGCGTGCGAAATACTGCAAGATTGGCAGCGCAATGGAAAAGACAACAATAAACGCATTGCGATCAATCTATCCATTCACCACCTGACCCAAACATCTTTAGCTAAACAACTGATTGAACAAATAAAAGACGTTGGCGTAGATCCGAAACAATTAGTTATTGAGTTCGATGAAAATGCGTTAAACCGACGTTCTCAGTTTTTCTTGCCTACTATTAAAATCCTAAAACGCGCTGGCATATCCTTAGTGTTGGATAACTTCGGTAGTGGCTTGGCTTCTTTGAGCTATTTGTATTCTTATCCCTTTGATTACGTAAAAGTGGACCACTATTTTGTCAAAACGCTGCCTCGTTCAGAACGAAACTTAAAGTTAATTCAGTCGGTGTTATCCATTTCTGGGCAATTAAAATTCAGGTTGATTGCCGAAGGCATAGATACCCAAGAACAACATCAAGCATTAGTAGAAGCTGGCTGTGAGTTTGGCCAAGGTAAATATCTACAAAAAGCAGAAAAAATACGTTCATCTTAAATGAAAAACAAGGTTACCCCTTATTCATCATATTGCGTAAATTCGCAATCCCCACTTCAGACTTTTGTTTACGTTCATCAGCAGACACTTTAGGTTTTTTATGTTCCCACACCAAGTCATCTTTAGGTAACTCATGCAAAAACCGGCTGGGCTCTGGATTGATCACTTCGCCATACTGTCGGCGCTCTTTTACTAAAGTCATAAACAACCCTTTTTGCGCTCGTGTAATGCCTACATATGCAAGACGCCTTTCTTCGTCGATGTTGTCTTCATCAATACTGCTTTGATGGGGCAATAATCCCTCTTCCATACCCACCATAAATACATAAGGAAACTCTAAGCCTTTTGAGGCATGTAACGTCATCAACTGTACTTGGTCTGATTCTTCATCATCTTCACCACGTTCCATCATATCGCGCAAAATAAGCCGATTAACTACCTCTTGCAATGTCATAGGTGGCTCGAGTTCGCTGCCTTCAAGCATATCGCTAATCCAGCCAAACAAGGTGCTGATGTTGGCCATACCCATTTCCGCTGCTTTGGGGCTAGTGCTTGACTCATACAGCCACTCTTCGTAACCCATGGCTTTGATCATTTCGCGAATGGTTGCAATGCCATCACCTCTGACCGCCCTATCTGATAACTCTACTATCCAACGACCAAATTGCTCTACCGATACCAAAGCCTTGCCGCTTAAAACATCTTGTAAATTTGGATCAAAAGCCGCCTCAAACATAGAGGTACGATTGTGATTAGCTAAATTACCTAGCTTTTCTAAACTCACTCGGCCAATCCCGCGGGTAGGCGTATTAATCACTCTCAACAATGCATTATCATCGTCTTGATTTACCAATAAACGAAGATACGCCATGATGTCTTTCACTTCAGTACGTCCAAAAAATGACATGCCACCACTAATTTTGTATGGAATGCGGTTACTCATCAGTACTTTTTCAAACACTCTAGACTGGAAGTTACCTCGATACAAAATGGCATAGTCTTTAAAATTTGTAGCGCCCATAAATTTATGTGCCATCAATTCAGCGACGACTCGATCAGCTTCATGTTCTTCATTTTTGGCAGTGATCACCTGCAAAGGCTCACCGTAACCCAACTCAGAAAATAATTTTTTCTCAAATACATGGGGATTATTCTGAATGAGAATATTGGCACAGTGCAAAATTCGTTCAGACGAACGATAGTTTTGTTCAAGCTTAATCACTCTTAACTTTGGGAAGTCAGTCTGTAGCAAAACGAGATTCTGAGGCCTCGCTCCGCGCCAGGAATAAATAGATTGGTCGTCATCACCTACTACAGTAAATCTAGACCTTTCACCCACCAGCAGTCTTACCAACTCATATTGGCTAGTGTTGGTATCTTGATATTCATCCACCAGCAAATAACGGATTTTGTTTTGCCACTTTTGCCTCACAGTCTCGTTGTTTTTTAGCAATACTGTAGGCAGTAAGATTAAGTCATCAAAGTCTAGTGCGTTATAGGCCCGTAAATGATTGTGGTAGCGCTGATAAAATTCTGCATGTTCAAGATCGCTGGGAGACAGTTTCTGATGTTTTAAGTCTTCTGGTAAAACAAGATCGTTTTTCCAGTTTGAAATACAACGTTGCAGCGCCGACAACAACTCCTTGTCACCATCAAACTCAACCTCAGTTAAATCTTTGAGTAGAGACATACTGTCTTTATCATCAAACAAAGAAAAACCAGGTTTCAAACCCAAAGTTTTGACTTCAGATTTAATGATATTTAGACCTAGAGTATGGAAAGTAGAAATCTTTAAACCCCGGGCTTCCTTCTTGCCTAGCGTTTGCGCCACACGCTCCTTCATTTCGCGTGCGGCTTTATTGGTAAAAGTTACTGCGGCTATATAACGAGCAGGAAGCTCACATTCCCTGACCAAATAAGCTATTTTATTAATGATAACGCGAGTTTTTCCACTGCCTGCACCCGCTAAAACTAAGCATGGCCCAGAAATAAAAGTTACAGCTTCGTTCTGACCGGGGTTGAGTTTCATGCTAAATTAAACAGCCAATGATTATGGGGCGGTGATTGTAAGAGAATACACGGATTAGTCCAAGTAGATTAGCAACGTATCGCTTTTTAAGCTAAACCCAAACTTTGTTTTAAAATCAATTTGAATTCAAAAGGTAACCAGATCCTTATGTTAGATCCTAAAAAGCTAGAAGAAATCGCCAGACAAATCACTGATGCCGTACCTCCAGGTATGAAAACTATGGCTGAGGGAGCTGAGGCTAAAGTGAAGCAAGTATTACAATCACAAATTAGCCGCTTAGATTTTGTAAGCCGAGAAGAGTTTGATATACAAACCCAAGTGTTAATGCGCACAAGAGAAAAATTAGCAGCGTTGGAAACGCGCCTTGCTGATTTAGAAAAACAATAAAGCGAGTAGATATTACTAATGTTTGGCGTTTAAATAACCTGAACTTGTTATAAATAGGTGAGTTGACACTATGTCTACTCCCCTAAGTAGCATTATTCGTGACGCCCTTTTTGCAGATAAGCAAGCTCATGACTCAGAGTTTGCACAACGTCCAAGAGACTATCTGCCGAGTGCCCAGTGTCCCTTGCCCCAACTAAAGTCGACTCCGAAATAGAAGCAATCTCTTCCACCTTACTGGCTACCTGATTCGTAACCCTAGATTGTGCAGACGTGGAGTGGGATATTTCAGCACTCATATCGTTTATGGTCGTGATAACAGCAGAGATACTTTGCAAAGCGTTTTCTACCGTTTCCGCTTCTTGGACACTCAAATTCATTTGCTGCCTACTTTGCTCCATACTGTCTTTTGTATCTTGCGTAGCTTTTTGAATATTCGTAATAATCTCATGTATTTGACTCGTTTGGTCTTGCGTACGCTTAGCTAAGGTGCGCACCTCGTCTGCAACTACGGCAAAACCTCGACCCTGTTCCCCTGCTCTGGCAGCCTCTATTGCAGCATTCAGTGCTAATAAATTAGTTTGCTCGGCAATTTCATTGATGGCACTGGATACTTGACCAATATCTTTACTGTCTTTAACTAAACGTTCTAATGCTTCTTGTGAACGACTAGACTCTTGTTGCATGTTTTGCATGACAGATTGCAATGCAGCGACTAATACAATTCCTTGCTGTGCTTGATTATCAGCGTCCACAGCGGCTTTAGAAGCAAGATCTGAATTTTGGTCAACCATAGTCGCTGCAGTGGTCATTTCTGCCATTGAACTAACAATAGTTTGGGTTCCAGATTTTTGTTCATCGACACCCAAAATAGTTTGTTCGGTCACCGCCTTTAAACTATGGGCTGACGTTCTAAGTGTCTCGATTGCCTGGCCAATACGCTCGACTAATTGCTGGAAATTATCTGTCATGTTATTCATGTCTTTGGCAATCAAGCGCATTTCATCTTTGCCAATCACTTCAACTTTTGTCGTAAGATCTCCATCAGCTATTTTGTGCACAGCTACTGTCACTCGATTGATGTTTTCAATCACCGATAAATACATGCCAATGAATAAATAAACTGCTAGTAATACAGCTAAAACAGAGATGGTCATAATGATGTTATTTTTGAAATTGGCCTCATCAATCCTCATTTGTAATAGATCCGCTAGCACCGGTGCGATTTGATTGGCAAAGTCTGTAATCGCTTTGTCTGCGGCCGTACCGCGAGATAGTATTTGTAGATCCGAAATATTGATTTGATCCGGGTCAAGAATGTCTTTTTGGATGGTTTTTTGTACGGATTTCAGGCTAGCTTCTAGAGACTTCCATTCTTGTTCCAATCTATTTTTGATGGCTGGGTTAGCAGCCCAGCTAACCTGCAAGCTTTGCTCGGTTTGGTCGATCATCAATGGCAATTTCTGATTTGCGCCAGATAAGGCAATATAGGTATCAGGTGTAAAACTCCCTTCTTGAGTCACTTGCCTTGCTAAACTAAGTGTCTGCGCAAACTGTAACTGCAAGGTGGGTAAACGCCGTACTAAAGTGGTCACCAAATAGCTAGTATCTAAAGCTAAATCTAACTCTAAGTTACTGTGATCTGCAATGTTTTGCATTAGTCCAGACAGTTGTCTGAAACTCGCAGTTGGGCTATTTTCTGACGAAGCTTTTAGATAAGCAGTTATTCCTTGAGATACTGAATGATCTAACTGTGTAGGAAGCTGTTTTTCAAAATGGCTATGTTTGTATTAACTGTTGTTGAACACTAAACATACTGTTTTTATTGAACTTTTCATCATTGTCCAAATATCTAAACCATCCTAAATAATGATCTAGATATTTTGTGGCCACTCC